>Ga0256914_1004090_pt1 | contig 11179 bp, 7 predicted proteins | sample HulkmetaG_FD_191571 | JGI IMG/M metagenome (GOLD analysis project Ga0256914, IMG submission 191571) | Hydrothermal chimney microbial communities from Main Endeavour vent field at the Juan de Fuca Ridge, Pacific Ocean - Hulk | ecosystem: Environmental > Aquatic > Marine > Hydrothermal vents ...
GATGGCGTCGGGTTTGGCTTTGGTTTCCAGCAGTTCTTTGGTGATTTTGTAGTTGGGCGGGGTCAGGCCCACATCGCCGGTGCGCTCGTCGCGCGGCTTGGTGTAGTCGGGCTGCACCACGGGCTCGACCAGAATGACATCGGCCTCGTGGATGACCTGCTCGATGTGTTCGGCTTCTTTGAAGTTGAGCCCCATTTCTTTGATTTCGGCCTTGAACTCGTCGGTCAGGCTCATTTCGGGCGGGGCGATGAAGGTGATGGGGCAGTCGAACTTGGTGAGTGCGTAGGCCAGGGAGTGCATGGTGCGCATCCGCATGTCGCCCACGGCAACCCAGGTGAGGCCGTCGATGCGGCCCTTTTCCCGATAGACGGTGTAGAGGTCGGTCAGGATTTGGGTGGGGTGCTCGCCCCAGCCGTCGCCGCCGTTGATGATCGGAATGGAAGCCCACTTCGCGGCTTCGGCGGGCGCGCCCTGCTGGAAGTGGCGCATTACGATGACGTCGCCGTAATATTCCAGCATGCGGACGGTGTCTTTGATGGATTCGCGGTAAAAGTCGCCGGCGCGGGTCATCTTGGGGTCGGCGAAGCCGGTGACTTTCCCGCCCAGGCGCAGCATCGCGGCTTCGTGGGCCAGGCGGGTGCGGGTGGAAGGTTGATAGAAGGCGGTCACCAGGGTTTTCTCTTTGAGCATGTCCACGTTTTTGCGGTTGCGGGCGATGGGTTCCATGTATTCGGAAACCTCAAAAACGCGGAAGAACTCACTGCGCTCAAAGTCCTTCAAAGAAAGAATGTCGCGGCCGAGGAAACTACGCATGGTACAACCTCCGAGTGTAGGATGACAGGGTGCAAGCCCTAAGCGTTTAGGGGATGAAAATAGTCTACCACCACTTGAAACGGGGGGGAAGGGTTTAAACGTCAGTCGTCTGACGAATTTTCGAGTTTGTAACGTTTGCCGAGCCGCGGGGAGGGCCTGGGGAAGGGCCTGGACAGCCCAAAATGGCGTTCAGGCGGTCGTGGGCTTCCCTAAGTAGTCCACCACGGCTAAAAAGGCTTTGACAACTTCGGGGTCGTAGAGCTTTCCTGCTTGGTTTTGGATTTCGCGCACGGCTTCTTCGTGCGGCACTGCGGGTTGATAGACCCGATGGTCAATCATCGCCCCGTAGGAATCTACGACGGCCAAAATCCGCGCCCCCAGCGGAATCGCTTCGCCCTTCAGCCCATAGGGGTAGCCGCTGCCGTCCCAGCGTTCGTGATGGGTTTCTACGATTTTGGCCACGGGTTCCAGGCGTTTGAGCGGGCGCAGAATCTGCGCGCCAATGAGGGGGTGCGTGTGCATGATGTGCCACTCGGTTTCGTCTAAAGGGCCGGGCTTGAGCAGGACGGTGTCGGGGATGCCGATTTTGCCGATGTCGTGGAGCAGGGCGGCCAGGCGGATGGTTTCGACTTCTTCGTCGCTCAGCCCCATTTCGCGGGCAATGGCAACGGCCCATTCGGCCATCCGTTTGCTGTGGTCGCCGTGGTAGGTGTCGCGGACGTCCATCGCGTGGGAGAGGGCCAACACGGTTTGCATGAAGTCTTCTTCCATGCGTTCGTAGGCTTGGGCGCGTTGGAGCGCGGTGGCGCCGATTTCGGCCAGGGCTTGCAAGGGGGGGATTTCCTCTTCGGTAAACGGTGCGCTCCCCCGCGGGCGGCCGACCAGTAACATGCCGACCACGTCGCCGTCGCGCGTTCGCAGGGGCAGCGCCAGCGCGGGGCCGATGTGTTGCACCCATTCGGGGTGTTGCGTCAGGGGCGATTGGTGCAACGCGCGAAACACCAGGGGGCCATTGTGGCGCAGTAGGTGTCCGGTGATGCCCTGCTGCGTGCTGTAAAACCGCCCCGGCAGGTCGGGCGGGAAGCCCCGCACGCATTCAATCACCGCTTGTTGTTTCTCTTCCCCCAGGAAGCGGCTCAGCAGCGCGCTTTGGGCGTCGCTGAGCCGGAGGGCTTGTTGCACCAGCATGTGCGCGATGTTTTGGGTGCCGCTGGCTTCGCGCAGGGCGGCGCTGGCTTCGGAAAGGGTGGTCAGTTGCCGAATTTTGCTTTGCAGACGCTTGACCAAGTGCGCGTTTTCCAGCGCGATGGCCGCATGGTCGGCCAGCATCTCGAGGAGGTTGAGCTCGCTTTCGTGGAATTGTCGGGGATGATGCCAGGCGACGTTCATCACGCCCAAGACGTTGCCGTGGGCAATGAGGGGAATGCTAATGATGGCGCCGTGCCAAGGGGTGTCTTTGAAGAGGGGGTCTTGGCTGGTGTCGGGGACGATTTTGGGCTTTTGGCTGCGGGCGACGGTGTAGGTGATGCCGTGGGGGCGAGGCGAATTGAGGGGCTGCTTTTGCACTTGCCCATTCCAGAAGGCTGCGGCAAAGGTGAGGTTTTCGCCATCGTAGAGGAAGATGTGAGCGTCGTCGGCGTGGGTCAGCGACACGCTCTGCTGAATGAGGGTGGTCAACACTTCGGAGACATCCAAACTCGAGACCAATTGAAGGCTGGCCTGGCGCAAGGCGTTGAGGGCTTGGCGTTGTTGTTGCTCGGTTTGGAAGAGCCGCGCGTTTTGGATGGCAATGGCCGCCGCGCCGGCCAGGGTTTGGGCGGCTTCGAGGTGTTGCGAGGTGAAGTGGTGGGGCTGGCTGCCTTCCAGGGTGAGCAGCCCAATGACGCGGTCGTCGTATACCAGCGGCACGCCCATCCACGAGCGGATGTCTGTGCTGAGGTCGGTGTGGTACCAGTGGGGGTATTCCCGCACGTCGGGGATGAGCAGCGGGCGTTGCATGCGGGTGATGTAAAGGGTGGTCGGCCACTGTGAGGGCGGCGGCTGGTATTTGTAGATGCGGCTTTGTAGGGTTTGGGCGTCGAATGGGTAGCCTTGCAGATAGCGAATTTCCAATTCGCCGTGAAGGTTGTAGAGCCAGACCGAAGAGCGTTCGTAGGGGATGATCTTTTTGAGCCCATCCAGCAGGCGCGCTAAGATGGTTGGCAAATCCAATGAGCGGTTGAGCGAGAGGATGAGGTCGGTCAGGCTTTGCATTTGGCGCAGGGTGGCGCGTTCCTGCTGGAGACGGATGGCGCGACACACCACCGCTGAAAGCCACTGCGCCCCCTTGGCCGTAAAATGGAGGTTTTGCGCGAGAATTTGCGCCTTGGTGGGCCAGCCCAAATAGAGCAGGCCAAACAGGTCATCGTCTAAGGTCACCCGGTAGACGCCCAACCAGCGCACACCTTGGGCTTGGGCTTCGCGGACCAAAATGTGCGCTGGGAGGGATTCGAGGGGCTGGATGTCCCAATCTTCGGTTGTGGGAAGCAAAGGCGGGGGTGCGATGGCTGAGCGATAGGTCAACGGGGTGCGGAAGTTGTAGGTGGCCAGGATCTCCGCAGCGTTGCCTCGTTCCTTGTCAAAGATGATTGAAGCCCCCCAACTTGCTTGTGCGACTCGGGCCAAGGCTTGCAAGGCCTCACGGGCGATGATTTGAGGGTCGGTGGTGCTCAAAACCTGGCGGTCAATTTCTTGGAAGAAGCGCGCTTGGTGGTTGAGGTTGTGGTGTTGCAAAGCCCGTCGAAGGCGCGCAGCGAACAAGGTGGCTTGGCGAGGTGTCTTGGGATGGTATTCACTGAGCCCCAAATCAAAAAGGCGAACAATGGCCTCTTCGGTGGCTTGGTCGGTTAATAGACAAACCGGCGCTGACAAGCGGTGCGCTTTCAGCGTCTGAAGCAGGGTTTCTGCGGTCATCCAGGGAAGGCGGTATTCGGTGATGATGCAGTCAGGGGACGCGTCGGAGACGAGGGCGTCTTCCCAGGCGGCCTGGGTGGTGATGGGGCGAATTTGCGTTGCGGGGATGGTCGTTGTGAGGATGTGTTCCACCCAGTCCAGGGCTTCTTGGTCGGTATCAACGATCCAAAAATGAGGCATGAGTGTCTCGGGGGGAGGCGAAAGTTGCCCCCATTGTACTACATCAAAAGCGAGTTTTAAAGTCTCTTTTTGCAAATTGGGGCAACCGCATCGCTTTGGGCCTGGCAGGCGTTCGGAGCGATTATTGGGCGGCCTGTTTGAAGCGGCGGGTTTCTTAAGTTAAAGGAAGGAACAATGCAGGCACGCTTAGGCTGTGGGCTTGGGTGATGGCCGAAGTGCTTGCCACTTTAGAGGCAGCGCGCGGGGTGGCAGCGCCAGCGCGCCCCGCGGCCGACGTTGGCAGGCGGCAGGGTTGCAATGGGTGAAAAGTCCTGGTGCAAAGGTGACGTTTTCACTTGCTTTTTCCCAAAAATTCGTTTATACTGTGGGTAGTTGTGGGAGAAAGTGTCGCGAAGTGGTATAACGCCGAAAACGGCGTTATTGCGTTTAAAAGGGAGATGCGAACACATGTTCTTGGGGCGCTACCATCACACCCTGGATAAGAAAGGTCGGCTGACCATTCCGGCGCGCTTTCGCGACGCGCTGGAAGGCGGCGCGTATCTGGTCCAGGGTTTCGACCGCAACCTGATGGTGTTGACGCCCCCGGTGTTTGAGCGCATCTACCGCCGGGTCAACGCATTGAGCATGACCGACCCGGTCGCACGCCAACTCAAGCGGCTCATTTTCTCCGCTGCCAGCCCGGTCGAGGTGGATCGTGCTGGGCGCATCCTGATCCCGCCCTATTTGCGAGAGGCCATCGCCCTGGAGGGTGAAGCCGTGGTCGTTGGGGTCGGCGACTACTTTGAAATTTGGCCTGCCACAGCCTGGGAAGAGCAAATGGCTGTTTTGCAAGATGCAGAGGCCAACGCCCAGCGCTTTGCAGCCTTAGATATTTCGCCCGTTGACGACGCTCCTTAGGAGGCCAAGATGACCTGGCCTCACCGACCGGTACTTTACCATGAGGTGCTTGCGGCCTTGCGCCCTCATCCGGGAGGGCGCTACGTGGATGCCACCTTGGGCGCGGGCGGCCATGCGGCTGGGATTTTGGAAGCCAGCAGCCCCAGCGGCCTGCTCCTGGGGCTGGATGTGGACCCCCAAGCCCTGGCCATCGCGCGCGAGCGGCTTCGCCCCTTTGGCGAGCGAGCGATCCTCCGCAAGGCTTCCTACACCACGTTGCAAGCCCAAATCGCAGCCTTGGGGTGGGACGCCGTGGACGGCATCGTCTTAGACCTGGGCGTCTCTTCCATGCAGCTGGATACACCAGCGCGCGGCTTCTCGTTTCGGGAAGACGCCCCGCTGGACATGCGCTTTGACCCCGAGCAGCCCCTCACCGCCGCCGATTTGGTCAACACCTTAGACGAAGCCGCCCTGGCCGACCTGCTTTGGCGTTATGGTGAGGAACGCCGCTCGCGGCGGGTTGCCAAGGCCATTGTGCGACATCGGCCGATTTACACCACCCGCCAATTGGCTGAAATTGTGGCCTCGGCTACCACCTCGGGCAAGCGTGGCATGCACCCCGCGACGCGGACCTTCCAAGCCTTGCGGATTGCCGTCAATCAGGAATTAGCCAACCTCGAAGCCGTGCTTCCACAGGCCATCGAAGTGTTGGCGCCGGGCGGGCGTTTGGCCGTCATCGCCTTCCACTCTTTGGAAGACCGCATCGTCAAACACTTTCTTCGCCAGGCCAGTGGCCGTTGCACCTGCCCACCAGAGATGCCCCATTGTGACTGCGAGGCCCAAGCCCTGGTGCGGTTGATTAAGCCCTTCCCGTTGCGCCCCAGCGAGGAAGAAATTCGGGCCAATCCCAGAGCGCGCAGCGCTCGTTTGCGCATTGCAGAAAAAATGGCATAGGGCTTGCAGGTAAGGAAAACATGGCTTACGCAACACGTTCCATCCGACAAGCATATCGTGAATTGCCCTGGCGGCAGCAACTGCGTCGCCTGGTGTGGGCGTTGGCGGCCGTGGGTGTGGTGGCCGCGGTGATGATGCTCGAAGTGCACTTTTCCATCCAAAACATTGTTTTGGGAAGCGAGTGGCAACAGACCCGGCAACGCACCCTCGCGCTTCAAAACGAAAACCTCGTGCTGGAAGGCCAACTGGCGCAACTGACCTCTCGGCAGGCGTTGTTGGCTGAAGCCAAAGCCCTGGGCTACCAACCCGTGAGCCCTGCCCATATGCACTACGTGCCGGTCCCTGTGGAGGCGCTTCCCGCGCCCGCGGTGACCTCCGAGCGGCCGACCACGCGGCTGCAGCCCCGGGTAGATGATGGCGAACTGCCCGAGGCTTATACCATCTCCTTGTTCAAGTGGTTGTTGCGCTACCTTTTCCTTGTGCCGGAGCCTTAACGATGCCCGATTTGCGCACCATGCCGTTGGGAAGAGACGCCGCATCAACCGGGGAAGCGCCTGAAGAGCACTCCCTGGTTTGGCGTTATTTGGCTATGCTGAGCGTGGTGCTGGTCATGGGGTTGGCCGTGGTCGCCCGTATGGTCACGCTCCAAGTAGAGCCAACCCAAGGGCTGGCCCCTGGCGCGGAATACCAAGAGATTATCGCTGTGCCTCGGGGTATGATTTATGACCGTAACGGTCACCTCTTGGCCGGCAATCAGGCTCGTTACCAACTGGATATTCGGCTGAGCGCCTTGCCAGAGTCCCTCATCCCGCAGGTGGGGCGTGAAGTTGCGCAAGTGCTCAGGCTGGATGCGGAAGCCTTGACAGACGTTTTGCTCCACCAAAAATCTCAAGGCACCGAGGTGGTGCAGATTTCCAAAAACGTCACCAAAGAGCAGCGCGAGGAGTTGGAAAAACTGGCCGAGGCGTGGGTTTACACCGACGCCGACGGCGCATTGCAGCATCCTCAGCGGGTGCTGAGCTTCGTGCCGCACATGGTGCGCTTTTACCCCGAAGGTGACTTGGCCTCGAACGTCTTGGGTTTTGTGCCCTCGCTTTCGGATAGCGGCCTGGAAGGCGTCGAAGAGCAGTATGATGCAGAACTGCGCGGCGGCACGCGCTGGGTGACGTACGCGTACGCCCCTTGGAACGCGGTGCAAGAAGAGCAAAACACCGCCCCGCCGCAGGTCCATTCGCTTTACCTCACCCTCGACCGCGACCTGCAGAGCGAGGCCGAAAAAGCCGCCCAAAAGGCCGTCAAAGACGCCAAGGCCCGCAGCGCCACCATCATCGTGGCCGACCCCTACACCGGCGCTATTTTGGCTATGGCGCAATATCCGCGGCCTGACATCCGGGATGACCAAAAAGTGTTGGCGTTCGTTGACAAATGGGAAGCCTACAACTTTGCCATCGAACGCCCCTACGAGCCGGGCTCGGTGTTCAAAATCGTCACCATGGCCGCCGCCTTGGATGCCGGTGTGGTCACCCCAGAAACCACCTTCATGGACACCGGCCGCTACCTGGTCGGCGCGATCCCTGTGATGAACTGGGACCGCAAAGGCCGAGGCGAGCAGACCATGACCGGCTGTTTGCGCTATTCGCTCAACACCTGTTTGGCCTGGGTGGCCTACGAAAAATTGGGCAAGCAGCGGTTTTACGATTACCTGGAGGCGTTTGGCATTGGCCAGCTCACGGGCATTGACCTGGCCAAAGAAGCCCCGGGCGGCTACTACTATTCCGCAGATAACCAAAACCCCGGCGGTTCCGATTTTGACGTGGCAGCGCGCGGCTTTGGCCAAGGCCTCTATGTCACCCCGCTGCAAATGGTCGTCGCAGCCTCGGCGATTGCCAACGGTGGCTATTTGGTGACGCCTCACGTCTTGTATGCCGAAAAGAAAGACGGCGCCACCTATCTCTATCATCCGGACGTGCAGCGTCAGGTCATTTCCGCACAGGTCGCGCAGGAAATGCGCCACATGTTGACCGAATCGCTCAAGGGCGAAACCAAGCGGGCCTTGGTGCCTGGCTACAGTGTGGCCGGCAAGACCGGCACCGCCCAGATTGCCGTGCCCGGGCAGGGCTACGTGGGCACTGACACCAACGCCTCGTTTGTGGGCTGGTTCCCGGCCGATAAGCCGCAATACGTCATCTATGTCTGGCTGGAACGCCCCCAGACCTCGCCGTGGGCTTCGGTGGTGGCGGCGCCCGTGTTTGCCGAAATGGTGCAGCGCATCGCGGTGTTGAAAAAGATCCCGCCTGACAGCGTGCGCGAATCTTTGGGTGCTGCGCAACCCTAAGGGTCAGCGATGCTTACTTTAGCCGATGTGGTTGAAGCCCTCACGGGCATACGCCCTCCCACCGATGGCGAAGTCATCACCGAAACGGTGGTGGATTCGCGGCAAGCCATGCCGGGCGCGATGTTTGTCGCGCTGCCGGGCGAGCGGCACGATGGGCACGCCTTTGTTGGGGATGCTTTTGCCCGCGGGGCCAGCGTGGCGTTGGTCGCACGGCCTGTGCCCGACTGTCCCACTTTAGACGTGCGGCCGGGCAAGTTTGACGTGGCCGCATGGCCCAACTTCCACACGCCGGGGTGTTTGAGGGTCGAAGACACCCTCGCTGCCCTGCAGCAGGTGGCCCGCTTTTGGCGGCGGAAGATGGCCCATGTTCGGGTGGTGGGCATCACCGGCAGTGTGGGGAAGTCCACCACCAAAGAACTGACGGCTCAGGTTTTGAGCAGTCGCTATCGCACCTTAAAAAACCGTGGCAATTTGAACAACGAAATCGGCCTTCCGCTGACGCTGTTGCGCCTGACCGAAGGCTATGAGCGTGCGGTGTTAGAGATGGGGTTCTACGTCCCCGGCGAGATTGCCTTCCTGTGCGAACTGGCCCAACCTCAAATTGGCGTGATAACCAATGTGGGGTTGGTCCATGCGGCGCGAGCCGGCTCTCAAGAGACCATTGCCCGGGGCAAGGCCGAGTTGGTCGAGGCGCTGCCGCCGGCCCCAGAGGGGGTGGCGGTGCTCAATTACGATGACCCTTGGGTGCGGCCGATGGCCGAGAAAACGCAAGCCCGGGTGTTCTTTTACGGCCTTTCGCCCGAGGCCGATTTGTGGGCTGACCAAATCGAGGGCTTGGGGCTGGAAGGGCTGCGCCTGCGCCTGCATCATCGCGGCGAGGCGGTGACGGTGCGGGTGCCGTTGTTGGGGCGCCATTCTGCCCATACCGTGCTGCGGGCGGCCGCGGTGGGCCTGGTGGAAGGCCTCTCGTGGGATGAAATTGTGGCCGGCCTGCGGATGGGGCATACCCAACTGCGGTTGGTAGCTGTGCGGGCTTTCAACGGCGCATTGCTGTTGGATGATACCTACAACGCCTCGCCACAATCTACCTTGGCTGCCCTCAACTTGTTGGCCGATCTTCCCGGTCGGCGGGTGGCTGTGTTGGGTGACATGTTGGAACTCGGCCCTTACGAACACGAAGGCCATTGGAAGGTCGGCTTGCGGGCTGCGGAAGTTGCCGCCTTGTTGGTGACGGTGGGCAAGCGGGCGCACATCATCGCCCAAGCCGCTCGCGCGGCCGGCTTGCCCGCTTCCCAAATCGTTGAGACCGAAAGCGCCGAAGAAGCGGTGCGGGTTTTGAAGAAAGTTTTACATCCCGACGATGTGGTGCTGGTCAAAGGCTCGCGGGGGGTTCGCATGGACCGCATCGTGAGCGCGTTGGAGGCCGAAGCATGATTACCCCCGCTCCCACTACGCTGGCTTTAGGGCTGGCGGCGTTGAGCTTTGTGCTCACCGTCATTTGGGGCGACCCGTTGTTGCAAATCTTACGGCATTTCAAAGTGGGCAAAATCATCCGTGTGGATGGCCCACAACGGCACTTTTCCAAGTTAGGCACGCCAACGATGGGCGGCGTGATGATTGTGTTGCCCGTGGCGTTCATGACCCTTTTGCTCAACGCCGGTTGGATTGTCGGCATGAGCATGATGGGCCGTTCGGTGTTGCTGCCTTTGGGCGTGTTGCTGGGCTTTGCGCTGTTGGGCGCCATTGACGATTGGGCTGGCCTGCGGGGGCGCAAGGGCGAAGGTTTGCGCCCGCGGACCAAATTTGGCTTGCAGGTCGCCTTGGCGCTTGTGGCAGCCTATGGCCTGCAGCATTATCTGCAGGTGCCCGAACTGTACATCCCGGGCATCCCTGAGCCTTTGTCTCTGGGGTGGTGGTACATCCCGTTGGCTGCCTTCATCATCGTCGCGACGTCCAACGCGGTCAACCTGACCGATGGCTTAGATGGTCTGGCCGGTTTGATTGCAGCCACTGCGTTTGCGGCCTACGGTGGCATCGCCCTGCTGCAAGGGCAGGTTTATCTGGCTCGTTTTGCTTTTACGCTGGTCGGCAGCATTTTTGGCTTTTTGTGGTTCAATGTGCATCCGGCGCAGTTGTTCATGGGCGATACCGGTTCGTTGTCGTTGGGTGCGACTTTGGGCGTCGTGGCCTTGATGACCGGGCAATGGTTGCTCTTGCCCATCATTGCCATCATCCCCTTGGCCGAGACCGCCAGCGTGATTTTACAAGTTGGCTATTTCAAACTCACCGGTGGGCGGCGGCTGTTCAAGATGGCGCCCTTGCACCATCACTTTGAGCTGCTGGGCTGGAGCGAAACCCAGGTCGTGCAGCGTTTTTGGCTGATTAGCCTGTTGGCAGCGATGATTGGCGTGGCCATTGCGGTAGGTTACAGTGGATAAATATCGCGGAAAACGAGTGCTCATCATCGGGGCGGGCCGTCAAGGCACCGCGTTGGCGCGCTACCTGGCGCGGCATGGTGCGCAGGTGGTGCTCAACGACCGTCGTTCGGCCAGTGCCCTGGAAGCCGCCCGCGCCGCGCTGGCAGATTTGCCCATTCAGTGGGCTTTAGGCGGGCATCCGCTCACGCTGCTGGACGGTGTGGATTTGGTCTGCCCATCGGGTGGGGTACCGCTGACGCTGCCGTTGGTGCAAGAAGCGCGGGTGCGGGGCATTCCGTTGAGCAACGAAGCGCAAATTTTCATGGAAGCCGCGCCCTGCCCCGTGGTCGGCATCACGGGATCGGCGGGGAAGACCACCACGACCACGTTGGTGGGGCGGATGGCGGGCAGTGCAGCCGAGGATGTGCGCGGTATTTCGTATAGCCACAATGTGGCGCCGGCAGGCACGCGGAAAAATGCCGCAGCAGACGCAGCAGATGCTGCACCCTCAACGCCCTCGGCGCCCCAAGCGCCCCCAGAAACTGAGGCGCCCTCTGGCCCAAGCGGCCAGGCCCCCCGCAGCACCTCGGCCACCGCAGCCGCTGCCGCAGGCCAAGCTCGCCAGCCCCTCCCCCGACGCTGGCGCCGCGTG
>Ga0256914_1004091_pt1 | contig 11179 bp, 7 predicted proteins | sample HulkmetaG_FD_191571 | JGI IMG/M metagenome (GOLD analysis project Ga0256914, IMG submission 191571) | Hydrothermal chimney microbial communities from Main Endeavour vent field at the Juan de Fuca Ridge, Pacific Ocean - Hulk | ecosystem: Environmental > Aquatic > Marine > Hydrothermal vents ...
CGCACGCTTCAAGGAAGCTTCCGCCTCTTTCAATTTCTGTGGCAAATCGACCGGATCGATACGCGCAAGCAACTCCCCTTTGCTAACATGATCACCCTCCTCTTTCAAAACCTCCAGAAGTTTTCCGCCTGTCTGAGATCCGACATCGTAGATATCTTTTGCACCCACTTCTCCGATCCCAAAACGCGTGATATCCAAATCCCCTTTTTTAGGCTGATACAAAGCGAATGTATGCTTGGGAATAAAGATTTTATTGTAGATGAAAAAACCTACGATAAGCAGTACAATCGCCGCTATCGCATATTTTAGTGTCGTTTTCATAGTTTGTCCGCTCCTGTGAGTGATTTGATTTGATAGAGAATATCGCTTTTTTGTGCCAATGCCCCGATATAAGCCGTTTGAGCGCTTTTATAAGCCCAGAGCGCATCCAGTAGTTGCAGATAGGTCGCAAGCCCTACTTTATAGCGTCCGCGTATGAGTCTGAGCGCTTCGTCAGAAGCCTTGATACTTTCGGCTTTGGCGGCGATTGCCGTATCGGTATGCGCCAGATCGATAAACAGCGCTTCGAGTTTTTCACGATACGAAAGCAGCGCGGAGTCGTACATGCTTTTGACCTTTGCCCTGGCGATCTTCGCTTTTTGCGCTTGGGCTTTGATCTTGCCGCCTAAATAGAGTGGGATTTCCGCTTTGATACCGACCATCTTGGTATCGTAGTCCGAGAGACTCTCTTCATGCGTTGCCGACGCAACCAGATCGATACTGCCGTAGCGTTCGCTCTTTGCCGCTTTATAGAGTCTGTCCGCTTTTTCGATCTCTTTGGCGATTTTTCGCAGCGACGGATTTTGCAGCAGCGCCTTTCGCAATCTCTCCTTATCGCCGGTGGATAGTTTCAGCTTTTCGAGACGAAGTAGATCGTTTTCAAACGTCGTCTCTTTCGCGATCGATTCGCCCATCAAAAACTCCAGACTCTTTTTCGCTTTAGCGTAGGAGGCTTTTGAAGCCGAGAGCGCCTCTTTTGCATTGTAAACGGCGGCAAGAAAACGGGCGGCATCCGCCTTTGTCTTCAAGCCTTGCTTCTGCATCGCAAGCGCCTGCTTGTAAAGCGCCTGTTTCGTTTTCAAGTCATGCTCGCGCAGAGCGATCATCTCTTTTTGCAGCAGCAGCAGATCGTAAACCTGTTCGACCCTCAAACGCAAACGGTTTTTCAAATCTTCCAAAGAGAGTCGGGATATCTCTTTTTGCATCTTTGCCGCATCGATACGGTTGGTCGTCTTTCCAAAATCCCACACTTTCTGTCGAAGCATGATATCGGCATGCCCTAGATCGTCATCTTTGGTCATGAAGCGACCGTTTTGCGGCATCACATAGGTGCGCGAAGGGTCATACTCAAGATGCGCACTTAGTTGCGGACGATACGCTGATCTGCTTGAAGATAGATCTTGCTTGCTCTCTTCCAGAGAGAGTACAAATGACTTGATATCGGGATGGTTTTTGAGGGTTTTATCGATACACTCTTTTAAACTCAAGATTTCTGCCTGCAAAGCGACGCTACAGACGATTACTAAAAAAAATCTTTTCACACTTTATCCTTTTAGCGGTATATTAAACTAATGTAATAATATCCGGGATCAAATACCATTTCTGTCAATTAGCTAACACTATTAACGAAACTATACAATTTAGATGTGAATCAGGTATGAACTTTAACCGGTGAAATGTTTATATGGCGGATTCTATAATTTGGAATTGATCTTTTGTTGTGCTTTTTTCAATATCTGTTCATCCGATAAAGGATCAAACCAGACAAAACTCTTTCCGCTTTGAGCCTCTCCGCTTAGAAGATCTCCGCCTTGACGATATTTCAAGTCAAGTTCGGCTATCTCAAAACCGTCGAGAGTTTTACAAAACTCCTTGAGTCTTTGTGCGGGTCGCTGTTTTGTATAGAGATAGCAGTAACCTTTAAGTCCGTTTCTCGATACCCTACCCCTTAATTGATGAAGAGTCGCCAGCCCCAATCTCTCCGGTGCGACTATGACGATAGTAGAGAGCTTTGGCAAAGATATACCAACTTCAATAAGTGTAGTCGCCAAAAGTATTTTGCCGTCTTTTGCGAAGTTTTTCAAAACACTCTCTTTCTCTTTATCTTTGCCGTATGTGACATAAACATCGTCAAAGTTATCTTGCCAATAAGATTTCGACTCCTCAATAGATTGATACTCTATCGTTTCGCTCTGTGTAACTAAAGGATAGACGATAATCACCTGTCTATCGGAAGCGTTCTCTTTTTTTATATGTGAAATCAACTCCGAAAAATCTTTTTGAGTGATAATCTTCGTATCTATATCTTTTTTAAAAGGTAACTCTTTTATTCGACTGACATCTATAACTTGTGACTCGATCATGCTAAGAGTTCGAGGGATAGGCGTAGCGGAAAACTGTAAAAAATGGGGATGTCTCTCACCGCTTGAGAGCATACTTTTTATAGTCGCTCTTTGTTTGGTACCGAATCGATGCTGTTCATCGATCATAATAAGCGGCGCTTTGGGTATCTCTCGGTAGAGGAGTGCGTGAGTTCCGATTATAAAATCGTAATCGTTTAAATCCTCTTTTTTATTTTCATGAGTTACAAAACCGATTTTTACATAAGAAGGCAAAAACTTTTTCGCCTCTTCGAATATCTGCGACGCCAACACTGTGGTAGGAGCCATTAAAACAGATCTTTTTGGATATGCCGTCATTACGGATGCCAAAATCACCATCGTCTTGCCGCATCCTACATCTCCCATAATAACTCTTTTTGCCGCTGTTTTTGAAAGAAGATCTTTTCTGATTTCGGATATAACTTTTTTTTGATCCGATGTCAGAGAAAAGGGGAGATTTTTTACAAACTTGTCGATATCACCGTTTAAAATCATCATGGAGGGAAAGCTGACTCTTTTTGATGAGAGTTTTTTAAGATAGTTGTATATCTCCGCATATTTCAACACTTCAATCGTATTTGAATCAAACCCGTCGTTTTTTTGATAATCAAGCGCATATTTTAGATCCGGATTATGTATCTTCAAAATTGCGGCTATACTCTCTTTATCCAGTCCTTCTTTTTCAAGCGATTCTTCATTTAAAAGCTCACTTATAAGCCTTTTTACGGTTTTGTTCTGCAAAGATGTTTTATATTTTACCTCTATCGTATCTATTTCATCAATGATAACGGGTTGTACCATTTGCCAAAAATTGTATCTATATTCAAGTTTTCCTTTTAGAAAATATCTCTTATTATTTTGGAACTTACCTCTATGGTATGGGGTGGGATTAAAGATGATCGCATTTATGTTAAAATCAAAGTTATGAGCGAAAAGTTTTAGTTTAAGATATTTAGGATGAAAAGAGCCGGAGATAACCGTCGCATCGATAACATTTACAATACCCTCAACGGGAGCTTCTCTCAAAAAGAGCGGCTCATAACTTTTCGGAGTTATTAAAGCTAGATCAATACTATTTTGTACTCCTAACTTCTTCAGCCGCTCTTTATCTTCCGGTCGCACTATTTTGTTACAATAGAAAAACTCAACAGATTTATTTCATCATGAGATTTGATGAAATCATTTAAATCTTTTAACGAAAGATTTTCGATTAATTCAAGCTCTTTTTTATGATAAGAGAGTCCTAAGTTCTGATAGTACTCCATAAATGTCCTGTTTAATCTTTGTGAAAGCATTTCGTTTCTAAGCGGTTCGCTTCCGGAGATAAATTTTTTAGCCTGATCAAGCTCTTTTTGCGTAACACCATTTTTCACAAAGTCGGATATGAGCTCTTTAACAAGCTTTATAGCTTCATCCTGAGACTCAAGCTTTGTCTGCAAATAGCCTTTTAAAGAGCTATGGGATTTTGCGATATTTGCTCTTGAATAAGCCGAATACGCCAAACCTCTCTTAACTCTTATCTCTTCCATCATGCGACTTCCAAAACCGCCCGCTCCAAGTATAAAAGCTGCAACTTTTGCCTTGTAGCGCTCTTTGTCATCAGCTTTTACAAAAAGCGGAGCGCTAAAATAGATATAAGATTGTTTTGTATCTTTTTTTACAACAATTTGTGAAGGTTTTTCAAGATGTTTTACAACAGGCAGTTTTTCAAATTCGCCTTTTGAAAGAGGTGAGAGAGACTCTTTTGCAAACTTTTTAGCCTCTTTAAGAGTAATATCACCGCCGATAACGACGATGGCTCGTTTTAGCGTCAAATGTTTTGAAACAAAATCTTCCACATCTTTTAGCTTCATCTTTTCAAGACTCTCTTTCGTTCCTCTTGAAGGATGACCTAAAGGCGTATCTTTATAGACTAAAAGCTTTAGATTTAAACTAGCTATATAGTCGAAATCGTTCTCCTTTTGTTTCAATCGACTCAACTTCAACAGTTTTACCTTTTCAAAACTCTCTTTCGTAAAGTTGGGATCCTTTAAAAGCTCTTGCAAAAGCGCTACACCGTTTTCAAACTGTTCCTTTAAAGATTCAAGCTCTATAACAAAAGTTTCTGTACCGCTGTGTGAAGAAAGAGAAATGGCATTTTCCTCAAGTTTCTGTGCAAAACCGACCGCCCCCGATTTCTTTGTGCCTTCATTTAAAATTGAAGCGCTAAAAGATGATATCCCGGCTCTCTCTTTGTCGGCTATTGAACCGCTGTTTTGAAATATAAGCTGCATCGAAGCGATGGGCAGCGTAGAATCTTTCTCATATATCAACGGGATTTTAACCCCGTTTACTTCCAAATGCTCGATTGTCGCACTCAATAAAACTCCTTGTATCGTTAAAAATAGCAATATTACTCTAAACATTTTCTCTCTCATAAACCTCTAATATATTGTAGGCTGTATCTCTTTTTGCCGGAATCTCGCCTATATCTTCGATCAGGCGAATCATCTCTTGCTGATTCATTTTATTTACCGCACCTGCCGCGGCGACCACATTTTCTTCCATCATCGTACTTCCAAGATCGTTCGCCCCGAACAAGAGCGCCAATTGACCGATATAGCTTCCTTGCGTCACCCATGAACTTTGGATATTTTTAAAGTTATCCAAATAAAGACGACTAACCGCCAAAAGCCTCAAGTACCTATTTGAAGATTGTTTCGAAAGGTTTGGGATATCTCTTGCCAACTTGGTGTTTCCAGGTTGAAAACTCCACAAAATAAACGCTCTAAAACCGCCCGTTTCATCTTGAAGATCCCTTATATGCTCCCAATGTTCTATGATCTCTTCATCACTCTCGACGGTTCCGAACATCATAGTAGCTGTGGATTTTATACCGACTTTATGTGCTTGCCTGTGCACTTCAAGCCAATTTTTCACATCCAGTTTTTTTGGAGCTATGATATCTCTTACCCTATCGCTTAGTATCTCCGCACCAGCACCGGGAATCGAAAAAAGCCCTTTTGCATGAAGTCTTTGAAGAACCTCTTTATATGAAATCTTTGAGATTTTGGCTATGTAGTCTATCTCAATGGCAGAGAATCCGTGGATTGTTATAGATGGATAATTTTTATGTATCCACTCGACAAGATCTTCATACCACTCTATTTTCAGTTTCGGATGAACACCGCCTTGAAAGAGTATCTGTGTTCCGCCTATGGCTATAAGTTCTTCTATCTTCGCACCTATCTCTTCAAAACTTAAAACATATGCGTCATCATCTTTACCATGCCTGTAAAATGCGCAAAATTCACAATCAACCCAGCAAACATTTGTATAATTTATATTTCTATCAACGACAAAAGATGTGATCTTTTTCGGATGAAGCTCTCTTTTTCTCTCCAGCGCCATCTTTCCAAGAGTGTTTAGATCCGCATTTCGTATGAGATCTAAAGCCTCTTTGTTTGTCATTCTACTCATATAAACCCCTCTGCGTAAGTGGAGTATTATATCATTTTATATTAAAACTCGGCAACTACGCTTTTTAAAGCGGCACCTTTTATGAATATGTCGTTGAAGGTTCTTTTTTTAGCACGATCTTTGACGACGATCTTGTATGTTCCTTCCGAAAGCTTTAAATGTGCGATACCGGTATTTCTAGACGAGAAAGTATATGCATAGCGCGAATGAGAACCTTTTTTGTATATCTCCACTTTTACGTAAAGAGGTTTGTTGTCTCTCTTTGCGATTACGTTTAGGGTTCCTATCTTAAAGTGTACCTTTTTTCTGATGGACTGCCCTTCGGCAAGTTTGATTTTTCCGAGTACTTTTTTCTGCTTCGAGGTACCGGTTCGATATGTAGCTTTCAATACATAAGTTCCTGCGGGAAGTTTTACCGGTTTGGATCTACCGGTATAAAAAGATTTCACTCTTTTTTTATTTTGATACACCTCCACCCAAGCCGAAACGGGTTTTAAGTTACTATACGCCTTTACACTTACGGATCCCATACCGTTGGTCTCTTTGTAGCCGCCTCCGAGTACTCTCTCACTCATACGTTGCGGGAAAGCGTCCGTCGAACTTTTTGATGATGGTTTTTTCTCTATGATTTTCGTAATTACGATTTTATCTTTGGGTTCCTCTTCTTCGTTTGCGACCTCTTGCGCTATTGGTTTCATCTTTTTGACTTCGACGATTCGAGTTTGAGTCGGTTTTTTAATATTATGCGTATTCGACTCATCGCCTTTTATATTCATCGATTCGGAAACATCGGATTCGTGCGTCTTTTGCGATATGGGCGTCGCCGACACGAACTCTTTGTTTTGTAAATTCGGCGGGGTTGTTTTCGCAGCGCTTATATCACTCTCTTTGAGTCTTCGTTGAAGTATTTTAGAGGACGGTACCTCTTTATAAACAGGTTGAGCTACCGGCGTATTTAAATTATCATAGGGTGAAATTCTTTGCGGTTCTTTTATATTCGGTCTATATTCTCGAGCGATTTGATTTGACTTATCCTCTTTTAAAACTTTCGGAAGTTCCTTGGCAAAATTGTCCGATAGTTCGGGTGTTAAAATCTTAGATTTATTTGCGATAGAGCTATCTTGCGCAATTTTCGATACAAAAGACGGGGATTTTATCCGAGGTTTTAAGACGGATGTAGCTGCCGCTACGCTATCGCTTGAAGGAAGAGGAGGATTAACGATTTTAGGATTGGGAAGATCAATCTTTTCGGTTATCAATTCATTCTCTCGCAAAAGCTCTTTCGGAGGAGTCGCGGGTAAGGTTTTTTCAATCTTTTTTTGAACGGATTGCTCTTTTTTTATTGACTCTTTTTCTTGCTTTTCTTCTTTGCGCGCATTTTCTTTTTGTGAACTTTTGATCTCTTCTTGTGCTTTTTTTTGCGACGATGACGTTAGAGTCGTTTTGATCTTTTCATAAGCCATTTGAAGTTTTTTCGAAAAAAGCTCTATGAAATTCGGGGTTTTAGGCTCTTGTTTTTGCTCATTTGCACTCTCATTCGGCAAAATACCTCTTTTTCGCATCGATGAAGACGAATCCATTTTGGCAACGGAAGGGGATTTACACTCAAAAACTTCACCTTTATCATCAAAGCAGTACTCTTTGGTTTTGATCGTGACTTTGTCGTTATTCGTTTTTGAGGCTTTTTTGGACTTTTGTTCTTTTTCATTCACCTGAAGAACTTTTTTAATGGGCTTTGGGAGATCTTCGACCGACTGCGTCGTATAAATAAAATGGCCTCTGTTGACTTTAAGAAGTATTTCATCGCCCCTATCTACCGGCTCGTTAAATACGAAATAGATATCGTCGGTCTGTTTTTTGTTCTCAAAATAGATAATTTTTCCGTTTCTCATCATAATATCGTAATTCGCTCCGCGAACAAAACGATTCAAATCGATAGAGACGCGAAACGACTCACCCTGTTTAGGATAGTAAGTGATTTTTTCTTTTTCGGAAATCTTCTTTACGGTTACAACCGAGCCGGCAAAAAGCAGTGTATGTACAAATAATAAAAAAGCGAGAAAGTTTCTTTTCAAAATCATGCCTTAATTATAGTTTTTAGATATTATACATAATAAGTTTTATATTTTTATATATTATGCTCAAATTCAGGTAAAATATCTTTAAGTTTTTTCAACTTGTCTTTAACTATCAATAATTCTTCAATATCATGACTTAATTTTTCAAAATCGTAACGAGTTATTTTAGAGACTAAAATAGAGTCGTAAATTGTCTTTTTATCACTCTCGTCTATTAGAAGCTCTTCATAAAGCTTCTCTCCTTTTCTAAGACCGGTAAATCTTATACCAAGTTCCTCTTTCGCATAGATCTTTAACATTTTACGCGCCAAATCGACAATTTTGACGGGTTTTCCCATATCGAGAATAAAAAGTTCGTTTTTTTTCGCGATGGCGGCGGCTTGAAGTACGAGCTGACAAGCCTCCGGTATAAGCATAAAATATCTGGTGATTTCCGGATGAGTGATCGTAAGAGGTCTATTCTGAGCAATCAATCTTTTAAATTTGGGAATCACACTGCCCGAAGAGCCTAAAACATTTCCGAATCTCACTCCCGTTATGAGGGTATCTTTACTATCTACATTTTGTGCGTATAATTCACACACTCTTTTTGTAGCGCCCATGACATTCGTCGGTCTGACCGCTTTATCGGTGGAGATCAACACATACTTTTCAACACCGTATTTTATAGAAAGATCTATCGTGTTTTTAGTACCTATGATGTTATTCAATATCGCACCTTCGATATTCTCTTCACAAAGAGGCACATGTTTGTAAGCCGCCGCGTGAATCACTATCTGCGGCTTATACTTTTGAAAAGATTTCTCGAGAAGTTTTCTATCTACGACCGACTGCATAAGCGCTACCGTTTCGCAAAAAAGTATCTCTTCGGTAACTTGGTAGAGATTGTACTCGCTATGATCTAGCAATATCAAGCGTTTCGCTCCGCTTCTGGCGCATTGTCTGGCGATTTCGCTGCCTATGCTACCTCCGGCACCGGTGATCATGACGACTTTATCCTCTATGAGAGAATCTATGGCTTTATGGTCGAGATCTTTAGGACGGCGAGCAAGAAGATCTTCGATGGAAATATCACGAAGATTCTCTTCTTTGTTACCCAAAAGTTTCGATAGTTTTATATTTTCGATTCCAAGTTTTTTTAATCTCTCAAAAAGTTTGTCAAGATCGTTTGAAGGGTAATCTTTGGTAATTATCGCACTTTGTATATCATGACGATTTATAAGCTCTTCGAGTTTATCGCAGTGATAAACCTTTTTATTCAATATATACGAATTTACGACACTCTTGTCGTTATCGACAACGGCTACCGGAAAATAGTCTATCGTTCCGTCTTTTGCGTTGCTTAACACTTGAACGGCTTTTTGATTGGCTCCGATGATGATGGTAGGATTTAATTTGTCACCTTTGAAACTTTTGATTATTCGTTTTGAAAGACGAAGAAGAACCAACATGAAAAAAGATAATAAAAAATCTATAGGAATAACGGTTCTTGGGAATGCACCGACATAGAAGAATTTTACATATATGACAAAAATCATTGCGGATACGACCAAAGCGATCATAACCCGTTTGGCATCTTCCAACACGAAAAATCGCCAAGTTATAAAATATATTTTAAATATAAAAAAAGTCGCTATTTTTATCGCCAAATAAATCCAAACCAATTTCGTAAAACCGACTATATGTTCCGGCGGTAAGTTGAAGTTGAATCGAAAATTATATGCCAAAAAAAGCGACAAATAGAATATTACGCTATCGGCAAATAGAAAAAATAGTACTCGCTTTAGCGGTGAAGTTTTAAATAGATTCTCAATCATAAAAAGATACTCTTTTATCTATTATTTTCGATAATACGAAAAAGATACTTATAAACGATAAAAGCGCCACTTCCTTAAAATCCCTCAAAAAAAAGATCGAAGCGAATATCAAAAGATCCATACCCAAAAGCGTCAGCGTAACGAAGCGATGAGACAATCCTCCTCTAACGGCACGCTGGAACAGATGTTTTCTATGAGCCTTGGTAATTCTTTCATGATTAAAAAGCCTTCTAAAAAGCGTATATGTCGCATCAAACCAAAATGCTGATGTAATTAAAAGCCAAATCAATACATCATCATAATCTTTGGAAAAGTAGAGAAAAAATATACCTATTGTAAAGCCGATGAAAGTGCTACCGGTATCACCCATAAATATCGATGCTCTTTGCCAATTAAACGGTAAAAAACCTAAAACCGCCGCCGCAAGTATCAAAAAGAGAAAATTATCAAATAGTACGAATGCGACAAGAGATATAAAAATCGTCTGAGAACTCACATAACCGTCGATACCGTCTAAAAAATTAAAAAGATTGGTAAACCACAATATAACTAGAAGCGAAGGTATAAAAAAGTATGAAGTGAGATCCAAGATATACAAAGCTCCTACCGCGGATACGGTCTGAATAAAAAATCTTTTCGAAGCGGAGATATTTACGATATCGTCAACCAATCCGACCGTCGCAACCGGTAAAGCGAATAAAAGCGAATAAAAAAGTCTTTCGTCTAAAACACCCGTATGATAGAGCCAAAACAGACCGACATAAAAGGATATGACAATCGCCACACCGCCTCCTCTTGGTGTCGGAACATCATGTGAGCTTCGATGATTCGGAATATCCATAACCGCTTTTTTTATCGCTATTTCACGAACGGTATATGTCAACAGCAGGCTCAAAAAGAAAACGAAAAGATAAATCATTTTTTAAGTTTATAAACCTTTGCGTACGGTGAATCGATCACCAAATCAAAAAGCTCTTTATCGTAATCTCCCAATACGAAAAGACGAATATATAAAGAGTTATACATCTGTTCGTCAAGTACCAAAAATGTATTGTAACTTTGCATATACACTATCGTAAGCGGAGCGTTTTCATTGACCAGTTGTATATCTTTTACAAGCTTTGCGTCGTTGTCATAACCGACCGATACGAATCTTTTAAGTTGAGTTTTTTGATTTCCAAGCCGTAACATACTGTTTCTCTTCTCAAGCACTATACCGTTACCCAGATTCAATTTATCGCCATTATCGATAAATTGCCTGCTTATATAGAAAAACGGTTGCCTTTTTTTAGCGCCGGTCAAAAGATCGATATTGCTAAACATTCCCACCGTCGGAAAGATATTGAGCATACGCTGGGGCAAATAGAGATAGATCTCTCTTGTTTTATCAGGCAGTTTGTAATCG
>Ga0256914_1004092_pt1 | contig 11177 bp, 8 predicted proteins | sample HulkmetaG_FD_191571 | JGI IMG/M metagenome (GOLD analysis project Ga0256914, IMG submission 191571) | Hydrothermal chimney microbial communities from Main Endeavour vent field at the Juan de Fuca Ridge, Pacific Ocean - Hulk | ecosystem: Environmental > Aquatic > Marine > Hydrothermal vents ...
GTCAAGGAGATTTTCCGGCATTATTTCGATGGCGGTAAGCTCAAAAAGGCCACCATCGTGGGCCAGGCCATTCCCACGGTGAACACGTCCCACGGCCATGAGCTGCACTCGCTCAGCTTCGTGGTTCCGGGCACGCAGAATCGCATCCCCTTCCAGGCCAAACAACAACGCATTGTGCTTTCCAACTGCGGCCTCATCAATCCTGAATCCATCGACGATTATCTGGCGGTGGATGGGTACTCGGCGCTGGAGATGGCCCTCACCCAGATGACGCCCGAGGAGGTCATTCAGGAAGTGCTGGATTCGGGCCTGCGCGGACGCGGGGGCGGCGGTTTTCCTACCGGGCTCAAGTGGAAATTCGCCCGGCAGACCCCGAAATTCCCCAAATACGTCATCTGCAATGCGGATGAGGGCGACCCGGGCGCGTTCATGGACCGCTCGGTGCTGGAAGGCGACCCGCATTCGGTCATCGAAGGCATGATCATCGCGGCCTATGCCATCGGCGCGGAGCAAGGCTACATTTACGTCCGGGCCGAATACCCACTGGCCATTCGTCGCCTGCGCATCGCCATGGAGCAGGCCCAGGAGCTGGGGCTGTTGGGGGATGACATCCTGGGCTCCGGTTTCAACTTCCGCCTGGCCATCTACGAGGGCGCGGGCGCGTTTGTGTGCGGCGAGGAAACCGCGCTGATGAATTCTATCATGGGGGAGCGCGGTCAACCCTGGCCCCGCCCGCCCTATCCCGCAGTCTCGGGCTTGTGGGAGAAACCGAGCAACATCAACAATGTCAAAAGTTACGCGTACACGCCCCGCATTCTGCGTATGGGCGCGGACTGGTTCAAATCCATCGGCACAGAGAACAGCACCGGCACCGCGGTCTTTGCGCTGACCGGGCAGGTGCAGCGCACCGGGCTCATCGAAGTGCCTATGGGCGTCACCTTGCGTGAGATCATCGAGGATGTGGGCGGCGGCGTAGGCGAAGGCAAGAAGTTCAAGGCGGTGCAGACGGGCGGGCCTCTGGGCGGCGCTCTGCCCGAGGCGTATCTGGATACGCCGGTGGATTTCGACTCGCTGCGGGCCGCGGGCGCGGTTATGGGCTCGGGCGGCATGATCGTGGCCGATGAAAGCACGTGCATGGTGGAATTCGCCAAGTATTTCATGCAATTCGTGGTGGCTGAAAGCTGCGGCAAATGCCCGCCCTGTCGCATTGGCAGCACCCGTATGTTGGAGATTCTGGAACGCATCACCGCGGGCCAGGGCGAACTGAGCGACATCGACGAGCTCAAGCGTCTGGCCGCGGGCATGCAGGCAGGCTCTTTATGTGCGCTGGGACAACTCGCCCCCTCGCCCGTGCTTTCCATCTTGCGTCACTTCGAGGATGAATTCCGGGCGCACATCGTCGATAAACAATGCCCCGCACTTTCTTGCGAGGCCATGATCAATTACGAGATCATCCCTGAGCTATGCACCGGCTGCACCGTCTGCGCTCGAGACTGCCCGGTGAACGCCATCAGCGGCGAGAAGCTGAAGGTTCACGTCATCGATCCTGAAATCTGCATCCGCTGCGGCATGTGCTACGAGGTCTGCAACTTCGATTCCATCATCAAGACCACGCCGCGCGTGGATTTCAAACTCACCAATCCTCTCGAACAATCTGCCTGAGGATCAATGTTATGACCATCCATCTCATCATCAACAACCGGCCCGTCTCAGCGCCCGAGGGCAGCACCATTCTCGAGGCTGCGGAACGGGCGGGCATCGAAATCCCCACCCTTTGCCATCACCCCGACCTCACCGACATCGGCGCCTGCCGCATGTGCGTGGTCTCGGTGGAAGGGGCGCGCGGCCTGCAAACCGCATGCACCACCCCCGTCCGCGAAGGCATGGTGGTGCATACCAACAGCATGGAGGCGGAGGCGTCTCGCAAATTCACGCTGGAAATGCTCCTCACCGATCATCCTAACGACTGCATGACCTGCGAGGCCAACGGCCAATGCGAATTGCAGGACCTGGTCTACGATTATGGCGTGCAATGGCCCGAACACAGCGGCAAGCGCCACGACTACCCCATCGACCCCGACCCCAACCCCTTCATTTTCATCGACCGCAACAAGTGCATTTTGTGCGGGCGCTGCATCCGGGCCTGCGAGGAAATCCAGAACCGGGATGTGTGGAGTTTTGCGCATCGGGGATTCGAGACCAAGCTGGTGGCGGGAGCCGACCAATTCTTGCTGGATGCCGGCTGTGAGAGCTGCGGGCAATGCGTGACCTACTGCCCCGTCGGTGCGTTGTGGGACAAGATGAGTATCGGTAAGGGGCGCCTGAGCCAGGTGGAGAAGGTGCGCACCACCTGCGCCTACTGCGGCGTGGGCTGCAACTTCGATTTGAATGTGCGGAACAACGAAATCGTGCGGGTGACCGCGGCCGCGGATGCGCCGGTGAACGGCCTGTCGCTGTGCGTCAAGGGCCACTACGGCTACGATTACGTCCATCATCCCGACCGTCTCACCCGGCCCCTGGTGCGGGCCAAATGGCTGGATGACGCCACCCTGCAAGAGAATTTGGCCCGAGGCGCATGGGAGCCGGTCAGCGAAGCTGAGAAACGAAATTCTCTGCTCACCTGGCGACGCCAGCATGGGGAAAACGGGCGCAGCAACGGCCACGACAAATCCGCAATCGCCAATTCGCAATCCGAAATCCCAAGTCCGAAATCCCACATCACCCCCGACACCTTCATCCGCACCGATTGGGACACCGCGCTGGATCTCGTCGCCCGCAAATTCACCAAGACCAAGAAGAAATATGGCGGCGACGCGTTTGCGCTGATGGCGTCGGCCAAGTGCACCAACGAAGAAAATTACATCTTCAACAAATTCACCCGGCAAATGTTGGCAACGCACAGTATCGACCACTGTGCCCGATTGTGACACTCCAGCACCGTCACCGGTCTGGTGATGACACTGGGTAGCGGCGCAATGACCAACACCATTGCCGACATCGCGGAAGAGAGCCAGGTGATCTTCATCATCGGCTCCAACACCACCGAAAATCATCCTGTCATTGGCACGCGCATCCGCCGGGCCAAGCGCCATCGCGGGGCCAAGCTCATCGTGGCCGATCCCAGACGCATCGACATCACCCGCTACGCAGACCTGCATTTGCAGCAAAAGCCGGGCACCGATCTGGCCCTGCTCAACGGCCTCATGCACATCATTCTGCGGGAAGGCTGGGAGGATGAGGATTACATCCGGGAGCGCACCGAGGGTTTCGAGGAGCTGAAGGCGGTGGTGAGCAAATACACGCCCGAGCTCACCAGCCAGATCACCGGCGTGCCCGTGGAGAAGATCGAGGAGGCCGCGCGCATGTTAGGCGAGAACCGGCCGGGCGCACTCCTCTACGCCATGGGCATCACCCAGCACACCGTGGGCGTGGCCAATGTGATGGCCTGCGCCAATTTGCAGATGCTGCTGGGCAATGTGGGCGTGCCCGGAGGCGGCGTCAATCCCTTGCGCGGGCAGAACAATGTGCAGGGCGCCTGCGACATGGGCGGCCTGCCCGATGTCTTCCCCGGTTATCAGAAAGTGACCGATCCCCAGGCCCGGGCCAAATTTGAGGTCGCCTGGGGCGTGCAGCTGCCCGATTACGCGGGCCTGACTGTGACCGAGATGCTGAACCAGGCGGAGGCGGGCGAGGTCAAATGTCTGTACATCATCGGTGAAAATCCCATGACCAGCGAGCCCGATCTGAACCACACCCGGCATTCGTTGAACAAGACCGAATTCATCGTGGTGCAAGACCTGTTCATGAGTGAGACTGCCCAGTTTGCAGATGTCATCTTCCCCGCGGCGGCTTCGGCCGAGAAGGAAGGCGCCTTCACCAACACCGAACGCCGGGTGCAGCGGGTGCGCAAGGCTGTGGAGCCGCCCGGCGTGGCCAAACCGGACGACTGGATCATCATCCAGATCGCCCGGCGCATGCTGGAACTGGGCGCGACCACGCCCGATCCCAACGCTCCCTGGGCTGGCTGGGATTACGAAAGTGTGGAGGACATCGAGCGAGAGATCAACGCACTGACGCCCATCTACGCGGGCGTCACCTGGGAGCGGCTGGAAGCGGGCGAGCAACTGCACTGGCCCGTGCCCTCCCCCGATCATCCCGGCACCCCCATCCTGCACACCACCCAATTCTCTCGCGGGCTGGGACGCTTCGTCGCCAACGATCATGTGGACCCGGCGGAAGGCCCGGACGACGAATTTCCGCTGATTCTGACCACGGGCCGCGTGCTTTATCACTGGCACGCAGGCGAGATGACCCATCGGGCCGCGGGCCTGGCCGAAGTCTACCCACAGGCTCTGGTGGAGATTAACCCCAAAGACGCGCACAAATTAGGCATCGAAGATGGCGATCTCATCAAGGTGGCGTCCCGCCGCGGCGAGATCATCTCCAAGGCGCAGGTCACCAATCGGGTGGAGCCGGGTATCATCTTCACCACCTTCCACTTTGCCGAGGCCGCGGCCAACTTCCTCACCAATCCCGCCCTGGATCCCACCGCCAAAATCCCCGAGTTCAAGGTGGCCGCGGTGCGAGTGGAAAAGATGTAGGGCGTCGGTATCAGAAACGTTTGCAGAAACAGGCCTGTCGCGCATCTTGTAATCCGCGGCAGGCCTGCGTATTTTGAAGGCCGGTAACACCGAGGTCTCAGGCTTGAAGCGCCCGACTTGAATCGGCCAGGAACGCAAAAAAAGCGCCCCATTTTGAACCGCACCCAGGCCGTCCATTCAGCAATTTCAAATTTGTCGTTGCTCCAAGCTCCCCTCCCAGTCTCCCCCCGTTACGACAGCCGTCGCACGGGGGGAGGAGCCCGGCGAGAGCAAAAAAACTTTGTAGCTGAAGGGCTCCCTCCCTTGAACGCGAGCATAGCGAGTGTCGGGGGAGAGCCGGGGAGGGGGCAAAAAGGAGGCGGGGAAGCCTCAGATAAACGCTTTCTGACCGGTTTTCCCTAAATTTGGAATTGCTGGCCGTCCATCGGTTTGAGGTGCAGCTTGGAAAATGTTAAAATATGCTCACCGAGCCACATCCATTTAAGTAGATGCGCATTTGAAACTTGAGAAAAGCGACTACGCATTTTGGCGAACATGGACGAAACCAGCCTCTTTCTTCATTGATTTGGGTACTGTGGTCCTCTCCTCTGTTTACAGGACGATCGCTCAACGCCTCAGCGTCCATTTTTTCAGGATGAAAAAAGCCGCACATAAGGGATAATCATGCATATTCTTGGATCGAAAGGCGCCATTGCCATTGCCATCCTGCTGTTCATTGTCATCCTTTTGGGAATCGCGTTTTATCTGCAAACGCCCATTGTCATTGCAAAAATCATGTGGATGAACACCCGCCAGCTCACACAACTCCAGGTGGATGGTGATGCAATCATCCTGAATGGCCCGATCAATAGCAGAACATACGGGCAAGTCACCAAGATTATCGCCGAGAATCCACAAGTGACCACGCTGGTGGAAGAGGTGATGCCGGGATCGCTGGATGATGACACGATGATCAAACTGGCGTATTTTGTACGCGAGCATGGTCTGAACACCCATTTGCGCAGCATCAGCCAGATCAACTCGGGGGCGGTGGATCTGTTCCTGGCGGGCGTGGAGCGCACCATGGAACGGGGCGCGCACATCGGCGTGCATTCCTGGTCGGATGGTAACAAAGAGGCCGTGGATTTCCCCAAGGATGCGCCCGAGCATGAAAAGAATCGGAAATATGTCGAAACCATGTTGGGCAGCGATGATTTTTATTGGTTCACCATCCAGGCCGCGCCAGCCGGGGGTATCTATGAAATGAGTGAAGAAGAGATCTTGCGCTACGGCCTGCTTACACAGCCCATCATCGATGCAACGCCTCCGCCAGGGCAGATGACGGGCGTCATGGCCAGCAAACTCTATAAAATGGGAAATTCTGAGAGCGACACCGTGTTGCTGATTGCGCAGGGGGGGCCCATCACCACGCAGTTGGGCGAAGAGTTGCGCCCTGCGCTCAGAAAATTAGACCGCAACAAACTGATGGCAGCCACTGTGGCCCAGGCGCAAACGCTCGATCCAAATCGTTTCATCAAACAGCCCATCACTTTCGATGAAGCAAAAGTCGCGGATGCCAAGACGGTAGCCATTCTGGCGGATATGGTGCAGTGGTATCATGACCAGCACAAAAAAGTCTACGTGGCAGGTTTTTCTTTTGGCGCGTTCGTTGTGCAGGATTTGTTGGCCACGCAGGGGAATATCGCAGATGGCTATCTCATTATGGTGGGACGCTTGGACATGCCGGAAGAGGTGTGGCGCGTGTTTGCGGAGGGGCGCATGGTCGGCTTTGAGGATGGCGTGACCATCGTGCCGGTGGATGCGGAGGGCGCGGGCATGGGAGGTCAGGGGGAGTACACCGACGCCAATATGGCCAAACTGGCCGCGGGCCTGGGGTACAAACGCTACACCCAATTGCTGGCCGAGACGCCCATGCAAAATGTCGTCTACGTGTATGGGGAGAAGGATGATCAGGTAGGACGTTTGAGCTCAGAGGAGGTGGCCTTTTTGCAAGAGAAAGGCGTCACCATCATTGTCTCGCCCGGTAAACACATGGAGACCTTTGAAAAATATCTCACGCCAGGTTTGAAGGCGATGATGGGGGAATCTTATTTCCGCTAGTCTATGAATGTCAACCCACCCCCCGGCGCCATCCCCATCTCCTGGTTCGTATCCCGTGCGGACGATTGGGAACGTGTTGATGGCGCGATCATCGAGGAAAAGAACGTCTGCATCCAGGTCAACGGACAGGTGCTGGCCCGATTTATGGCTACGCCTATGGAACTGGAGGCCCTGGCCCTAGGATTTTTACGATCCGAAGGCATCATTACCAAACCGACGGATGTGGCCGATTTACACATAGGCGCTTCGGGCGGGTGCGTGGACGTGTGGCTGGCCCGCAGCACCGCGCTCCCCGATGGAGCGGATGCCATCCGCACCGCTGGTTGTGGCGGCGGCGTCACTTTCGATGATCTCGAAGGCTACCAACCCGCTCCCTTCCCTGATATCCATCTCACACCCGCCCAACTCATCGCCCGTTACTACGAGATGCGGGCCACCGAGGTGCTCTACCCCATCACCCGCGGGGTGCACGCCTCCGCCCTGTGTACGCCCGACGAGGTCCTCATCATCGCCGAGGATGTGGGCCGCCACAACACCCTGGACAAGCTGTGGGGCAAGGCGATGCTGTCAGGCGCGTCCACGGCCGGGCGCATTGTCGTCACCACCGGGCGCATTAGCTCTGAGATGCTGGGCAAGGCAGCGAAAATGGGCGTTCCGGTCATCGCTTCCCGCACCTCCCCCACCAGCCGCTCTGTGGCCCTGGCCCGGCAATGGGGCATCACGCTGGTCGCCTACATCCGCCGAGGCGGGTTCAGGGTGTATGCAGGGGAAGAAAGATTAATGGCTGAAGATTAGTGACTATTCACGCCCTCCTCATTAACCACGAAGGCACAAAGGCACGAAGAAAAAATTCTTCATCTCTTCGTCATCATCGAGCCTTCGTGGCAAAGGGTTGAAGGTCACTACCTGTATAGTTATGAAGATTAAAGCAATATCCACACCACGTTTACAGGAGATATGACTGATGTTCATCAAGCATAGCGACGACGTCGAACCGCAGGTGGTGCAGGCGGGCGAAGCGACCACCATCCAGGTGTTGATCTCGCCCGAAGAAGGCCCGCACTTCGCCATGCGCAAGTTCGTGATGCAGCCGGGCGGAGGCATGCCCAAACACACCAACGAGGTCGAGCACGAGCAGTATGTGCTGCGGGGCCGGGCTCTGGTGGGCCTGGGCGATGAGGAAGTCGTCGTGCAGGCGGGCGATGTGCTCTTCATCCCCGCGGGGTTACCCCACTGGTACGCCAACATCGGCGAAGAACCCTACGAATTCCTGTGCGTCGTCCCCAACCTGCCCGATACAATCAAAATTCTGGAAGACTGACGTCCAAAGACGCCGGGAGGCGCATCATGCGCTTTTTGCCCGTTGATCAACCCATCGCCACCTGCACTGCGGAAAGTTGTGACGGCTGTCCGCTGCAAAGCAAGGTGCACTGTCATTTCGTCCAGCGCGATCTGACCAGTTTTCTCCTCAGCGTTGCGCCCAGTTTTCTGCTGGCCGGCCTGGGGATCATCCTGTTCAATGCCTGGTGGCTCATCCCCTGGATCGCATTCATCCTGGCTTTTTTCGGGGTCATCGAAATTCGGGTGTTGTGCGCCCACTGCCCGCATTATGCGGAGCCGGGCAAGAGTCTGCAATGCTGGGCCAACTATGGCTCCCCGCGGCTGTGGAAGTTCCGGCCCGGGCCTATGGCGCTGTGGGAGAAAATCGTGCTGATAGGGGGTTTTGTCATCATCTGGGGCGGGCCGATGCTCATCATGGCGATGTCGGGCCAGTGGTTGTTGCTGGGGTTGACTGCCATCGCCACGGCTGGATTTTTCTATCGCCTGCAAACCAGCAACTGCAATCAGTGCTTCAACTTCGCCTGCCCCTTCAACAGAGTGGACGCAGCCACGCGGCAGGCGTTTCTGGATCGCAATCCCACATTGAAGGAAGCCTTCGAGCCATAGCCTTCCCAGCCCCAATCGATTTATGACCTCATTTCTGCGAAGGCGAGACCTCTGGCCCATATTCGGGCTGTTGGCGGTGCAGTTGCTGACGGGCATGATGCTGATGCCCGCCAATAGCTTCATCAGCATCTTCCTCAACGAAAACCTCTCCTATTCCATCGGGCAGGTGGGCCGGGTTATCGCGCTGGGGCAGGCCGTGGGCATGGCGGCCTCATTGCTGGGCGGCGGATTGAGCGATCGCTGGGGGCACAAGCGCGTGCTCATCCTGGGCGTGGGGCTCATCACCCTCAGCAATTTGCTTTTCCTGTTGCACGCCTCGTGGATGGTGGTGGCGCTCTGGTGTATGGGAGGCGTGGGGCTGGCGTTTTCCGTCCTCAGCAGCCAGGGATACCTGACCATGGCCGCGGGGGCGGGCGTGTTGGGCGTGGCTTCGGCGCTTTACAACTGGGGTTACACCATCGGCGGCGTCATCGGCAACCCCCTGGCCGCGGCGGTGCTGGGGCAAGACAGATTTTGGGCGTTGGGGTTGATGCTGATTGGCCTGGGCCTCATCGGCTTGTTCCTGCTCATTTTTCTACCCGATCTGCGTCTGGATGAAAATGAGCAAGAAAAGAAAACAGGGATGTTTGGGTACAGCGTGCTGCTGCAGCCGCGCCTGATCATCCTGGGTTTGCTGCGCTTTCTGCCCACTACTTTTTACGGCCTGATGGCGCTCGTCCCGCTGCTCATCAAGCAACAAGGGGGCAGCAATACGATCGTCGCGGCCTACGCGACCGTCAGCCTGCTCCTGGCCTCTCTCACGCAATTGCTGGCGGGGCGCAGCGCTGATCGTTGGGGCATCCGCTGGCCGACGACCGTCGCATTCAGCACAATCCTGGTAGCCATTGCCGGCATCATTCTCACTGCCAACTCGGTGTGGGGGCTGTACGCGTTCGGGGTGTTGGGCGTCAGCGCCGCGTGGGCCCTCTCCACCCTGCTGCCGGGCCTGGTGACCGCTGCAGCTGGCCCGGAGATTCGCGGGAAGGTGTTCGGTTCATTGCACATGCTTTGGACCCTGGCTATGATGCTGGGTGCGTTGTTGGGCGGAGAACTGCTGGATGTCGACTTGCGGCTGCCCTTCATGATCGTAGGCGTCCTCAACATCCTCGCACTGCTCCTCACCCTGCCCTTTTTCAGGATGGTGGACGCGTCAGACGTCGAACCGCTGGCAAGTTAGCCCCTCGCTACTGCCCTCGCACAGACGCCATCGCCCGGGCCAGCACCTCTTCCGGCCCGACTTCCTCCAGATCGAACCAGTGGATGTCGGGATTGCTGAGACGAAACCAATTGTATTGTCGGCGGATAAAGTTGCGCGTGGCCTTACGGATGCGCGCCTTCGCCTCCTCCAGATCATACTCCCCGGCCAGATACGCGGCCACCTCGCGATAGCCCAGGCTGCCAAAGCTGGGCAGATCGGGCGTGTAACCGCGGGCCAAAAGGCGTTGCACCTCCTCCACCCAGCCAGCGTCGAACATGGCCTCGATGCGGGCGTCGGCCCGGGCGTAGAGCGCCTCACGGGGCCGCGTCAAGCCGATCTGCACGATGCGCCAGGGGGGCGGCTGTTTGGTCTGGAGTTCGCTGAAGGGGCGTCCCGCCACCAGGGTCACCTCGATGGCCCGAATAACGCGGCGCAGGTTGCGATAATCGATGGTTTTGGCGCTGGCCGGGTCCAGCTCCTGCAGGCGGGCGAAGACGGCCTCCTTGCCCGCGCGCTCGGCCAGCTCCTCCAGCTCTCGCCGCAGTTCGGGCTGAGGGGGAACGCGCGGGATCTGCCACCCTTCCAGCACCGCCCGCACATACTGGCCCGTGCCGCCCACCAGCATGGGCAGCCGTCCGCGGGCCAGAATATCGACGATGGCCGCGTCGGCCAGCTCCTTGTACTCGCCCAGGCTGATGGTTTCATCCGGGTTGCGGATGTCGATGAGGTGGTGGGGAATATCGCCCTGCTCTTCGGGCGTGACCTTGGCCGTACCTATGTCCATCTCGCGGTAGACCTGACGCGAATCGGCCGACACAATCTCACCATGCAAGACGCGGGCCAGCAGTAGAGAGATGGCTGTTTTGCCCACCGCGGTGGGGCCCACTACCGTGATGAGGGGATTCACAGGCATTCGATGGCTCCTCGCCAATAGCTGACGCGCAACAGCTTGCCCTCGGGGGATAATTCAATCCCCACCACATCGATGCGAACCTCCCCTTCCCAGCCGATATTCTCTACATAGCACTGGGCCAACGCACAGAGTTTTCGCTGCTTGCGCATGTCTACGCCCTGCTCGGGCGTGCCAGCGCTACGTCCGCGCCGGGTTTTCACCTCGATAATGGCCAGCACATCGCCTTCCCAGGCAACAATGTCGATTTCCCCTAAAGGACAGCGCCAATTGCGAACACAAACCTGGATGCCTCGCCGTTGCAAGGCGGCCACAGCCAGATCTTCTCCCAAAACGCCAAGGGACTTTCGGAAATCACTCATCGTTTCACATCGCAAAAAGA
>Ga0256914_1004093_pt1 | contig 11174 bp, 7 predicted proteins | sample HulkmetaG_FD_191571 | JGI IMG/M metagenome (GOLD analysis project Ga0256914, IMG submission 191571) | Hydrothermal chimney microbial communities from Main Endeavour vent field at the Juan de Fuca Ridge, Pacific Ocean - Hulk | ecosystem: Environmental > Aquatic > Marine > Hydrothermal vents ...
CAAAACACCAACTTTATCTAAATTAGAAAAACCTAAAGGTCCTTCAACAAATTCTAAATTGTTTTGTTTTCCAATTTCCTGTACCTTGTCTAATAAAGCTCTTGAAACCGCTATATCATCAACTACATCAAACCATCCAAAACGCATTTTTTTTACCTGCTGTTTATCAACTTCATAGTGATTAATAATTGCTGCTACTCTGCCCACCGGTTTATTCTCTTTGTAGGCAAGGAATAATTTTGCCTCTGAATGATCAAATACAGGATTTAACTCCGGATTAAAATTTTCTAATTCTTCTTTAAGTATAGGAGGAACCCAATACGGATTATTCTTGTAAAGTTGAAAAGGAAATTTTACGAATTTCTTTAACTCTTTTTTAGTGATTACTTCCTTTATTTGAACAGGTATATTCATCAACAAAACCGATTATGATAAATTTTTATCGTTGACAAAGGTACTAAGGAATTCTTACTAAAAAAACAGCATCTTGTTAAAAATTTACATAAAAAAAAGCCCCTTAAAAAAGGAGCTTTTTAAATAATTATATATAAAAAACTTATTGTTTTAATAAATTATAAGAACCTATTTGGTCTCCTACCTGTACTTTTACAATATAAGCACCTGTTGGCAACATTGTCATATCCATTTGTGCTTGAGTTGAACTTGGTGTACTTTTCAATACTTCTTGTCCTAACATATTATAAATACTTACAGCATCAATACTATCTTGAGCTTTAAGATTTAATGTATTGGTAACCGGATTTGGATACATATTAAAACCATCTATAAGATTATTAGCAATACCTAAAACAGCTCCTGTTGTAGTAATACTTATATCAAAAGGACCTTCACTACCATCTGTAGTACTACTCCAATAACCAATATTCACCCAATATTGTGTTCCTGCAGTTGCCGTAAAAGTAATACTTTCAGCACCACTTGTACCACCATCATCGACCTGATCTACACAAGTAAAAGCACCACAAGCTCCGGTATAAATATCTAGTTGTGGATCCCAACCCGTAGGAGTTATTTCAACTGTAATATCTCCGGCAGTATCTACTGTAAAGGTATACCAAACACCATCATTCATCCCTCCTAAACCACAATCATTAATAAAACCATCATTATTAGTAGCTCCTGAAGCATTTTGTGAATTGGTATATGGTAACGCATATACAGGAGTAGCATCAGCACAGGCATCATTGAGTGGTAGTGTTGTAAAAGAGGAACCAACCCAAGAACTGGTATCACCTCCTCCGCAATCAGCTTGCACATACCAATAATAGGTGGTTTCCGGTTGTAACGTAGTACCAGGGCTAAAAGGATGAATCGTAGTGTTACCTGAAATATCATATTCACTATTACCCGGTGTAAAGTCTGCACCTGCTTTTATCTCAAAATTCCAAGCGGTAGCTGTCCCATTTTCAACCCAATCATACTCAGCTGAAGTTGCTGTAATGTTTGCCGTACTTAAATTAGTTGGGGCTGGGCACGTTGGAGCTGTTTTAACTTTAAAGTTATCGATATGGAAATCGTAATCTTCTGAATCATCAGTTGAGCCGTCACTGGCTAAAATACCAAACTGAACTTGGCTTCCTGTTGTTGAAAGTGAAAAATTAAAAGTTGTCAAAGAATTGGTTAAATTATCTGCTGCTGTCCAAGCGTTTATTTCATTCCAATTAGTTCCATCCTCTGTATATAATAACATAACGTAATCATCAGAGCCCATTGCGTCAGGATCAGAATTATTCCAATTTGTTACAGCTACATCAATAACTACTTCATATCCACCCGCTGATAAATCAAAATAAGGGGATAATACCCAGTCACTACGATTATTATAATACAAGTTAATTCTAACATCATTACCAAAAACAGTAGAACTAGCCCATGGAGAGCTTCCTATATCACTTGGTCCCGTGGTAGCATCACCGCTGTTAGCCTCGTCCCAACAAGTTGGCACAAAACTATCAAAGGTTTGTGTGTAATCCGGAGTATAAACCGGACAATCAGTCATAAAAGTAGAACCTTGAACAGCGCTACTGGTATCTCCACCACCACAATCGGCAGTAAGTTGCCATTCATATTCAGTTGCGGCTGTTAATCCTGTAAGGGCATAAGTAGTAGCACCGGCTGCCGTTGTGTCACTATTCCAAGTAGCTGCACCGGTTTCGCGCCATTCTACCAAATAGGTAGCACCTCCTGCGGCATTATCAGTCCAAGATAAATCGGCTGTGGTTTGGTCGATATTTGAAACTGCTAAATCTGAGGGAGCGGGACATGCTTGTGCAATTCCTCCCAAAACAATATTTGCAATATAAGATCTTAAATATGAAGCTGTTGGAGGAGCGGTTGGATCTGGATTTGTAGTATCATTACGATACATAATCCCTCTATTTCCTGAAACCGACGAACAGTTAAAGTCATCGCTGCTTCCATCATAACCAGATGCATTTTCATCTACTGCAATAACCAAATTGTCTGTTCCATTGTAAGCGAAGTCTGTAATATCAACAACCACTTTATTGTTGGCGTCGAGACCTACTGTACCGGAAAACACTTGTGTTAAATTAGCTACATCTTCCCAATCAGTATCACTTGCAAATTCAGATTTTGTGGTATGTCCAATGTAAATAGTCCAGTCATTGGAACTATCAATAGAACTTCCGGCAAAATCCCAAGTTAAGGTGGTAATATCACCGCTGGCATTAATCTCCGAAGCCAAATAAATGACTTGCGAATAACTGTATCCATAAAAAGGCTCAACCGGCAATCCTTGCCCGGTCGTTGTGCCCGAACCTATACTAATTTGTGCCTGTGTTTGCCAACTACCGACAACCATAAACAGCATTGTAAATAAAAAAGTAATTTTTTTCATCATAATAAATAAATTAAGTTAATTCTTGGTTTAATTAGCAATATTACTGTTTTTTTTACAACTACACAAATCAAAAAACATTTTTTCAATAGATTCTTCAAATTCTTAACAAAAAAAATCAGGATTTAATAAAATCCTGATTCATAAAATATAAAAATATTTTTTACTTCCTACTCTACCTCTTCCTCTACAAAGTCTTCTTTTTTAACCTTATAGAGCTCTAAGTTTTCTATCTCGAAATTAATGATGTAATCAAATTTTTGATTGTTTTCAGTTTTTGCCAAATTAATAAATAATTTTGCAGACTTTGTATATTTATCATCTCTTTGGCTATCTAACACCAACAAATATCCCATAATAATATTTCCTGCCATTTCCACCAATCTACGCGCATGAAAATCTAAATATTCCGTTCCTTCAACTTCTGTAACCATCGTTACTATTTGCTCATATTTGGCTGTCATTTCTTGTAAGCTCTTTTGCAATACTGCATTCTCAGAAGAAACTTGTGTATCATATTGATTTATTTGCTCCAAAAACACACCTGTTGTAACTCCCTTAATGGCGGCAACGGCCTGCAGTTGAGTAGTTCCTTCATAAATAGAGGTAATACGAGCATCCCTATAAATACGTTCAATAGGGAAATCTTTCATAAAACCGGTTCCTCCGTGGATCTGCAAGGAATCATACGCAATAACGTTACTGGCTTCACTTGCCGTTAATTTAATAAGCGGTGTAAATACATTTGCTAATTTTCCAAAAGCTTTCATCTCCATTCGTTCTTCTTTATCTAAACTTCGCTCTTTTTTTACTTCTTCATAAACCTTACTAATATCGACAAAACGTGTAGTTTCATATAAAAGAGAACGCAAGGCATCTACCTTGATTTTCATATTTGTCAACATTTCATACACAGCAGGAAAATTGATTATTTCTTTACCAAACTGTGCCCTTTCTTCTGCATATTTAACAGCCTCTCGATAAGCAGCATCTGCAATACCTACTGATTGTGCTCCAACACCTAACCTTGCCGAGTTCATCAAAGCCATAACATATTTTATCAAACCAAAACGTTCTTTCCCTACCAATTCGGCAGGAGCATTTTTAAATACTAATTCAGTAGTTGGAGAACCTTTAATTCCTAATTTTTTTTCTAAATGTCTTACTTCGACCGCATGATTATTTCTATCGTAAATAAACATTGATAAACCTCTGGCATCAGACGTATTTTCTTCTGATCTTGCCAAAACTAAAGAAATATCGGCATCACCATTGGTAATAAAACGTTTTACACCATTTAATCGCCAGACGTTATCTTTTTCATCAAATGTTGCTTTAAGTTTAACTGATTGTAAATCGGAGCCTGCATCGGGTTCTGTCAAAACCATGGCTGCGGTAGCACCATCTTGATTAAATTGCGGCAAATATTTATCTTTTTGTTCTTCAGAACCAAATTCATAAATGGTTTCTGCACAATCTTGTAAACCCCAGATATTAGCGAAACCGGCATCTGCCCTGGCAATCATTTCTCCTGCCATTACATACGGCATTAATGGAAAATTTAAGCCCTTATATTTTCTTGGTAATGACATACCTATTAAACCGGCTTTATACAATGCTTGGTAATTATCGGTAGTTCCTTTTGCATAAATAACCTCATTATTTTCAATCCGAGGTCCTTCTATATCAACAGACTCTGCATTAGGGGCAATGGTTTCCGCACATATTTCTCCAACAATTTCTAACACTTTTTGATAAGAATCCAGAGCATCTTCATGGTTTACGGGTGCAAAATCATATTTGTCTGATTCGGTAAAATTATTCTCCTTTAATTGTACTATTTTTTGAACAAGCGGGTGTTCTAAATGGAATTTAAAATCCGGAGTATCTTTAAAAAAATTGTCCATTTTAAGTTTTTTAGTTTAATATTCAGTACCAAATGTTTTCAATAAAACCTATTTGGCATTTTCTTTATAATATTTAATCATTTTAGGAATTACCTCCATCGCATCTCCTTGAATAACATAATCTGCCAATTGGTTCATAGGCGCATCAGGATCAGTATTAATCGAAATAATTAATGAGGAATCATGCATACCGGCTGTATGCTGTACAGCTCCGGAAATACCGGCAGCAATATAAAGTTTTGGTCTAACGGTAACACCTGTTTGACCTATTTGACGTTCATGTTCAATAAAACCCGCATCAACCGCAGCTCTGGAACCGCCCACTTCTCCACCGAGTAAATCAGCCAACTTATACAGATTATCAAAATTATCTTTAGACCCAACTCCGTAACCTCCTGCAATAATAATCGGAGCTTCCTTCAAGTTTACATCGGATTCTTCTATGTGTCTTTCTATAACTTTAACGACAAAATCTTCTTCTTTTAGAATTTTATTTGTATCAATAGTTATAATTTCGGACTTATAATTTTCATCAAAAACTTCTTTTTTCATTACTCCTTCTCTCACCGTTGCCATTTGCGGATGCATATCCCAATTGATAATATTGGCCATAATACTACCTCCAAAAGCGGGTCTAATGGCATAAAGCAAATTTTTATATTCCTTTTTTTCTTTGGCAACATAGTGATCACCAATATCGAGAGTCGTACAATCGGCTGTGAGTCCACAATTAAGATAAGAGGCAATACGCGGTGCCAAATCACGACCTATTGAAGTTGCTCCAAAAAGGACAATTTGCGGGGCTTCATTTTTTAAAACTTCTGATGCCAGAGCAGCATGTGGTAAAGTTCTATATGGCTCCAAACGTTCATCGTCAGCCATATGAATTTTATCGACACCATAATGTGCAATTTGTGATTCAATTCCTTTTAAATCTGTTCCAAAAACCAATGCTTCCAAAGGGCAACTCAATTTTTGAGCCAGTCGTTTTCCTGCAGAAAGTAATTCCTGACTGATATCGGCTATTTTTTGATTTTCTACTTCGCAATAGACAAATACACTTTTCATATTTTAATAATATTTTACAACAAGACAATCTGTAATGATTAGCCTATTGTATGGTTTTCTATTAATTCTTTAATCATCATTTCAATATCTGCATCTGAGTCACTCAACACTTTATTTTCTTCAGCGGTAAGCACAATACTTTCAACTGTTTTTACCTTTGTAGGTGATCCTGATAAACCTATTTTTTCCATTTCAGCATCAATATCTTCTACACCCCATTCAGGTATTGTTAAATAAGGTCTTTTTTCATGAAGATCACGTATATACTCCGGAGTAGTTTTTGATTTTAACTCGGTTTCTGTGCGTGCATACTTATACTGCATTACTCTTTTGGCTTCTCTTGATCGACAAACCGGCGAAGATTCGTGTACTGTCATAAGACAAGGATAAGGGGCAGATACTACCTCTACACCCTTTTCAAGACGTCTTTTAGCTATAATTTCATCATCGGATAATGAAATAATTTCCTCTACATAGGTTACTTGCGGGATATGTAATTTTTCAGCAGATTGTGGTCCTACTTGTGCTGTATCACCATCAATGGCTTGCCTTCCTCCTAAGATTAAATCTACATTTCCTATTTTTTCTATACCCTTAACCAAAGTGTAACTGGTCGCTAAAGTGTCTGCTCCACCAAAACGTCTATCTGAAATCATAACTCCATCATCAGCACCTCGATAATATCCTTCTCTTACGATATCGGCAGCACGTTTGGGTCCCATTGTTAAGATAATCACTTTTGACCCCGGTACTCTATCTTTAATATTGAGTGCTAATTCTAAAGCATGCAAATCATCCGGATTAAAAATAACAGGAAGTTTTCCTCTGTTAACGGTACCGTCAGGTTTCATCGCATCGGGTCCTACGTTACGTGTATCCGGAACTTGTTTGGCTAAGACTACAATTTTAAGTGGTCTCATATAATACTATTTATTTTGTTAAAAAAAGTTTCACAAAGTAATAGAATTAGAATGAGAAAAAGTATGACAAAACTCATAATTAAGTCCTTTGTCAAACCATAAATATAAAATATGTAAAAAAAGGTGACCTAAAAGTCACCTCATTTTATTTTTATCTAATCTTTATACTATTTTTTCTTTTTATTCTTATTTGTTTCTTCTGAATCATCTTTAGTAGCCGTTTCTTGTTGATTCATAAACATTTCCATAATCTCTGTACTAATTCCCATGTTTGAGAAGCCTCCATCGTGGAAAAGATTCTGTAAGGTTACTTTTTTGGTAAGATCAGAAAAGAGTGTTATTGTATAATCTGCACACTCTAAAGCGGTTGCATTGCCTAACGGTGACATTTTTTCTGCATAATTAACAAAACCGTCAAAACCTTTTACCCCGCTCCCTGCAGTAGTTGGTGTTGGCGATTGAGAAATGGTATTTACTCTGACTTTTTTATCACGCCCAAAGAAATAACCAAAACTACGCGCCACAGACTCTAAATAAGCTTTGTTATCTGCCATATCATTATAATCAGGAAAAACACGCTGTGCTGCCATATAAGTTAAAGCGACAATACTTCCCCACTCATTCATTGCATCTCTTTGATATAAAACACTCATTAATCTATGAAAAGATAAAGCTGAAACATCCCAACCTTTTTTGGTGAAATTATAATCTTGATGCGTGTAATGATTTCCTCTACGAACATTTACAGACATACCTATTGAATGTAAAACAAAATCTATTTTACCTCCTAAAATTTTCATCGACTCATCAATCAGATGTTCCAAATCCATAATAGATGTTGCATCTGCCGGAATTACTTGAGAACCGGTTTTTTCTGCCAATTCGTTTATTGTTCCTAATCTAAGTGCCACCGGGGCATTTGTCAAAACAAATTTGGCGCCTTCTTCATGTGCTCTTTCCGCTGTTTTCCACGCAATAGATTTATCGTCTAATGCTCCAAAAATAATTCCCTTTTTACCTTTTAATAAGTTGTACATATTTATTGTATTTGATTAACTTCTGTTTTTTAAATTTTTGCTAATTAACAGATTAGCGTCGGCAAAAATAGACTATTTTTTTAATTGTAAAAGTTGTAAGGCATGTTTCTCCGCCGTATCGGTAATATTTTTACCACCTAGCATTTCAGCTATTTCGGTTATTCTTTCGGGAATATCCAATAATTTAATATTGGTTTGGGTTTGCTGATTTTCTATAAACTTGAATACTTTCATCTGTACTTTGCCTTTAGCAGCAATTTGTGGTAAATGGGTAATACTTATTACTTGCATTTTTTGTGACATCCGTTGCATAATCTCTCCCATTTTTAGGGCAATTTCGCCAGACACTCCTGTATCTATCTCATCAAATAAAATAGTAGGCAATTTGGTATGAACAGCCATAATTGATTTTATTGCCAACATTATTCTAGACAATTCGCCACCGGATGCTATCTGTTTTATACTTCCTAGCGCGCTTCCTTTGTTAGCACTAAAGAGCCACTGCATTCTATCAACTCCATTATTATAAAATTCATCTGTTGTATCAATTACTATTTTAAACCGTGCTTCAGGCATTCCCAATTCTTTTAAAACAGCTGTTAATTTCTTTTCTAAATCGGGAATAATGGCTTTACGTTTGTCACTAATAGTTTTACCTAAATCAAGCAATTCTTTCTTTAAATTGAATAACGCAATTTCTTTATCTGTTATCAACCGGTCAGAATTTGCTATTCTAGTTACTTTTTGAGATAATTGATCTTTTACTTGCAACAATTCATCAATATTCTGAACGCTATGTTTTTGCAACACCCCATATAATAACTGTAAACGACTATTAATTCTCTCAAGCTCACCCGGTTCAAATAAAACTGACTCGGCTGCTACTTCTAACTCATTTTCAATATCTTTTAAGTCAATATAAATAGTCTCTAAACGTTGCGATAAATCATTATAGTCTTTAGCAAATGTTTTTATTTTCTCTAAGTTTGATTTTAACTTGTATAATTGATCCAGCACTCCTAACTCTTCATTTGTCAGAATGGCATAAGATTCATTTAAATTTTGTTGAATTAACTCACTGTTGCTATGATTCTCCAGTTTTAGCTCCAATTCCTCTTGCTCACCCAATTTAAAGTCAGCTTTTACTAACTCATCATACAAAAAAGTATGATAATCATGTTGCTCTTTTTCAAGACGTATCTGCTCTTTTAACAGCTCTAATTCTGATGTCGAACTTTTAAAAATTTGTAATTTTTTTATAAAATCATCTACCAACTTCCTAGTTCCGGCAAGTGCATCTACCAGTTGAAATTGGAATTTAGCATCATTTAATTGTAATGTTTGATGTTGTGAATGAATATCAATTAATTGGTTTTGTAATTCATTCAACAAGTTTAGTTTAACCGGCGTATCATTTATAAAGGCTCTTGATTTTCCCGAAGGTAATAGCTCCCTTCTTATAAAGGTCGTTTCATCATAATCTAAGTCATTTTTTTCAAAAAAAGAGTTTATATTATAGTTTGCAATATTAAATTCAGCTTCAATTATACATTTTTTGCTTTTGTCCATTAATGTGCTACTGTCAGCTCTGTTTCCTAAAACAAGTCCTAAACCTCCCAGTAAAATAGATTTACCGGCACCGGTTTCACCTGTAATGGTTGTAAAACCACCGGGAAAGGTAATGGTTACATCATTAATTAAAGCGTAATTTTGTATGCTGAGTTTGGTTAGCAATTGTAAAAATCGGGTTAGAAAGTATTAATAATTCATCACAAAAGTACAAGACTTTCTCTATAATAAGAAACGATTCTTATTTAATTTTTGCCCACTTACCTGCATTTGTAGGTGAAATTTTGTTTAAGATCTCTACCAAGTTTTTAGTATCGACTTGTGGACCACCGTTAAATATTTGTACTATTTCATCAGCTTTGGCATCCATAAAGACTCTAAAGATATAAGTACTCATACTGTTATTATAGATATTTTTAAGAGCAATAATAGATTTTAAAATAGCGTCTTTTGCCGTTTTCTTATCGGATTCCATTTTATCTAAACCATTAATGTGGTAACTATATAATGTTCTACGATATTGTTTATTTGCCGGAGCAGTCAATTTATTTAACAATTGATAGCGATTAATTTTACTGGTATTTGATTGCCATCCTTTTTTTGCATTGGGATTCTCTACTTGATCTGTAATTTTTTGACAAATTTTATAGTAAGCATCGCCACCATACATAGAGAAAGAATCAGCATCTAAAGCTAAAATCAAATACACATAATAGGATAAAGTTGACACCAAATCCGATTGATACGTATTTACATCAAAACGCAAGGGTTCAAACTCTGTGTAGGTAAAATTAAGATTCTCATCTTTGTAATTAAACAATGGCGTGGTGTAAATTGAGTTAAAAACCGGACGTGAAGATTGTATTTGAATATTACCGGAATAGGAATTATTTCCTGTTTGTTTGACCAAGGTTATAACCATAGAACAGTCTATACGTTCTTGTGGTTTAAACACCTTATCTGTCCAATGTCTTTGATTGATAAATTCATTAACAGACGTCTCTAACGTTTTAAATATTTGCATATTAGACCCAACCAATTGATCGGCATTAACCACTACTTTACAATTTAACTCTTGTGCAATTGAAGTTAAAGCAAAAAATAATACACTGAAAAATATAAAAAATTTACGCATCTAGTTTTGGTATTATTGTATTAAAAATATCTGTTGCCACATCAGCTTTAGATTTGAGACTAAATTCGGAAATATTTTTGAATTTGTCAATAATGCTTATCTTATTTGTATTCTTTTTAAAACCGGCACCTTTATCTTGTAACGAATTTAAGACAATACAATCTAAATTCTTACGCTCTAACTTTCCTTTGGCATTTTCCAATTCGTTCTCAGTTTCTAACGCAAAACCTACTAAATATTGTTTATTTTTCTGTTTTCCCATTTCAGATAAGATATCTTGCGTAGGTGTCAATTCAATATGTAAAACCTCTTCCGATTTTTTAATCTTTTGGTTTGCCACATTCTTAGGTTTATAATCAGCAACAGCAGCAGCAGCTATTGCAATAGCAACTTTATCATAATATTCAAAAACAGCTTGATACATTTGTTGTGCACTAACCACATCAATACGATTTATAGGCAAACCTTCACAAGTTTGTGAGGTAGGTCCTGTAATCAAGATGACCTCTGCGCCTAAATTGGCAGCTTTTTTTGCCAATTCAAATCCCATTTTACCCGATGAATGATTTCCAATAAAACGTACCGGATCAATAGCTTCATAAGTAGGTCCCGCAGTTATCAATACTTTTTTGTTGTATAAAGGTAATGATTCAGCAA
>Ga0256914_1004094_pt1 | contig 11171 bp, 7 predicted proteins | sample HulkmetaG_FD_191571 | JGI IMG/M metagenome (GOLD analysis project Ga0256914, IMG submission 191571) | Hydrothermal chimney microbial communities from Main Endeavour vent field at the Juan de Fuca Ridge, Pacific Ocean - Hulk | ecosystem: Environmental > Aquatic > Marine > Hydrothermal vents ...
AAGGAAAAGGTATAAAAACTCCTTCTAAAAGTAAAACGGATAAATATCTCTCTTTCGTAACTTTTATTTATAAAACCGTTTTCGATATGGATTCTCTAAGCGTAAGCGACGATATAAAAGAATTAAAAAATAGGCTTTCTCAAGGGGAGAGCGCTTTTAAAATAGTTAAAGAGTTAATGGAGTCTTCCAAATTTAAAAGTTTGGCTTTGAGTGATGCAAAATACGTTAATATTCTTTTTTCTTTAACTAAAGATAACGACAGTTCTCTTTATCAAAAATATTTATCGGATTTGAAAAATAAAAAAATTACCAGAAATTTAATAAGAGACGACCTTTTGTTAAAAAGTTCTTCTTGGATTTCGTTTTGCAAAGAGTCCGGAGTTACCGCTTTTTCTAACGAAGATAAAATAGAAGGGTTTATAGAGAGATTTTATAACTATTCTTTAGGCAGAGATAGCGATAAAGGCGGACTTGAATATTGGAAAAGATCTCTTATAAATAGAGATAAAAACGGTGTGGAAATAGGAGTTTATTTCTTTTTGTCTCCTGAGTTTCAAAGTAAAAAAGTGAGCGATAAAGAGTTGATCGTTTCTCTTTACAGAACTTTTTTAAATAGAGAACCGGATCAAGGCGGATTAAATTATTGGCTTGGCAGAATGAAAGAGGGACTCGGAAAGAGAGAACTTATCAAAGGATTTGCATATTCTAAGGAGTTTGGAGAGATAGCTTCCGATTACGGAGTGGATGCTTATTGACGAGAGGAGAAAAAAGCTCCTCTCTATAGGGAAATTTGATATTTTTGCACTAATGCTTTAAATTCCGGAGAGCTTAAAAATTTATCGAGAATCTCTTCTCTTGATAGTTTTTTATCTTTCAAAAGAGAAGTCCAATACTCTTCTCCGGATTTTTCCGGTTCTCTTGCAAGTATGGCTCTATAGGCTCTTTTAACGAACTCTTCGTCGTTTACGTTTTTGGATTTGAACTCTTCGGATTTAAAAAACTCTTTTACTAAAGTTGAAGCGGTTAATTTTTTCTCCAGCAAAAATTTTTTCCAATCTTCTTTTCCTTTAGGGTCGGCTTTTCTTTCCAAGACGATTAGATAGAGTCTTTCCAAGAAAGCTTCGAGTTGATCGTTTATAGAGTAGTTGGTTACGTTGCATTTATCGCAAAACTCTGCGAATTCTTTTGAAAAAACAAATTCGTAAATTATAAGTTCTTTTGATAATCCTTCGTTTAATTTTTCGAGCCAATATTTTTTTCCGGTTCTGTCCGGAGTTCTTCCCAATACCGTTTTATAAGCTTTTTCTACAAATTCTTGATTCGAAAGTTTTTTGTTTTCGAACTCTTCGCTTTCAAAAAAGTATTTTACGACGTCCGTTGCGGTGAGTCCTTTTTTTAAACTTCCTATCCAATATCTTTTCCCTTCTAAATCCGGTTTTCTATCCAAAATATTGGAATAACAGTTGTTTATAAAAACTTCGGAATTGTCTTCGTAATCGGGAGTTTTGTAAGAGGAGTCGTTAAAAAGCTCTATATCGTCTATCATAACGTTTCCTCTTACCAAAAAAAGTCTGAATGAGATTATTTTATCGTCGGGATAGAGTTTTTGCAGATCGCTTTGAAAATTTCTGGTTATTTTATGCCATTTTCCGTCCGTTACGTTTCCTAACGAAAGCCATACGTATTCTTTGCTTTGGTTATTGTAATGAAATTTATTAAAACCGCTCGGTTCGTAAGTTAGATATACGTTATTTTTCGATACGGTTTTAACCGCTAAAAAGATCGTGAAATAATCTCTTGTTTTTACATAGAAAGATATGTTTTTAAATTTCGTTTCGTTAAAAAGTCTGTTTAATTTAAAACCTATGCCGTTTTCTTCGTTTGTGGTATGGTTTATGAAATTGGAATTGTAAAATTTTATAACTCGGCTTTTTTTCTCTTGGTCGTAAATATTCTCTATTTTTCCGTATCCCCACGGGATATGATCATAAATTCCCCATTTGTTCGTATTTTTGCTTTCGGCATCTTCTAAAAGTTTTTTTTCGGTCGTATGGATCGGCGGAGGAGAAGATTTTTGGGTTTTTGCTTTTATTTGAACTGAAGGGGAATCTCCTTGTGAATTGTAAGCTTTTACGGTATATATATAGACTTCGTTCTCTTTAAGTCCGCTATCGGTAAAACTTTCTATATTGCTATTCGTTACGTGAATAAGCTCTCCGTTTCTAAATATTTTAAATCCTATCTCATTATCCGAATTATCTATCCAGACTAGTTTTATTCTATGTTCATCTATCGCTGCGGCTTTTAGATTTGACGGAGGAATGGGAACGGTTGCTTTCTCTTTTTCGTCTTCGTTATCTTCGTTTTGATCGTTTTCGTCCGAATTTTGGGAAGAATCGTTTAAAGAGAGATAGAGTGAGGATGCTATGGCGTAATCTTGAGAGTCGGTTATTATTTGATATCCTTTTACGAATAGTTTGTAAATTCCGGGAGAAGCGTTTTTTATGACTATCTGTTCGGTGTTGTCTATCCTGTTAAAACCGCTTGCGGTTGCCGGATTTTGGGGATTGTTTTTGTCTAAAGAGAAAGGATAATATACTTTTTCGTCCTTTTCTATCCATATATCTATGTCGTTGACGAGAGTTTTATCTTGGTTGTTAACGTCTCCTTCGGGATCTATCCAGTTTATCGTAACTTTGATATCTTGCGTTTTATCGTTTTGAATGTAAAATTTTTGAATTTCGTCCTGAGTTATCGTTCCCGTTTTCAAAAGAGGTTCGTCTAAAGAGAGCGTTTTTAAAACCAAAAGAGCCTCAAACGGAGCTATATTTCCGAAGCCGAATTCGTAATCGGGTCCTTCTCTTCCCCCGTCTTTTGCGGTGTTTATTAAAAGAGCTTTTAAAATATCCTCTCTTATTCCCTCTTTTCCGGTTAATTTTTTATATTCTTCAAGCAGTAGCGCCGCTGCGCCCATAGCTCTTGCCGTTGCCGAAGAGGTTCCTCCTCCGTCTTTATAAGCCGTATCGTTTTCTATGCTCGTAGATAGCAATCTTCCGTTGCCGGGAGCCGCGGCTGTGAGATCGGGTTTGATTCTACCGTCGTTAACCGGTCCGGTATTACTATAGTATTTTATGGTTTTTCCTCCTTCTATCGACAGTCCGAAAGTAAAGACGTTTTTGGCGTTTGTCGGACCTCTCATCATTCCCCAATTAGGATAATCGGGATTTGTTCTGTCGTTTCCTCCCGCCATAAAGATATTTAAAGTGGGATTTATTTTTACCGCTTTGTCAAGATTTTTCGCTTCTTCGTCGTAAACTCCGGAATATGCGGGATCTTTATATAGATAAGCGTGATGAGAGAGCGTGATTTTTTCTTCGAAAAAAGCTTTTAAGACGGCTCTTGTGTAGCTCGTTTCCGGAGCGTAATAGTCGTAAATCGTCGATTCCGGGGCTCCTCCTTTGCTATCTTCGTTTACTCCTTTTGCCGCTATCGTTCCCGCTATATGCGTTGCGTGAAAACTTAACTCTTTGTCTTCAGTGCCTTTGTGTTTTATTCTGCTTTCTCCGTTTTCCGCAAACTCTTGATGAGTTTCTCTGACTTTTCCCCAATCCACAAGGGCTATTTTAACTCCTTCTCCCGTGAGATTATAAGGAGGTTCCCACATTTTGGAAACTCCCATCAGTTGATATGCCGCCAAATTTGTAGTGTTAGGTAACGTTTCTTCTCTTTTTTTCTTCAAATTGAAAAAAGATATTTCTTCCGCTATAGGAGGTTTTTTTTCTTCTATGTGCCATATCAGGGCTATTTTTGATAGTTTTTCTATCTCTTCGTAAGCGATTTCTATTTCCGTTTCATTCTCGTATGATTTTAAGATTTTTACGCTTTCTATGTCTTTCAAAATATTTTCTATATCTTCTTTTTCCATATCGTAAAAAAACATTATATTTAATATATATTTTCCTTCATTGGTTTTTGCGTAAGAGTTTATCTCTTGTTTTAATATTCTTTGCGGTATTTTATATATAGGTAAGAAAGGAGCGAATCCCGTTGCGTTTGGAAAGGATATTTTTTGAAAAATCTCCTTTTTTGCTAGAAAATAGTAGCTAAGATCTCCGGCGTATTTGATACTTTTAATACCCTGTTTAAAATAATTTTCTTTTTCTTCCTTTTTTATAGGTTTTTTAAATTTAATGATGAAAGTAGAAAAAGTGTCGTTTGAGTCTTTTATGGTTAAACGAGGGGAGAATTCGACTTCGTTTCCGTTTAAAGTGAGTGAAAAAAGGTAATCGGGAGCAAGAAAAAGAAAAAAATTTAAGATGATGAGTTTAAAAACATTCATTTTTTTATCCTTTTTGAAGAAATACATTATTTTTTGTAATTAAGTATCTTATATAAAAGATACTTAATAAAATATAAAATATTTGTATTTTTAAAAAAATGGTAGAAAAAATCTTATTTTTGGAAATATTTTTTATAAAAATGATAACAAAATTTTAATAAAATGGTTACTTTCGGTCACAAATAAACTGTTAATTCAAAATTAACTTCAAGGGGGTTGTTTTTTTTAAGGGGTATGTGTTATAATTTTCGTATTGTGAAAATTTATACAAAGGAGTTAACGATGAATTTCACAAAACTTAGTTTAGCTGCAATAATGGCTCTTGGTTTATCAAGCGCTGCAATGGCTGATGTAGATGTACAATTCGGTGGGCAAGCGGTACTCTACTATCAAACTATCAATAAAGATAGCGCTGATATAGATCTATTTGATAAAGCGGGAGCTAAAGGAAACGTAGGTTTAGAAATCAAATCTAAAGCCGATCTTGGAAACGGATTTAGCGCCGGCGTAACTGCTGACGTTATCGGAACGGCAGGTTTGGAAGGAAACCTCGTTAACGGCGTAATGCAATACGCTCAAGATAGCAACGGAGATCTTGGCGGATATTGGATATCTGAGGCTTATGTTGCTAAAACAGCCGGAAATACTACATTGAAAATCGGTCGCCAATACTTGAACACTCCTCTTGCATTCAGCGAGGGATGGAACGTTTTCAAAAACAGCTTTGAAGCCGCTATTTTGGTAAATAAAGATATTCCAAATACGGTAGCTGTTTTGGGAATGGTTAATAAAGCTAACCACAACGGACTCGGTGCCGAGATGAGCACTTTCAGCGCTGTTAATCCTGCGGGCGGAAGCGATAATGCGGTTTACGTATTGGGACTTATCAATAACAGCATCGCTAACTTGACTGCCGATATCTGGGCTTATAACTTAACAAGCCTTGCTACTGCGGTATGGGGAGATCTTACTTATAAAGTGGACGGAGCAGGAGTTCCTTTGACACTTGCCGCTCATGCTGCAAATATCAATCCTTCAGCAGATGCTTTAAACGATACTACTATGTGGGGAGTTAAAGTAGCGACAAACATCCAAGGATGGGGACTTAGCGCCGCATATGACGATGTAGATGACGGAGCTGTTTCAGTTCAAGAAGTTGGAGGAGTTAAAACTAAACTATTCGTACAACAAATCTTGAACCAAACTTCAATCGCTAAAGACGCATCTACTTGGCAACTTAAAGTTGTAACTCCTGAATTCTACGGAGCTAAATTGGTTGCTCAATGGGCTTCTACAGATGCGGGTGATTTGAACCAAGCCGGAGCCGATAATGATCTTGACGAGTTGGATCTTATCGTTAAAACTAAAGTTCTCGGAACAAATGTATTGGTTGCTTACGTAACTAAAGATTACGAGAACGACAATATGGATATGGATCTATTCAGGGTTGTTGCAAGATATAACTTCTAATAGCCTGATAGCTTATCTTTTTACGAGAGGAGTTTTCCTCTCGTAATTTCATTCTTCTTTTATAATTTTGTTTATACTTTCTTTGTTACTTCTTATAAAAAGGTTTTATTATGTTCAAAAAATCCGTTATTTTGTCGGCTTTTGTTTTTTGCTCCCTTTTTGCGGCTGAAGTTGTTATTATGCCGGACGGGAAAAGCGTTATTTTAAATAAAGACGGCTCTTGGGAAGAGGTTACTTTGGCTAAGATGGGAGATAAAACCGTAGCTTTGAAAAAAGACGGAACTTGGGTTGTTGTCGATAAAGAAGTAGCCACTTTAAAACCGAAAATCAAAAGAGAGACTTTAGAAGTTAAAGACGAGAAAAAAGATGAGTCTAAAAACGATTTGGAAGGTTTTGCCGGCAATATCTTGGGTTCTTGGAAAAGTGTGGATGGAAATAGAGAATATGTTTTTACAAAAGATCATAAACTGAAAATAGTTAAAGATGATGATATTATAGAGGATGAATTTACGATAGTAAGCGCTGATGAAAAAAATAGAATTGTTAGAGTGGGAATAGGAAAAAGATTTAAAATGGGACCTTTTTCTATGGGAGGTAAAATTATCAAGTTTAGATTATCACCCGATTTAAATACTTTGTATGATTTAAGCGAATTGGAAGAGAATTATAAAGAGATAAAGTTGGAAAAAGTCAAGTAAATTATGAATCTCGACTTTTGTCCATCTCTTTCTCAAGTTCTTTTATAAGCTCGTGTTGTCTCATAGCAATATATGAAGAGAGTTTTGATTTTTGGACGGTATTTGGGATTATATTGAAAACGACCTGATTTCCGAGGATTTTATATATTTTGCCTTTTACGACTATTATGCTCTCTTTTTTTCCTATCGGAAGGGAAAATTTTAAATCGAATTCTATGTTTTCTATGTTTATGGAGCTAATTTTTTCAAGTTTTGCAAGTTGGGTTGCCATCAAAATGGAATTGATGGAGAGATCTACTATAATTCCTTCAAAAAGGTGTCTTTGAGCATAACTTACGTGAACGATAATCGTTTTGTGAGGTTTAACTCTGATATCCTCTCTATCTACCGGAGAACTGTCCAAAAATTCCAGATTATAAAGATATAAAAGAGAATCTGAAAAATCTATTTTGAAAATATCGGCTTTTAAAATATCCGGTAAAAGATTATGTTCCAAATAGATAGACTTCTCTTTTTTATAAAAAGATAATTTTTGTGGGTCTATTTTAATTTTCAAAAAATCTTTTTGAAAGTTTTTAATTATTGCTTTTTCTATCAGCGGTATGTTTTTAAAAAAATTATGCAATTTGATATGAGGATCTTTTTTAAAGATATTTGAAAGAAGGGAAGTTTTATCTTTCTCCGCTAGGAAATCGAAATCCCTAGTTCCGTAGTAAATCTCTTCATTTTTGGAATTTTTCAATAGCAAAAAATATCTGTCCAATCTTTCAAGCAGAGAAAAGAGAGTGTCTTCATAATCTACCGATGTAAGGGAGATTCTGCTTATTTTTGTGGAGTATTTGATTTTCAAGCTGAAAATCAGTTTTTTCATCATTTTAACGGCGGTATGGATGCGCACGTTTTTTAAAAAAAGTATATAAGTGTTATCTTTATCGGTTAATATGGGACTATAATCTATAAAAGCGTGAATGAAAGCTATAATATCTTTAAACTTTTCGGAATCTTCGTCCGCTTTATATTCTATTCTCGCTATGCAAAGCGGGATGGAGTGCTCTTTTGCAAATACCATTTGCGCTTCTATGATCGCTTCGTTTACAAGTTCCGTTACAGGGTTGCTCATATCTCTTCTCTTTAGATAAAATTTGATTGTTTTTATCTATTTCGGAATTTTTGTAGAAAACTTTAATTTTTAAGGTTTTATCCAATCTATGAGATTATGCATAACTCCGATGATTGAGGGGGAGACGTTTTTGATTTTTTTATTAACTGCGGTTATGGAGTTTGGAATATACAAAAAGAGATAGGGATTGTCCTCTACGATAAGTTTGAAAATCTCTTTGTAAATGCGGGAGAGTTTCTCTCTGTCTATCGTTTTTTCCGCTTCTTTTATGAGTTTATCCACCTTTTCGTTGTGGTAATGGATGAAATTGAATCCTCCCTTTTTATCGCTCTCTCCGTGCCATATGCTGTAAGCGTCCGGCATAAGTCCCAAACTCCAGCCCAAAACTATCGCTTCGAATTTTCTCGGGGCTATTACGGTGTTTAAAAACGCCTGCCACTCCATAGCCCTTATTTTTACCTTCACTCCTATGTCTTTAAGCTGATGTTGAATGATTTGAACGGCATACATTCTAACGGAGTTGTTGGAGTTTGTTACTATCTCGAATTCAAGAGGGTGTTTTTCGTCGTATCCCGCCTCTTTTAAGAGTTCTTTGGCTTTTTTTACGTCTCTTTTCGGAGCTTTTACCTTTTCGTTGAAAGCGAAAGTTCCCGGCATAAACGGTCCCGTGCAAACTCTTCCGTGTCCGAAAAACAAGATATCTACGAGTTCTTGTCTGTCTATTCCCAAACTTAAAGCTTTTCTGACTCTCGGATCTTTGAATTTCGGATTTTTGAGATTAAATCCCAAATATGTGTAGCTATGAGAGATCATTTCGTAAATGTTATAGTAGTTTTTAAAATCTTTATCTATTTGTCTCTCAAGCTGCAGTGGAGAGAGCCCTCCCACATCGAGTTTGTGGGATTTTAGCATTAGAAATTCGGTTGCCGGGTCGGGGATGAAGTGGTAAACGATTTTATCTATGTTCGGTTTGTGTATGAAATAGTTTTCGTTTGCGTTTAAAACTATATCCTTTGAGATTTCAAATCCTTTAAGTTTATAGGGTCCCGTTCCTATCGGGTGCTGATTGAAGGAGCTCGTCATCAGATCTTTTTCTTTTTTTAAGATGTGTTCGGGCAAAATCCCCGTCATCCAAGTTTCCAAAGCTTTGAAGTAGGGCTCTTTGTATTTGACTTCGACGGTGTAGTCGTCCAAAGCTTTTACGCTTTTTACGTATCGAAATTCGCTTGCGTAGGGAGTGAAGATCTTCGGAGATATGATGGTTTTATAGGTAAAAACGACGTCTTTTGCGCTAAATGGAACTCCGTCGTGCCATTTTATGTCTTTTCTCAAGTGAAAAATTAAAGTGGTGTCGTCTAAAAACTCGTAACTTTCCGCCAGTTCGTTTTTTATTTTTCCGTCTTTGTCGTAGGTGATTAGAGAGTTAAATACCCAGCCGGCTATCGTTCCGCTCGCGCTGTCGGTTGCCAAAATCGGATTTATTCTGCTCGGATTTGCCGATATGGATAGATGCAAAGTGGAGCTAAAGAGCAGTTTAGCGGCGATTAACAACGATAACGCGACTTTTTTCATGATTTTTTAAAACTCCTCTTTGAATTTGTATTTGTGCTCTCTTAAAATCCTTCTTATGCTCTCTTGATGCTCTTTTCCCTTCGTTTCGAGAGCCATCGTTACGTTTGCGTCTCCGTAAGATAGGGTGGTGGATGTTCTGTCGTATCCTATATGGGTGATGTTTGCGTGTTCTTTCGTTAAAAGATCCGTAAGCTTCATCAAACTTCCGGGTTTGTCCACGAGAGTTACCAAAAGTTTCATTTTTCTGTACGATTTGATAAGACCTTTTTCGATGATTACCGATAGCATCTGAACGTCTATGTTTCCTCCGCTTAAAACTATGCCTATTTTGCTTCCTTTTTTATAATCTATTTTATCGTGAAGTATCGCCGCCACTCCTACGGCTCCTCCTCCCTCCACGACGAGTTTTTGTTTTTCTAAAAGAAACAAAATGGCGTTTGCTATCTCTTCGTCGTCCACCTTTACGATATCGTCAACCACTTCCAAAATGTAGTTTAGGTTTAGCTCGCAGACGTCTCTTACGGCTATACCGTCGGCTATCGTTCTAACTTCCGTCGAATCTATCGCCTTTTTCGCTTTGAAGGACTCATACATAGCCGGAGCTCCCGCCGCTACGACTCCTATCACTTTTATCTCGGGATCGAGCTGTTTTATGGCGGATCCTATGCCGCTTATGAGTCCGCCGCCTCCTATCGGGACTACGATCATATCGAGATCGTTTACCTCGTCAAGCATTTCGAGAGCTATCGTTCCCTGTCCCGCTATTACTTTGTCGTCCGCAAACGGATGGATGAAAGTGAGATTGTTTTTTTCGGCGTATTCTACCGCAAAAGAGTAAGCTTCGTCGTAATTGTCTCCGTGAAGGATTACTTCGGCTCCCATGTTTTTCGTACTCGTTACTTTCAAAAGGGGTGTTGCTTCCGGCATTACTATCGTTGCCGGAATGTTGAAGGCTTTTGCGCTGTAAGCCACTCCTTGGGCGTGATTGCCCGCGCTTGCGGCTATAACTCCTCTCTTTTTCTCTTCCTCGCTTAAAGAGGCTATTTTATTGTAGGCTCCTCTGATCTTATACGCTCCCGTTAATTGGAGATTCTCTTTTTTGAGGTATATTTGAGCGTCTTTTTTGTTGCTTAAAAGCGGCGCGTAAGCAAAGGGCGTCTTTTCTACGACTTTGGATATCACTCTTTTTGCGTGAACTATTTCGCTAAGAGGTATCATGAGAGCGCCTTATGGTCTACCATAGAACATCTGTTTTGAACGACTTTGAGTCCCATCCGTTTAGCTCTTTCCGCGGCTTTGTTGTTAACTATCCCTTTTTGCAGCCAAAGCACTTTAACGTCTCCTCTTTTCTCTATCGCGTCAACTATCGCATCCACCGCCGCCGGTTTTCTAAAGACGTCCACCATATCTATCTTCTCTTTTACTTCAAGAAGAGATCTGTAAACCTTCTCTCCCAAGATATACTCCTCTTTCGGATATATGGGAATGATTTTGTATCCTTGGGATTGAAGATATTTTGCCACTTTGTAGCTGTCTTTCTCTTCTTTCGGAGACAGTCCCGGTATCGCTATGGTTTTTACGGATTTGAATATCTCTTTTATCTCTTCGAGATTTTCGTTAACGGTAGGAAATTCGCATTCCATTACAGTTCCTCCCAACTTTTTTTTGAAAGTATAACATTTTAACCATAAAAATATTTTTTGTTTAAACGATATGGTAAAAAAGGACTGTTTTTAAAATATTTTATTATAAGAAAAAATTATTTATCTCGATTTAAAAAAAAGCTTTGGTTAAGTTCCGATTAAGCCTTTTTGCAATAAGATTAATCATTATATTTTTTTGATACGAAGGAGTTGCGATGAAAAAATATCTCATTCCCGTTTTGCTTGGCGTCTCTTTTATATCCGCAAACGCTTCCGAAGCGGAGCTGAAAGCCGAAATAGAGGAGCTTAAAAAACAGGTTGCCGAACTT
>Ga0256914_1004095_pt1 | contig 11162 bp, 9 predicted proteins | sample HulkmetaG_FD_191571 | JGI IMG/M metagenome (GOLD analysis project Ga0256914, IMG submission 191571) | Hydrothermal chimney microbial communities from Main Endeavour vent field at the Juan de Fuca Ridge, Pacific Ocean - Hulk | ecosystem: Environmental > Aquatic > Marine > Hydrothermal vents ...
TTCAGCATAAATGGATTTCCGATTTATGGGTTCACACTTATCTTGGTAATTGGTACGCCAATTTACTTCTATTTCGCATATAAATATGCAAATGCGATTGAGCCTGTCCGACGCAAGCGTTCTGAGACAATGGAAAATCTAACTGCACTATCACAAGGAGTATTTCAAGGAATAGAAGTTGTTCGTGCTTTTGGTCGGGAGGATGTTGAACGAAAGAAATTTGAAGATGTTAGCAAGGCATATGAAAAATATGTCGCAAAAGAAGGACAACTATCAGCATTTTACATACCTGCTCTCATAATCGTTGCGATGACTACTATTTCATTTATCTATGGTGGTTATGGCGTAATTATTGGAGCTCTAACAGTAGGAGATCTAACCAAAGTACTCGGCTTATTGATTAGTCTTGAAGGATTTAACTTCATGCTACCTAGAATGCTATTGGTAATTCGTGCAGGATATGTTAATGCAGACCGTGTAGTTAAACTGTTGAATTTTAAAGACCCACTTGAAGAGCCTAAGAACCCTGTAAAAGATATAAACTGGCTTGGCGATATAGAATTCAAGAATGTTAGCTTCAAGTATACTGATAAAAACAACCATTATGCATTGAAGAACATAAATATCCGCATCCCTGGTGGTTCCCGTGTATGTCTAATTGGCGGTCCTGGAAGTGGCAAGAGTACCTTTTTGAAATTATTACTCCGATTTTATGATCCCACAGAGGGCTCAATATTGATTGATGGTGTTGATTTACGCAATGTTTGTACGAAAGATGTTCGAAATGCCGTAGGCCTCGTGGAACAAGATATCTTCCTATTTAGAATGAGTGTTCGCGATAATATTGCGTTTGGGCGACCGGATGCTACGGACGAAGAAATCATCGAAGCAGCAAAACGTGCTCAGGCACATGAGTTTATTATGAAGATGCCTCAGGGATATGATACAATAATTGGAGAACGTGGGATGACGTTAAGTGGCGGTCAGCGACAGCGACTGGCTATTGCGCGTGCTCTTATTCAAGATCCAAAGATTCTTCTGCTTGATGACTCTGTCAGTGCTGTAGATGCGAAAACCGAGTATTTGCTTCGAAAGGCACTTGATGAAGTCATGAAAGGGCGAACCAGTATTACAGTCACTCAGAGACTTAGAACTCTATTGGAATCTGATATGATAATTATTCTGGATAAGGGTCAGTTAATAGCAGCAGGAACTCATGATGAATTAATACGTACTTCTGAACATTACAGAAACATATTCAAGTATCTTCCAGGTGCTGAAACTGTCTTACAGCAAGCCACTGTAGAGGGAGGTGTTGCATAATGGCATTCAGAGGTCATGGTTTCGCAATGAAAAAGGACAAGCCCAGCAGACCAACCGGATTGCTGTTGCGTAGAATGTTTGGCTATCTTGGATATTTCAAGAAGATTGTTTTCATAGGAGCCATTCTCTCCATATTTTCAACAGTATTTGCAGCATATAGTCCATTATTCATTTCTGCAGGTATAGATAAGGTTCTCTCGGTGTCTGCTACTGTTCAAGGATTAATATATCTAATAGTTATTTATGTTATATTCAAAGTTGCTGCATGGGTACTATATGGTGCTTACACATGGGTTATGTCCATTGCCCAAGCCGGATTTGTTCAAAGGATTCAAGCGGATATTTATGATCATTTACTTCGTGCAGATCTTTCCTATCATAAGAAAGAGCAAAGCGGAAATGTGACTTCCAGAGTGACTTCAGATACAGTATCGCTGGCAACAGGTATTCAAGTAATTATTGATTTCTCGAGCCAGTTATTATTGCTAGTAGCTACATTCATAATTCTTTGGTCGACCTCTCCTATTGTTGCACTTACATCTCTTGTAGTTGTTCCCGGAGTCATTTTACTTGCTGTCATCTTTGGTACCGTCGGGCAAAAGATTATGCTCAAATCAAGGCGTGCATATGGTGAAGTATCAGGTCAAATTGCTGAAAATCTCAATGGAATTCATGTTGCAAAAGCATTTAATCGTGAAAAAGAATTAGCGAAGAAAATGCTGGATTTGAATAACAAAGCATACAAATATGGCTTGAGATTCAACATGCTAATGAGTTCCATGCAGCCATTAATGCGGACCGTTGGAATGATTGGTATTGCGGCACTTCTATTCATCGGTGGTAGCTTAGCTGTTGGTACATATCCTGTACTTACAATTGGTGAGGTCTTTCTTGGAGTTATTCTTGTGAAACAATTTATGATGCCTTTGATTTCACTTGCAATGTTTGGTTCTCAAGTCCAGCAATCACTTGCCGCAATGGACCGTGTATCTGATGTACTAGAAGCCAAACCGGCAATACGTGATAAGCCTGATGCAGTTCCATTAAAGGACACAAGCGATGGAATCAAGTTTGATCATGTAACGTTCTGGTATGTTGAAGGAAATCCTGTTCTGAAGGATGTTACATTTGAAGTTAAGCCAGGTGAAACAGTCGCATTAGTTGGGCATACTGGAGCAGGAAAGACTACTATTGCAGCATTAATTAATCGCTTTTACGACCCGCAAAAAGGCAATATTTTCATTGGTGACCAGAACATTCGCGACGTAACCCTGAAATCTTTACATAAATCCATATCTCTAATTTCTCAGGAACCATATCTATTTGATGGAACAATTATGGATAATATTCGTTATGGCAAGTTAGATGCTACAGATGAAGAGGTTTATGCAATTTGCCGAGAGATTGGTGCTGATGAATTCATCGAAGTGCTACCAGATGGCTATAACACTGTCGTGAAGGAAAACGGTAAAAATCTTAGTGCAGGACAAAGACAGATGATAACTATTGCCCGAACTATGCTAGCAAATCCCAAGATTCTGATTCTTGATGAAGCTACAAGTAGGCTAGACGCATATAGCGAAGCACTAGTACAAGCTGCTCAGGCTCGATTATTTGCAAACCGAACGACCATAGTCATTGCACACAGATTGACAACAATTGCAAATGCTTCCAAAATCCTCGTATTTGACCATGGAAAACTTATTGAACAAGGTACACATGAAGAACTTTTAGCTCTAGGTGGAACTTACAAGACTTTGTACGATATTTACTATGCCCATCAGGGTGTTGAGGAACTTACTGACGAGAAAATCAAAGAAGTTGATGAAGAAATACCCGAAGAACCCATGCAAAAGCCGATGGGTATGATGGCAGGCATGATGCCCGGCATGATGGGTATGCAAGATGTTCCCGAAGAAGTTCGTCGTAAGATGCGTGAGAAAATGATGAAATCAGGTGAAGTTCCCGAAGAAGTTCGTCGTATGATGCAACAGGGTATGATGCCCGGCATGGGCGAAATTCCAGAGGAAGTCCGTAAGAAAATGCGTGAGAAAATGAAGGAAGGAACTTCTGTTTAGTTCTTTTCTTTTATCCATTTTTTTAATCTCATTCTAAATTTTATTATTATTCTTGAGATCTCAATATTTCAATTGCTTCTTCCAGAGTAATAGGAATTTCACGATAGTTGATTTCTAAAAATAATCTGGTGACAATCGGAGATTCAAGACCATAATTCAACAAGAACTTTCGGTCTATCAAAACATCTTTTGTTCTTCCATCTCTTACAATTTCTCCATTATTCATAACAATGCATCGTTCTGCAACTTTTGGTATCAAATCTACAACATGTGTTGCGATTATAATTGTTTTGCCAGCCTTTTTTAGATTATTAATAATTTTCAGAAAATCTTTTACTCCAAGTGGATCTAAATTTGCAGTTGGCTCATCCATTACAATTATTTCGGGATTCATTGATAATACAGTTGCGATTGCAGCTCGTTTCTTCTGACCAAAACTTAAATGGTGAGGATATTCATTTTCTAAGCCTTTTAGGCCCACAGATTCCAATGCTTCGCTCACTCGTTTTTCAACATCATCTCTTGGTAAGCCCATGTTTAACGGTCCAAAAGCCACATCTTCCCATAAGGTCTGCATGAACAACTGATCATCTGGGTCCTGCATAACTAATCCGACTCGTTGTCGAATTTTGTATTTTGCCTTTTGATCTTTGATACTCATTCCTAAGATAGACACATCGCCTTTTGATGGGCGATTTAATGCTGCAAAATGCAAAAGCAGAGTAGATTTTCCGGCTCCATTTGCTCCGATGAATGCTACTGATTCTCCTCTCTTAATATCGAATGTTAAATCCTTAAGGGCAATTTTCCCTGTTGGATATTTAAATGTTAAATTACGAACAGAAATTATGGGCTCATTCAATTATTGCACTCTCTAATATGGTTGTATGTAGTTAATATTTTTCAAAAATTACATAAAAATTTGCGCAAGATATACCGTCATAATGTTTGGTAAATCTACAACGAGTATAATTAGCAATATTGCGATTGAAATTACATATTTTATATTGCTGTTATAATTTCGTTCATAGAACTTTGGAAAATCGCCATTAAATCCGCGCGCAAGCATCGCTTTATATACTTTGTCACTTCTTTCATATGATCTTATCATAATTAATCCAATTGAATTCCCTATTGATTTGATCGCTCTGAACTTTGATATTTTTCCGGTTGTTCGAGCCTCTCGTGCTCTTGAGATACGCAATGCTTCGTCATGAATCACAAAAATGTAGCGAAGCATTAATGCAAGAGTAAGTACGAATATTTTTGGAACTTTTAAGCGTCTGAAGGCATTTACAAGTTCTGAATATGTCGTTGTTAGAATGACTACCTGAAGCGCGGACAAAGAAACGAGAAGCCTTAGCTCCAAAATGATTGCCCTTTGTAATCCTACCGCAGAGATATATAAATTAAGCTTTGGTATTGTATATATCGCGGGAAGGGGACTAAATGGAACAAAAATAGAGGGTAGGATCACAACACCAGTAAATAACGAGAGCAGAACCACTCTTTTGACGAACGCGCGGAAAGCAATTCTGGAGACTAAGGCTTCTCCAATGATAAAAATTAGCATAAATATCAGAGGTTTCGCATTATAAAATAATTGGGCAACGAAGGACAGTGCTATGGCACCTGACAATTTCAATGCGGGGTCTACAGAATGAAGATGTGATGCCTTCTTACTTGATTCCTCGATTTCATGGCTTATTTTTGAAAAGCCAAGCAAACTGTCCATCGTGCCCATGCGTAACACCTCATCTTACTTCTTTACTAATATTTTTGACAGCCCGTATAACACAATTACAACGATAATAATTCCTACAATGCCTGCTAGAACGGTTCCAAGCCACTCATTTCCGACATTTAGTAAATAGTCCTGTAATGGAGCTATGAATAGCGATTCTCCTTCTCCTGCTCCTAGATTCTCAGCGACTCTCTCTAAGCCATCCGGAGCACTTGATGCAAGAGGGGTACAAACTACTAGAACTCCCAGAATGAATAAGAATGCCTTTCCATATGCTGATTTCAAAAATGTCATGATTTTATCTGTATTCATTCTTCTTCCTCCTTCATACCCATCTTTGGTAACTTTAGAAGATCCGGTCGAACTTTCGCTATATATCCAATTACAACCGCTGTGATGAGTCCTTCTCCAATTCCTATTAAGATATGCCATGAAACCATTGCAGGAACGGTCAATTCAATTCCATATGGAAATATCTGTGATACACCTATCTCAATTCCACAAGCTATGGCACCTAAAACAACAGAAGCCCAGCCGCCTACGAATGCTCCAATCATTTTGCCTTTAATGTCCGGAATGAATTTTTTGATAATCTTGTAAATGTAATAACCTACAAATGCTCCAATTATACCCATGTTGAAGAAATTGGCTCCTAATGCTGTAATTCCACCATCTCCAAAAATTAATGCCTGAACAACAAAAATGACGGTCATACAAATTAGTGTAGCCCATGGTCCTAATACGATCGCCAATAATGTGGCACCTAATAGATGACCACTTGTTCCGGCAGCAATTGGAAAATTCAACATCTGTGCAACAAATACACCTGCTGTCAAAATGCCCAGCAACGGTACTTGCTCTTCAGAAATTCCATCTCGCGCCTTGTATGCTGTGATAGCCCAGAATACTATGGCTATGCCATACATAATTAGCGCGATAATAAGGTCTAGATAGCCATCAGGTATGTGCATGCCTAATCACCACCTAAATTGAGTACAATTAGTAATATAAATCTTTCTGAAAATAATACTTTTTACATATGATTTTAAGATTAATTATTATTATTTTTTCCAGAACTAAATCCTTTTGTAGTGCCGTGTTCTTTTGAAATATGATGAGGAAAATGAAGAAGATTGATTTGCGTTCAGATACTGTTACTTTGCCCTCTCCGGAGATGATGGAGGCCATTCAGAGAGCAAAGCTTGGCGATGACGTTTATGAAGAGGATCCTACGGTAAATGAACTTCAGGAGTTAGCGGCAGAAAAGATGGGTAAAGAGGCTGCATTATTAGTAACATCTGGAACACAGGGAAATCTTGTTTCTTTATTATCGCAGACGCATCGTGGAGATGAAATCATATTAGAGTCTCGGGCGCATATATATTTATTTGAAGTAGGCGGTATGGCAGCGATAGGCGGCTTAATGGCAAGGCCTGTGTATGGTGAGCGTGGATTTTTAAAACCTGAGCAAGTAGTGGCAAATATTCGTGGTGATAACATTCATTTTCCGAGAACAACACTTCTTGCAATTGAAAATACGCATAATTATGCAGGTGGTACAGTTCTTGACGAGGAAGGTATGAATGCATTGGCTGAAGTTGCTCATGAGAATGGTCTGCGAGTACATTTAGACGGCGCTAGGATTTTTAATGCTGCCGTAGCGCTAAAAACCGATGTGAAACGACTTGTACGAAAGGTAGATAGCATTCAATTTTGCCTTAGCAAGGGTCTCGCAGCACCAATTGGATCTCTTGTTGTGGGTGACCGGGACTTCATTAAGCGTGCTCGAAAGTATCGCAAGATGCTTGGTGGTGGAATGCGGCAGGCGGGTATTATTGCAGCTCCCGGTATAATTGCACTGGAAAAGATGGTTAATAGATTAGCTGAAGATCATGAGACGGCAAAATTACTTGCAGAGCGTCTATCAAAAGTTGAAGGTGTAGAAGTTCAAGAGCCAGAAACAAACATACTCTTCATAAACATTTCCGGCACTGGAAAGAAGCCTAAGTGGCTGGTTCAGGAACTCAAGAAAAAGAACATAATTATCCGTAGTGGTCTTGATGGTAGAATTCGGCTTGTAACTCATTATGGTATTACAAAAGAGGATATTCTCTTTGTAGCAGAAGAAATGGCTCGTCTCCTAGAATCTTAAAACCTTCTAATTTTTTCTACCTTTTTGTGTTCTAATTCACGAACATTCATAGTTTTATGGTCTTGTTTTTGAATGTAATCTAAAATAAACAAATTATTTTTGTTCTAAGATACGAACAGGCTGTTCTAAAGCGTGGTATAATATGCATTTGTGAGATAGTATTTTTCGGAGGTTTTCAAGATGAGTATCGCAAAATACCTCGACCCAATAACCAAGAAAAAAGTCATTCGATCTTCAATTGCATCATCTATAATTGCAGTTATTATTGTTTCCACAGTTGTAATAACAATGTATCCTCAGATGATCAGTCTTCCCCAGTTTGAACGAAACTCCAATTATATACAAATAAATCACAATGTGCCAAACGCATTTGCGGAATTCATTCCATATTCCGTAAATATAACGCCAAATGCACCACAATATACGGTGGCAGAAGACCTATCTAATGTAATAGGTGTGAACCTATACAATTTGGACTCCGGAACAATCAGTATGATCGCGAAGAATTACTTTGCAGTAAAGTTGAGTAATTTCAATGATTCTGCCCAGATATATCAGGATAACTACGACAAAGGATATCCGACCTATATTACAGTGGATTCAATAATCCATGCATATCATGTACTATATGACTATTCCTTGCGTGTATTCGAGTTCTATAACAGTACAATGTTGATTCAGAATTTAACAGAGAAAATGGTAGAACAATCTCTCTGGCTGAGCAATCAATTTACTAATGAAACACTTAAAGAATTGGCATTAAGGGATGCTGCCTTCTTTGCTGTCGCAATGAAACTATTCAATCCCGATTGGGAGATTCCCGCTCAGATCAAGAGTATTGTTGAGGCTCAAGTCGCATTAATTGAGGAGCACAATGGACTTCTTCCGTCTCCAATATTTGGATACATTGAGGATTACAGCCAGTACGTTCCAAGAGGACATTACACAAGAACTGAAGCACTAATGAATTATTTCAAGGGCATGATGTGGTACGGCAGAATGCATTTCGATCTTCGACCCGGTGAATTTTACACGGAAATCAAAGCAGGTCAGAATATGACATTAATGGCTATCATGATAACACACCTTATGGAAACGAACCAAGTCCTCGGTGTAGACTGCATGGACATCTGGAATTTGCTAAGCAATGTCATTGATTTCTTTGTTGGTACATCAGACGATCTGACACTAACTGAATACAGTGAGATCATGCACAAAGTATATGGCAATATTGAATTATCTGACTTTGAAGACACTGCAAAACTCAATGAATTCATAAAGACTGCTCTAACATATCGCTCGCCGAAAATTTGCTCATACAGTGTTGGCGAGGGAACTACCGAAAATGAGACTAAAGGCTTCAGATTCTTTGGACAGAGATACATTCCGGATTCATACATGTTCCAGCAACTTGTATATGATAACGTAGGATCGCGTACTACTCCTAGAATATTTCCGAAGGGCTTAGACATTCTATCTGTATTGGGCTCCGTAAGAGCTGAGCAGATTTTGAACACCACAGAACTCAAGTATGACAACTATTTCCAGCAGATTCTCAAGTTGCGCGATGAAATCAAGAATCTCAACGAAACAACATGGGTTTCCAATCTATATTGGTTATGGATATATTCGCTTATTCCAATGTTCGACGGGTCTCGTGAAGGCTATCCTTCATTCGCACAATCTGCTGCATGGGCCGACCGCGAATTAGTAACCGCTCTTGGTTCATGGACTGAACTTAGGCACGACACGATTCTCTATGCAAAACAGAGCTATGGCAGATTTACATCTCCTGGCGGTGAAGTAATAGGATACGTTGATCCTTATCCAGAGGTATATGGACGCCTTGCAGCCCTCGTAGATATGACCATTCGTGGCCTTGAATCCCGAAATATCATGTATTCAGAAATTAGTCAGCGACTATCATTGATGAAACAGACCTTACTACGCTTGCAAGAGATTTCCATTAAGGAACTTCTTGGTCAATCATTAAACAGTTCAGACTTCACATTCATAGCTAATATCGGAACCACTCTGAGCTACCTTACAGACATGAGCAATGTACTCCCAGATATTACATCTGAGGTTGATGCACAACAAGTCCTTGTTGCAGATGTTCATACGGATACTTTAACTTACAAGTGTCTTGAAGAAGCAATCGGAAAGCCAAGCTTGATCTATGTTGTTGTGCCAATAAATGGTAAGCTCTATCTCGCAAGGGGTGCAACCTTTACATACTATGAATTCACATGGCCAATAAATGACAGACTAACGGATGAAGCATGGTACGGTATGGTTGTCAGTGGAAACACACCCGGACTTCCATGGTGGACTAGTTCATACATTGCTGAATCGGTAAATCTATTTGAGCCTGCACCATGAGTTTAGTCTCTCTCCCCTTTTTTATTTCAAATTTTAAGAAAAACTATTTGAGTGCAAAGGTGTATTATAATGATAGTGAGAACATTGGAGCACGATGAGGAAAAAGAAATCGAAGCAAACCTAACTGGAAAAACACTTCAGGTCTATTGGTATCTTCTTAGTGAAAATAGAGAAGTAGGCGTTCGAGAAGTACAGCGCGCACTAAAAATGTCAAGCCCAAGCGTAGCAAGCCATCACCTCAACAAATTGGTTAATCTCGGTTTGGTCGAAAAATCTGATAGAAACATGTATTTTCTATCCAATATGGTTAAAGTAGGGGTATTGAAACAATTTGTAAGAATCCGCGGATTGCTTCTGCCCTCGTACGTATTTGTCTCAGTCTTCTTCATGACTTTTCTCATCGCCTATGCGATTTATTCGCTCATGAGACCTGTTACAATTGTAGATCGAATCCTATTGCTTACCGCATGTGGTGTTGGGCTTCTGTTTTCCGCAATTGAAACATATCGCCTATGGACGATGATTAAATGATTAATTCCTTCCTTTTTTTATAAGATATCTCGATATTTCAAAATTTTTTATAATTCCTTTTCATAAAACTGGATGTTCTCTCCATTATGCATTTTTACATCATATAGTCTATATCCGAGATTTTCATAAAACTTACCAAGATACGGTACGCTCTCATATGTTTCAAGAGTCATTTTCTTCGCTCCAAGCTCCTTCGCAATTCGCTCTATAAATGCCATAATTTCTTTTCCGAGACCTTTCCCTCGATGCTCCGCATCAATGCCAAACCGCGCAAGAATAATCTCAGAATCCTTCTTCTTAAGACGAAATGTTCCAATAATCTTGCCTTCCTTCTCAATCACAAAAATGAGTGGCTTGTTCATCTTTATTTTGTCCTCGAGATCTAATATTGTTTCTTTTAAGGCTCCAGGGTCTCTAGATAAATACTTGCGTGTATCTCCGTATGCATCTTGAATTAACGCAAAAATATCCGGGGCGTCCTCAAGAGCTGCTAAGCGTATAGTCAATTTTCCTGTCTTTGATTCGATCTCCAATTTCAATCACGCCCAAACATTCTAAATATATTTTTAGAGTGAATGCTTTTCAAATTTTTTAATTGGTATTTTTTAATAATTTATTAACTGTTAATTTTTCCTTGCATTGTATTTTTGTATGCGTACACGTTTAATTTTTTATATTAAAATTGAATACTAAAGTCAAAAAAATTATATTTCAAAAGAATAATTGATAATTATGGGCGAATCAAAAAAGCGTGAGGCGCTTGAAAAGTTATTTAAAAAATTATTAGAAGAAAAATTAGAAGAATCAAAAGAAAATAATAATAATTTTAATATTTTATTTTTTAACAACGATGATCTAAATGAAATAGCAAATTGTATTGGAGTTAAAAATAAGTTTGATATAGTAAAAGTGGATTCTTCACAATTGTTACCAGAAATATTAAGAGAAAAAC
>Ga0256914_1004096_pt1 | contig 11160 bp, 9 predicted proteins | sample HulkmetaG_FD_191571 | JGI IMG/M metagenome (GOLD analysis project Ga0256914, IMG submission 191571) | Hydrothermal chimney microbial communities from Main Endeavour vent field at the Juan de Fuca Ridge, Pacific Ocean - Hulk | ecosystem: Environmental > Aquatic > Marine > Hydrothermal vents ...
GCCCTGACGCTGACGGCCGGCCGCTTCGGCTTCGACGTCTACCAGAACGGCTGGCACAGGGCCGAGAAACTGACGGAATGCCGCAACCGCCAGGCACGCCCGCGTTTCCGGCCGGACACGCCGCTCAAAAACCAGTATTTCGGGCTGAACCTGAGAAAGCGCGGCGTCAGCGCGCGCCAGGTATTCGAGCGCTACGGCTGGGGACGGATATCCTTTCAGAGCACCTTCGGTGTTTACGGGTACATGTCCCTTTACGGGTCGCCTTTCTATTACCAGGCCGTGAAATACCTCCTGTACCTGCTGACCGGGCTGCTGTTGTGGTCGACCCTGTGGCGCACGCAGCTTTTTCTCAAGCTGGACATGGTCAACCTGCTGATGTGTGCCGCAGCACTGTTGGCGGCGGCTTTCTGGAACTCCTGGAATGTGGACCTGCAGAACCAGGGGCGCTATTTCCTGCCGATTTTCGCCATGGCCGGAATGCTGATGGTGCGGGTGGAAAAACGGCTGCCCGCGAAGCTGTTGAACCTGGTGGTGATCTGTCTGTTTATTCTGGGCGCCTACTCATTTCTTTTTTACGGTCTGCTGCCCATCCCGAAGGTCTGACGGCCCCGGGTCCCCGAAAGGAACCGTCATCATGTTTCTTCAGTTACTGCAAGCGCACCGAAGCTGTTTCGAGAAACTTCCGCAGATCGCAGCGGAGGTGGAGCGGGCCGCGCAGGCCTTGATCGAAACCCTGCAGAAAGGGAGGAAGATTCTGGTCTGCGGCAACGGCGGCTCGGCGGCCGATGCCCAGCACTTAGCGGCCGAACTGGTGGGCCGCTTCGAAAAGGAGCGGCGGGGCCTGGCCGCGGTGGCGCTGACCACCGACAGCTCCATCCTGACGTCCGTGGCCAATGACTATGCTTTTTCCGACGTGTTCGCCCGACAGGTAAACGCCCTGGGAAACCCGGGGGACGCGCTGGTGGGCATTTCGACATCCGGTAATTCGGACAATGTGGGCGAGGCTTTCAAAACAGCGGCGGGCAGGGGAATGACTACCATCGGACTGCTGGGCGGAGACGGCGGACGCCTCAAATCGCTGTGTGAAACGGCGGTGGTGGTCCCGGCCGGCCGCACCGCGCGCATCCAGGAAGCGCATATCTTCATCCTGCACGTGTGGGCTGCGACCATCGAAAACGCACTGGGAAACACCGGAGTACCCGAATGACAAGCCTGTCGATCATCATACCGGTCATGAACGAGGCGGAAAATATCGCCGCCCTGCACCAGGAGATCGTAGCGGTTTGCGAAGCCAACGGCTACCGCTACGAGATCATCATCGTCGACGACGGCTCGACCGACGCAACGGCCCGGATCGCCGCCGGACTGCGGCCGGTCAAACTGATCTGCTTCCAGAAAAATTTCGGCCAGACCGCCGCCATGGACGCCGGTATCAATCACGCGCAGTACGATTACATCGTCACCATGGACGGCGACCGCCAGAACGACCCCCACGACATTCCGCGGCTGGTCGCCTACCTGGAAAAAAACGGTCTGGACGCCGTTTCCGGCTGGCGGGTCAACCGGCGCGACAAGACCGGCAAGCGTCTGGTCTCCCGGGGCGCCCACTTCCTGCGACGCCTGCTGCTCAAGGACGGCATCCACGACAGCGGATGCTCGCTGAAGATTTACCGCCGCAGCTGTTTCGACCACGTCCGGCTGTACGGTGAAATGCACCGCTTTATACCGGCCCTGCTGGAAATCAAGGGCTTCAAGATCGGCGAACTTCCGGTCAACCACCGGCCGCGGGTGGCCGGTCACACCAAGTACGACTGGCGGCGCACCATCAAGGGGTTTGTGGACATCCTGTCGGTGTGGTTCTGGAACAAGTATGCCGTGCGGCCGCTGCACCTGCTCGGGGGAGGCGGCCTGGTGTGCCTGCTGATGGGCATGATCACCATCGTCTATACTTTTTTCCTTTTTCTCAGGGGCGAGGACATGTCCAACTCGGCGTTTCCGCTGCTGTCCGCCTTTCTGACCATCACCGGCATCCAGCTGTTCGTATCCGGTCTGCTGGCCGACGTGTTGATGAAGATCTACTTCGAAAAAACCAACGACACGGCTTACACCATTCGCGAAGTCATTGAAAACGAAGCCGTGCCGGGGCACCGTGACGAACCCGGCGAAGAGTCGCCGCCGCCCGGTGACGGGGAGGCGCGGTCGTGATGCCGCAGAGGATTTTCGACCCATGACCCGTCCTCTCGTCAGTGTCGTGGTGCTCAACTGGAACGGCCGCGCGCACCTGCAGGATTGCCTGCAATCCCTGCACCGCCAACGGATCGGCGGCGTCGAGATCATCTTTGTGGACAACGGTTCGCGGGATGACTCGGTGGATTTCGTCAAAAAACGTTTCACCGGCGTGCAGGTCATCGAAAATCGCCACAACCTCGGCTTCTGCGCCGGTAACAACGTGGGGCTGCGGGCCGCCGGGGGGGAACTGGTGGTGCTGCTGAACAACGACACCGAGGTGTCTTCCGGCTGGCTGGAGAGTCTTGTCGAGGCCGCCGCTTCCCACCCCGGGGCCGGGCTGTTCGCCTCGCGCATGCTGCTGTTCGACCGCCGCGACACCGTCGACAGTGCCGGCGACCTTTTTTTCACGGCCGGGTTCGCCGCCAAACGCGGCTGGCTGGAGAAGAACGACGCCCGCTTCGACAGGGGCTGCCCGGTATTCGGCGCCTGCGCCGGAGCGGCCCTCTACCGCCGAGAAATGCTCGACGAGATCGGGCTGCTGGACGAAGATTTTTTCGCCAACGGCGAGGACGTGGACCTGAGCTTCCGGGCGCGGCTGGCCGGCTATGAGTGCCGTTACGTGCCGGGGGCCGTGGTCTATCACAAAGGCGGGGTCACCATCGGGCAGTCGTCTCGCTGGTTTTACCTCATGCGCCGCAACCAGCTTTGGGTGGTCGTCAAAAACATGCCGCGGGAACTGCTGCGACGCTACTGGCCCCAGATGCTGTTTTACAACCTGGCGTCACTGGCCTATCACCCGCTCAGGGGCCGAGCGGCACTTCTTTTTCGCGCCTACCGGGACGCATTCGGTGGCCTGGAACGCATGCGACGCAAACGCCGGCACATTCAGCGCAACAGGCGGGCGAGTGCCGACGAGATCCACGCGATCCTCTCCCACGGCGGCCTCTTTCAGCGGGCCCTGCGGCCCGTGACCGGCAGTCTGTCGGCATCGGCGTACACCATACATTGAAGAAGGGACGGAAACCCATTTCCGCAACAGGCATCTCTGCAGCCTACGGCACCCCGTCGGTGAGTGTCGTCATTCTGTACTATCGCTCCCGCTGGTCGCTGCGGGCCTGTCTGGACAGCGTCGCCGGGCAGGACTACCCCGGGCTGGAAGTCCTCTTCATGGACAACGCATCCGGGGACGGGGCTGCAGACGAGGTCCGGCGGCGATACCCGCAATTCGCGGTGCTGGCGTTTCCCAGCAACCTGTTTTTCTGTCGGGCCAACAACATCGGTATCCGGCGTACCGGCGGGGATTACGTGCTGCTGCTCAACGCCGACGTGGTGCTCACCCCCGGGTTCGTGAGCGCCATGGTGGCCGCCGCCGAGTCGGACCCGGGGGTCGGCATGGTCTCGGGCAAACTGCTGCGCATGGAAAGGGACCTGAAGCCGCCCGAGCCGCCCGTGATCGACTCCACGGGCATGTTTTTCACGGCCCAGATGCGCCACTTCGACCGCGGCGCCGACCGGATCGACCGCGGGCAGTTCGACCGGCCGGACGACATCTTCGGACCGTCCGGGGCGGCTCCGCTCTACCGTCGACGGATGCTGGCGGAGGTAGCCGTAAACGGGGAGGTTTTCGACGAAGATTTCGTCATCTACCGCGAGGATGCCGATCTGGCCTGGCGGGCGCAGCTGCTGGGCTGGCGGGGGCGCTACACGCCGCGTGCCGTTGCATTTCACGCCCGCGGCCTGAAACCCGGCCACCGGCGGCGGGACATCGCACCGCTGCTCAACATGCACTCGGTCAAAAACCGCTTCCTGATGCGGCTCAAGAACCAAACGCCGCGTCACGCCCTGCGATACGCGCTGCCTGCCTTTTACCGGGACCTGCTGGTCGTCGGCTACGTGCTGCTGGCGGAACATACCTCCCTGCCGGCCCTCTGGCTGGTGCTGCGGCTGATGCCCGGAACCCTGCGCAAGCGCCGCTTCATCCATGCCCGCAGGCGGGCAGGGGAAGATTACATGATCGGCCTGTTCCGTGGGCCATGAGTGCGGCGGCCGGGCCGGGCGCGAGAACGGAGACGATGTGAGGGACACGACCTTGAAAATCGCGATGCTGGGCACCCGGGGGGTGCCGGCCAGCTACAGCGGATTCGAGACCTGCGTGGAGGAATTGGGCCGCCGCCTGGTGCAGCGCGGCCACCAGGTGACGGTGTACTGCCGCTCGCATCACATCCGCTACCGGCGGCCCTACTACCGGGGTATGCGGCTGGTCAGGCTGCCCACGCTGGCCAACAAGTACCTGGACACCCTGCTGCACAGCCTGATCTCCTCCGTGCACGCCCTGGGGCAGGGCTTCGACATCGGGCTGTATTTCATCGCCGGAAACAGCCCGGTAACCTGGATCCCGCGCCTGGCCGGAACCCGCACCTTGCTCAACGTGGACGGGCTGGACTGGAAAAGGGACAAGTGGCCGGCGGCGGCCAAACGCTACATCCAGGCGGCGGAATACCTGGCCACCGTTCTGCCCGACGTTTTTCTGACCGACTCCCGGGTGGTGCAGGACTACTACGCGCGTCGCTACGGCAAGAAGCCGCCCTACATCCCCTACGGCTCCGAAGTGACGCCGGAACCGCCCGGTGAAACCCTGGCGCGTTGGGGACTGGCGCCCCGCGGTTACGTTCTGTTCGTGGGACGCCTGGTGCCCGAAAACTGCGTCCACCACCTGGTGGCGGCTTTCCGCCGCCTTGACACCCCCATGAAGTGCGTGATAGTAGGCGACGCGCCTTACGCCGACGCGTACAAGCGGCAACTGCGGAATGTGGCCGGCAACGACCCGCGCATCGTGTTCACCGGCTATCTCTTCGGCCGCGGCTATCGCGAACTGGGATCCAACGCCGCCGTTTTCGTGGAGACATCCGGGGTCGGGGGCACCCATCCCGCCCTGCTCGAGGCCATGGCGCTGGGCAACTGCGTGGTGGTCAACGACACGCGCGAAAACCTGGAAACCATCGGCGCTGCCGGCCTGGCCTACGAGGGTGACGCCGGCGCCCCGGCGCTGCGCCGGGTCCTGGCGGTCCTGCTGCGCGATCCGGACACCGTGGCGGCCTTTCGCCGGAAGGCGCTCGAAAGGGTGAGGCAGTGCTTTCAGTGGGAGAGCGTAACTGACAGTTATGAGAGATTATTCTATCGACTGTGCCGCAGGCCGATACCCGCGCGTCTGTGCGTGTCGAACCAAACGATGACCCCATGAAAACCGGCACTTTCACCCTCTTCATGGCGGCGTTGTACCGTGGAATCGATTTCCTGGTGCTCTTCGCCGGTATGCTGGGTTCCTATCGCCTCTACCGCCTGCTCAACATCGGCCGGCAGGTCTACTATCCCGACCACCAGGTGATGATCGCGGCGCTTATCGCGGCGGCCACGGTGGTGGTGGTGCTCCAGATCGTCGGTGCCTACCGGCGGGAATCGAGCCTGCTCAACGTCAACGAGATCAAGGCCGTCTGCAAGGGCGTGACCATCGGCTACCTGGCGTTCGCGGTTTTCCTCTACTTTGGCACCATCTACCTTTCCCGTTACACGCTGGCATTTTCCTATGTACTGTCCCTCGTGCTGCTGGTCATCGAACGCACGGCGCTCTACCACCTGCTGCCGGTGGCCAACCGCCTGTCTGGTCTGAACAAGAAAGTGCTGATATACGGGGCCGGGGAACTGGGACTGACGCTTTACCGAAACATCGTCAATTCCCCCAAGATGGGCATCACGCCGGTGGGATTCATCGACGACGACCCGGCCAAGGCCGGCGCGGTTTTCCGGAAACTGGGCTTTAACTGCAAGGGAGGGATCTGCGTACTGGGAAACGGAAAACAGCTGGAACGTATCGCGAAACAGTACGACATCGACGAGGTCTGGGTGGCCATATCCAACGTGTCCAGCGAGGTGCTGCTGGGCATTCTGGAAAACATCCGTGCGTGCGGCCTCAAGCCCTGTTTCATCCCCAACCTGTACCGTCTTTTCGTGCATCGCATCCGTATTTTCACCATCGGCGACCTGCCCGTGGTCGAGGAGGTGTGCCAGGAGAAAAAGGCCTACCTCTACATCAAGCGGTACCTGGACCTGGCCCTGGCGGCCGTCGTCGTCCTGCTGCTGTGGCCGCTGATGCTGGCCATTGCCCTGGCCATCAAAATCGACTCGCCGGGGCCCGTGATCTTCACCCACGACCGGGTGGGCAAGGACGGCAAGATTTTCACCGTGTACAAGTTCCGTACCATGCACCGGGAAACCGATCCGCTGGCCCCCAGTCCCACCAGCCACGAAGATCCGCGCATCACCCGCGTGGGCCGCTTTCTGCGAAAGACAAGCCTCGATGAAATCCCGCAGATTTACAACATCATCAAGGGCGATATGTCTTTCGTGGGACCGCGTCCGGAGATGCCCTTCATCGTGGAAAATTACACCGATTTCCACCGGGAGCGTCTCAAGATGCTGCCGGGACTCACCGGCATGTGGCAGCTGAGCGGGGACCGCGGACGCGCCATTCACGAGAACATGGATTACGACCTGTATTACATCCGGCACGTCTCCTTTTTCCTGGATGTGGCCATTCTGATCGAAACCCTCATCTTCGCCTTCAGGGGCATTTGAGAGATGGCCCTGCACCCACGGGCCACCGCCGACGGGCACGCCCCGGGCGCGCTCGCCGGCACGGCACTGTTCGCGCTGTTGAGCGGCGCCTTCCTGTGGCTGCCCGGCAGGGTCACACCGTGGCTGTGGGTGGCCGTCGGCACCCTGGCGCTGGGTGTCTGCCTGCTGCTCCCGGACCGGCGCTGGTTCGCGCGTGCGGGCCTGCTGCGCTGGGTGGTCGTCGGGTACCTCGCCGCCGTGCTGATGTCCGCCGGCATGCACCACCTGGCGCTGACCCGGCTGGATCCGGCGGCCTACATTACCGCCGGGCGCGGCACCGCCTACTGGGGCGACGTCCTGCTCCTGCGGCAGACGGCGGTGTACCTGCTCTTTCCCATCTTGCTGATGGTCGGCGTGGCGCTGTTCCAGAATGTCGAAAAGCCCGCGACGAGGCTGATCCTGCTGCCCCTGCTGCTGTTGCCGTCGTTGGCGGTGGCCCTGTACCAGTCCTATGTGGACTTCGGGTTCTGGAACCGTACGGCGGCTACCTGGAGCGAACGCGTACCCGGGCTGGGATCCGACGTCAACGGGTTCGGCATCAGCCTGTTCCTGCTGTTTCCCATTACCCTCACGGCGATGGTGGCGGCTTCGGCAAAGTGGCTCAAGGGTCTTTACGGACTGATCCTGATCCTGATCTGCTGGGCGGTGTTCGCCAGCGGCAGCCGCACGGCCTTCGTGGGTACCCTGCTGCTGCTGCCGGTCTTTTTCGTACTGCGGCAACGGGTCGGCGGTCCTCGAAAACGCAAGGGCTCCGGCGTCCGGGTGGCCGCGGTGGCCGCAACGCTGGTGATCGTGCTGCTGGCAGGCGGCGTGTTGCTCAACAGCGGGCCACTGCGGGACATCCCGCTGGCCAAACGGCTGCAGCATTCCTTGGAACTGGTCCGCAAAAATGGCGACCTGCGGCGTTTCTCCAGCCGCTGGGAGCTGGGATTGCAGGCGGTTCGCATGACGGCGCTTTCACCGGTGGCCGGCTGGGGACCCGGCGGGTTCTGGCGACAGGTGGACAACATGCGCACCCGCTACGGGGAACGGCCCGGATACCTCGACAACGCCGAGGACCTCTATCTGCAGGTGGCGGCCGAACTGGGACTGCCGGCCGTGGGGGGCATGCTGCTGTTTTTCCTGATTCCCATGGGACGGGGGATGGGAAGCGGGGCACGCGGGGGCGAGCCGCTGCAGCGTTTCACCGTCGGCATGGCGATCGCCACCCTGGCCGTGACCCTGGTGTTGTGCCTCACCGGGCCCCACATTTTTTCACCCGAAGTGGCGTGGATCGTGTGTGTGCTGCTGGGATTCGTATGGGCCGCGGGCATGGATGGAGGCGCCCGGCAACCGCCCGTGAGAATCCGGCCCGCCTGGGCGGCCGCCGCAGTGGTGATCTTCTTGACGCTTTTCGGCGCCGGCACCTATGCCGCTTCGCTGGGGGGCAAGGGGTACCTCGCCATCCAGCGGGCATCCTGGTGGCCGCTGAAAAACGAATACGGGCTGTATTTCCCATGGGAAGACTGGGGCCCGCCCTATGGTAAAATGGTGTGGACTTCGAGAAAGTCGTCGACCCGTATTCGCATGAGGCACAACCGGATCTCTCTCACGGTGTTCGCCCCCGGAGCGACCGCCCAACCGGAAAAACCTTTGCTGGTGACGATTTCCGTCGACGGAAAACTGCTGGATCGGCTCTCTTTTTCAACAACCGGCACTCGGAAGCTGACATACTTTTTGCCCGGCAAACGAAACCGAAGCATTTTCTTTCAAACCGAAGTGAACCGCACTTTCGTTCCCCGTGCGGTGGGGCTGGGCGATGATCGACGCGTACTCGGAATCGCTTTGAGTCCTGTTTATCAACGATGACGGCTTCGTGGCAGGGGGAGCCGGATTGACGACGATGCTGTCGATGAAAGGGAAGAAATGAAGCGTGCATTGATCACAGGAATCACCGGACAGGATGGATCATATCTTGCGGAACTGCTGCTCGAAAAAGGCTACGAGGTCCACGGCATTGTACGGCGGGTTGCGCTGGAGGACCCCGCTCATCGACTCTGGCGAATCAACCACCTGCTGAACCGGGTGACGCTGCATGCGGCCACCATGGAAAGCTACGCCAGCCTGTTCAACGTGGTGGAAAAGGTCAAGCCCCACGAGTGTTACCACCTGGCGGCCCAGAGCTTCGTGAGCTACTCCTTCGAGGACGCTTTCTCCACCATCAACACCAACATCAACGGCACCCTCTACATGCTCTCGGCCGTCAAGGAAAAGGCGCCGCAGTGCCGGTTCTACTTCGCCGCCACCAGTGAGATGTTCGGCCATGCGCGTCAGACCCCCCAGAACGAGGACACCCCTTTTTACCCCCGTTCGCCCTACGGCATTTCCAAGGTGGCCGGTTTCGACCTGATCCGCAATTATCGCGACTCTTACAATCTCTTCGGCTGCAGCGGCATCCTTTTCAACCACGAGTCGCCCCGTCGCGGATACGAGTTCGTGACCCGCAAGATCACCAGCACCGCGGCGCGCATCAAGCTGGGACTGGAACACGAGCTGCGGCTGGGAAACCTGGCCGCCAAGCGCGACTGGGGATTCGCCGGCGACTACGTGGAGGCCATGTGGCTGATGCTTCAGCAGGACGAGCCCGACGACTACGTCATCGCCACCAACGAGACCCACGCGGTGCAGGAGTTCGTGGAACTGACATTCGATTACCTGGGACTGAACTGGAAAGATCACGTGGTCATCGACGAGCGCTTCTATCGGCCCGCCGAGGTGCACCTGCTCAAGGGCGACTACCGCAAGGGCCGCGAAAAGCTGGGGTGGCGCCCGCGGGTGAAATTCGAGGAACTGGTCCGGATGATGGTCGATGCCGACCTGAAACTGGCGCGGGGCAACACGCGCGCACGAAACGCAGGAGCATGAGCTTCAGTACCTTCATCCGCTCCCAGGTCGATCGCCTGCAGGCCCTGTGGCGTTACCGCGGATTCGTTTTCAGCATGGTGTGGCGGGAGTTCCGCGGAAACTACCTCGGGTCCCTGCTGGGCAGCGTCTGGTCGATCCTCAACCCCATGGCCATGATCTTCATCTACACGGTCATCTTCTCCAAAATCATGCGCGCCAAGCTGCCCGGTGTGGCGGACACCATGGGATACGGCATGTTCGTCTGTTCAGGGGTCATCACGTGGGGCTTTTTCTCCGACTTGCTGGGGCGCTGCCCCAGAATGTTCGTCGAGAACGCCACCCTGCTCAAGAAAGTCAATTTCCCCCGTACGACCCTGCCGCTGATCGTCTTTTTTTCCAGTGCCCTGAATTTCCTGATCATCTTCGGTATTTTCATGGCTTTCCTGCTGCTGACCGGAAGACTGCCGGGCATGTCGATTCTGGCCTTCGTACCGCTGTTGTGCCTGCAGCAGCTTTTCGTGCTGGGAGCCGGGGTGTTCCTGGGCACCCTCAACGTTTTTTTCCGCGACGTCACCCACATCGTCTCCATCGTGCTGCAGTTCTGGTTCTGGTTCACGCCGGTGGTCTATCCTTTGAGCATCCTGCCGCCGGGTGCCCGCAGACTGGTGGAACTCAACCCCATGACCCGATTCGTCACCAGCTACCAGCAGATCGTGCTTTACAATCAATGGCCCCAGTGGACCCGCTTCGGCTGGCATCTGGTGGGCGCCGTGCTGGCGGTGGTCATCGGATTCGTGGTTTTTCAGCGCCTGTCGGGCGAAATGGTGGACGAGCTGTGAAGACCATCATCGAAGCGCGGCATGTCACCAAGCGCTACAAGCGCTATCCCAGCCAGTGGGCCCGCCTGGGCGAATGGCTGACACTGGGCCGCCGTATTGCCCACCAGCCGCGACTGGCGCTGCAGGACGTCTCCTTCGACGTGCGCCGCCGCGAGTCCATCGGCATCATCGGGCAGAACGGCGCCGGCAAGAGCACGCTGCTCAAGATCCTCACGGGAACGGCGCAGCCCACCGCGGGCAGGGTGCGCATCGGGGGTCGCGTGTCGGCCCTGCTGGAACTCGGACTGGGGTTCCACCCCGACTTCAGCGGCCGTACGAATGCCCTCATGACCTGCCAGATGATGGGCCTCAGCCGGACCGAAAGCGAACGCCTGCTGCCCGAAATCGAGGCCTTTTCCGAGCTTTCCGACTACATGGATCAACCTATGCGCGTGTATTCGACGGGCATGCAGGTGCGCCTGGCCTTCAGCGCCGCCACCGCCGTGCGGCCCGAAATCCTGGTGGTCGACGAGGCCCTGTCGGTGGGCGACACCTACTT
>Ga0256914_1004097_pt1 | contig 11157 bp, 7 predicted proteins | sample HulkmetaG_FD_191571 | JGI IMG/M metagenome (GOLD analysis project Ga0256914, IMG submission 191571) | Hydrothermal chimney microbial communities from Main Endeavour vent field at the Juan de Fuca Ridge, Pacific Ocean - Hulk | ecosystem: Environmental > Aquatic > Marine > Hydrothermal vents ...
GATACTGCTTCAGGCAAGAGATCTGAAAAAATACTTTCCTGTAAAAAGAGGTATATTAAAGAAAACGGTGGGCTGGATTAAAGCAGTAGATGGGGTAGATCTGGACATAGCCACAGGAAAAACCTTAGGGCTTGTAGGTGAAAGCGGATGTGGAAAAAGCACGCTGGCACGCCTTATACTCAGACTCATCGATATGGATGGAGGAAAACTCATCTTTGAAGGAAAAGCAATACACACTCTTTCTGACAAAGAATTTAAACCCATAAGAAAGAAGATCCAGATAATATTCCAGGATCCATTTGGCTCCTTAAATCCAAAGATGACCATAGGAGAAACCATAGAAGAAGGTCTCAGGGTTCTGGGTATTCGTGCTGAAGAAAGAAAAAAAAGAGTAAAAGAGCTCTTAGAGATGGTAGGTATCCCGGCAAGCAGTACAGATATGTATCCCCACGAGTTTAGCGGAGGTCAAAGACAGAGAATAGGAATAGCCCGTGCATTAAGTGTAAATCCGTCATTGATCATCTGCGATGAACCTGTTTCTGCTTTAGATGTATCTGTTCAGGCTCAGATAATAAATCTGTTAAGAAGACTTCAAGAAGAACTCGCAATAGCTTATCTTTTTATCTCCCATGACATAAATCTGATAGGGTATATGAGCGATATGATTGCTGTGATGTATCTTGGCAAAATCATGGAAATTGCTACCTCAGAAGAGCTGTTTGAAAATCCAAAACATCCATACACAAGACTCCTTCTTTCGACTGTTCCCGAGCCAGATCCTAAAAAGAAGATCTTTTTTAAAATAAAGAGGCAAATAGATGTGATAGAGATGGTAGAGTCTGGATGCAAATTTTGGAAAAGATGTCCTTATGCATCTTCTGAATGCAGAGAGGTAGAAGTTCCGATGAAAAAGATCTCCTCTGACCATTGGGTAAGATGTATAAATTTGTAGAAGGTTTTTGTTTCTGCTAAAATGAAAACTTAACTTAATGAAGGAGGAATACGATGGGTTATTGTATTGGATTTGCTGGTAAGGGAGGAACAGGAAAGACCACAGTAGCAGGCTTTCTTGTAAGGTACTTGGTAGAAAATGGAAAAACCCCTGTACTCGCTGTGGATGCAGATGCCAACACCAACCTTAACGAAGTGCTGGGCTTAGAGGTAGAAACCACTTTAAGTGACGCAAGAGAAGAAATGAAGCAAAAAGCGCCTTCCTTGGGTATGACAAAAGACATTTTTATAGAAATGAAGATAAACGAAGCATTATCAGAAGGCAAAGGATTCGATCTAATTGCTATGGGAAAACCAGAGGGACCAGGATGTTATTGCGCTGCAAACGCTTTACTCACCGAATTTCTTCAAAAACTGATTCGAAATTATCCCTATGTAGTTATAGATAATGAGGCAGGGATGGAACACATAAGCAGACTGCGAGCTAAGGATATGGATATGCTCATTTTGGTCTCAGATCCCACTGTAAGGGGAATACAAGCGGCATCCAGGATAGCAGAGCTGGCAAAAAAATTAAACTTTGGGATAAAAGACTATTACTTGATTTTAAATAGAGTAAAAGAAACAGAAAATCAGGATACTTTATTAAAAGAAATCAAAAAAGCCAATTTAAACCTGGTAGGAACGATTTCTGAAGATGTATTGGTTCATGAATTTGACATACAAGGTAAGCCTCTTATTCAGTTGCCAGAAGACTCTCTTGCCTTGAAAGAGGCTTACAGGATATTTGACAAGATTATAGAATAGCCACATATAATGTGTACTCTGAACAGCCAAAACACAATATATAGTATGCATTTTTTGATGCAACTATTTTAGATCGGCAAAAAAATTTCTTGACAAATATATTGTGTTGTTTATATGTTAACGCCCGAAATCTCTTGAAGGAGAAGTATAAAAACAAAAGGAGGGAGAAAAATTGGCTTTTGAAATCCCAAAACAAACCTATTCTGGTAAGATTAGAGAGGTAACCATTGGTACAGGTCCCAAGGCTATCACTGTGGGAGGAGAGGAGGTACTCCCTTTTCATGTATTTGAAGGTAATATTCCCAATCCTCCCAAGATAGCTATGGAGATCTGGGATTATGATCCCTCTGAGGAATGGCCTAAAGCAGCCTTAGAGCCATTCAAGGATGTGGTCTCATCTCCAGAGGCGTGGGCAAAGAAGTGTGTAGAAGAATACGGGGCTGATATACTGGTAATTCAGTTGAAAAGTACTGATCCGAATGGAATGGACAGACCTGCAAAAGAAGCAGCAGAGATCGTAAAAAAAGTGATAGATGCAGTAGATGTACCCGTAGTAGTGTGGGGAACTGCCAATACTCAAAAAGACGAAGAGGTCTTAAAAACGATAGCAGAGATGTGTGAAGGGAAAAACATCGCTTTGGCACCTGTAGAAGAAGGAAATCATAAAGGTGTTGGAGCAAGTGCTTTAGCTTTTAATCATATTATAGTCGCTTCCACTCCCATTGATGTAAACCTTGCCAAGCAGTTAAACATCTTGCTGGAAAACCTTGGAGTAAGCTTGGACAAGATTATCATCGATCCGACCACAGGTGGATTAGGATATGGTTTAGAGTATTCCTACTCTGTTATGGAAAGAATAAAACTTGCTGCCCTCACTCAACAGGATGACAAGCTTCAATCCCCCATTATAAACAATATCGGAAATGAGATATGGAAGTGCAAAGAAGCAGGACAGGATATCGAGGAAGCCCCGACTCTGGGAGATCCTGAAAGAAGAGCCATCCTTATGGAGGTGACAGCAGCAGTATGCTATCTTCTTGCAGGCTCTGATATCGTGATCCTCAGACATCCAGAAAGTGTCAGATTAGTTCGTTCTTTTATAGACCTTATGATAAATGGTGGAAGCGCAAAAGAAATTCAAGGTATAAAGAAACTCCTTGAAGAAAAGGAAGTAGATCTTATTTCTCTTTCTCCTGAACCAAATCTTGAATTTGAAGCTCCAGAAGAAAAGAAGCCTCCTGTAAAGAAAGAAGTCCCACCAAAGGTAGAAGAAAAGAAAGAGGCTGTTGCAAAAGAAGCTCCTCCGAAAGTTGAGGAGAAGAAGGAAGAGAAAGTTGAAGAGAAGAAAGAGGTAGAAGAAAAGAAAGAAGAAAAGGTGATAAGTATAGAAGAAATAAGAGCAAAAGAAGAGGAAGAGAAAAAGAAAGCAGAGGAAGAAGCAAAAAGAAAGGCTGAAGAAGAAGCGAGAAGAAAAGCAGAAGAAGAGGCGAGAAGAAAAGCAGAAGAGGAAGCGAAAAGAAAGGCCGAAGAGGAAGCAAGGAGAAAAGCAGAGGAAGAAGCAAAAAGAAAGGCTGAAGAAGAGGCAAAGAGAAAGGCTGAAGAAGAAAGAAAGAGAAGAGAAAAGGAGTGGGAGGAACTTCTGGAACTTAGAAGAAAGAGGGAAGAAGAGAAGGCAAGACTTTTAGCCCAAAGGGAGGCACAAGCAATGAAAGAGGTCAAGAAGACCCCCGCAAAAGTGCAATTAGATCTGGTGGATAAAATAATACGCAATCTTGATCGTATTCATAGGAGAAATAGATAAAAAAATAAAAGAGGAGGAACCTCAAGATGGCAGAAGAAAAAAAGATTGCAGCAAAAGCAGCAGCTGCAAAAAAGAAAGAATTAAAAAAAGCTTCTGAATTAAGCATAGATGAGGCAGCAGTTCAGACGATAGAAAGAGCAAGAGAGCTGGGTATAGACACCATATTTGACAGGGCTGAAGAAATGAAGCCCTGTAATATTGGAATTCAAGGAACATGCTGCAAAAATTGTGCTCAGGGCCCATGCAGACTTCCGCTTACTCCTAAAAGCATAGTAGATGGAAAAGACACAAGAAAAGGTCTTTGCGGGGCAACTGCTGATACCATCGCTGCCAGAAACTTTGCTCGCATGGTAGCTGCGGGTGCCGCTGCTCACTCTGATCACGGCAGGGCAGTAGCAGAAACATTCCTTGCAGCCGCAAGAAAAGAAGTAAAGGACTATCAGATAAAAGATGTGCAGAAACTGTTGGAGATAGCCCCTGACTTTGGAGTAGAAACCACAGTAGAAGGAGAAAATGGAGAAATCTTAGACAGAGACATAGACGAGATAGCCGTGGAAGTGGCTGAAAAAGCATTAGCTCAATGGGGACAACAAGAAGGAGAAGTAATAACAGTAAAAAGGGCACCTAAGCCCAGATACGAACTGTGGAAAAAATTGGGAGTGGTTCCAAGAGGAATAGACAGAGAAATTGTTGAAATTATGCACAGAACCCATATGGGAGTGGATCAAGATTACGAAAATATAATACTTCAGTGCACAAGGGCTGCTATTGCTGACGGATGGGGTGGCTCAATGCTGGCCACAGATCTACAAGACATTCTGTTTGGGTGCCCGTTTCCGGTAAGAAGCAGTGCAAATCTCGGTGTACTTAAGGAAGATCATGTAAACATAATTGTTCATGGCCATGAACCGCTTTTAAGCGAAATGATAGTTGCTGCGGCAAATTCACCTGAAATGCAGCAACTTGCGAAAGAAAAAGGAGCAAAAGGAATTCAAATAGCAGGTATATGTTGTACAGCAAATGAAGTACTTATGAGACATGGAATTCCGCTTGCGGGAAACTACCTGCAACAGGAACTTGCCATTGTGACAGGTGCGGTAGATGCAATGATAGTTGATGTTCAGTGCATAATGGAGAATATCGCAAATGTAGCCGAATGCTTCCACACCAAGATTATCACCACAAACCCAAGAGCAAAAATAAGGTCTGGGCATTGTGTACATATAGAATTCGACGAACATTCTGCTTATGAAGATGCACTAAAGATAGTAAGACTTGCTGTTGAAAACTTTCCAAACAGAGAAAAGCCCGTAATTATCCCTGATGCAAGACACGAACTTGTGGCAGGATTTAGTTACGAAGCTATTAATTACCACTTAGGCGGTACATTCCGTGGTTCATATACTCCACTTAATGATAACATAATAAACGGAAGGATCAGAGGAATAGCAGGAGTTGTTGGTTGCAATAACGCCAGAACAATGCATGATAATTTCCATATAGAGCTCATAAAAGAACTCATAAAGAAAGATGTTATAGTTCTTACTACCGGATGTTCTGCAATCGCCTGTGCAAAGGCAGGCTTACTTACTCCTGAATCCGCAAAGGTGTTCTGCGGACCAGGATTAGCAGAAGTGTGTGAAGCAGTTGGAATTCCTCCTGTCTTGCACATGGGCTCCTGCGTGGACAACAGCAGGATACTCATGGCAGCCACAGAAGTGGTAAAGGCAGGAGGCCTTGGAAATGATATAAGTGATCTTCCTGCAGCAGGTGCAGCACCGGAGTGGATGAGTGAAAAAGCGATTTCTATAGGACACTACTTTGTAGTGTCAGGAGTGTACACGGTATTTGGTGGGCATCTGCCTGTAGACGGAGCCCCAGAATTCAAGGAATATTTGTTCAAGGGACTGGAGAAGATATATGGTGGCATGTGGGATGTAGCAAAGGATCCAGAAGAGATGGCCCAAAAGATGATCGCTCATATAGATAAAAAGCGTAAAGAACTCGGTATAGATAAGGCACGTGAAAGGATCCTGTTTGATATGGCTGCCAGACGTGAAATGGAAACAGTGTAAAATAAACTACTCTCAGGAAGGGAGGATATAGACATGTCAAAATTAGTAGCATTTGCAGCAATTCAGGGAGCATACAATATAGTTTCTAAAGCAGAGGGTATATACAAAAAAGCACTTGAAAAATACGGTGGAAGTCAGAAGCTGGAATTTCCAAATACTGCTTATTACCTGCCAATAATCTATTCCCTTACAGGGATAAAGGTAACAGATCTGGATTCTGCAAGAAAACCCTTAGAGCTGGCAAGAGCTCTTTTACCACCTCACATAAAAAAAGATTGTCATTTGCCCTATCTTGGGCCAACACTTGATGCAGGAATGGCAGCTCTTTTTGCAGAAGAAATAGTAGAAGCTATAAGATACATTGAAGATCCTGATTTTTATCAGCCAGGCGTGGAAGATCCTGATGTAGAAAATGGAAAGATATGGCTTGGTGCTGCAGATGACACCATTATGAGAAAAAGAGGCGTGGAGTTTGTGGATGGAACAGCTCCCGGCTTTGTGGCCATAGTGGGAGCAGCACCTGATTCAGAGACTGCAAAGAAGATAGCAGAAGAATATCAGGTAAAGACGATATATGTATTCATGCACGCAAATCAGAACGGAACAACCTTTGCCGAACAGCTTATAGAACAAGATGTACAGCTTGGATGGAACACACGCCTTGTTCCATTTGGGCCTGATATTTCCTCAGTTGTATTTGCACTCGGTTTTGCATGCAGAGCTGCTATGGCTTTTGGTGGAATCCAGCCAGGAGATTACAAGAAAATTCTAAAATATAACAAAGACAGAATCTTTGCATTTGTAAATGCCTTAGGAGAAGTCAATGCAGAATGGGCAGCAAATGCGGCTGGTGCGATAAATTGGGGATTCCCGACCATTGCAGACACAGATATTCCCGAAATATTAGTTACTGGAATATGCACATACGAGCATGTTGTAGCAAATGTAAAGCATGACGAAATAGTATCCAAGTCCATAGAAGTAAGAGGACTGAAGGTTACAGTTACGGAGATAGATATACCCGTGGCATATGGACCAGCCTTTGAGGGCGAAAGAGTAAGAAAAGACGATCTGTACTGTGAGTTTGGAGGAAAGTCTTTAGCAGTAGAGCTCTGTAAGATGGCTGACATGAACGAGATTGAAGACGGAAAGATAGAAGTGATAGGGCCTGATATACCAGAACTTGAAGGAAAATCATGGCCCTTGGGAATATATGTACAGGTAGCAGGCCGTGAGATGCAGGAAGACTTTGAACCGATCTTAGAAAGGCAGATTCACCACTTTATAAACTATGCCCAGTACATCATGCATATCGGCCAGAGGGATATTGCATGGATCCGTATTAGCAAAAAAGCGGTAGAAAAAGGCTTTACACTAAAGCACATCGGCACAATACTACATGCAAAATTCCATCAAGACTTTGGCAGCATTGTCGATAAGGTTCAGATCACCCTTTACACCAATCCAGAAGATGTAGAAAAACACGCAGAAAGGGCAAGAGCTGAGTATAAGAAGAGAGACGAAAGAGTTGAAAAGATGACTGATGAAGATGTGGACATCTTCTACTCCTGTACACTTTGCCAGTCATTCGCACCAAACCATGTGTGTGTCATCAGTCCTGAAAGAACCGGACTTTGCGGTGCGTATAACTGGCTTGACTGTAAAGCATCTCATAAGATTAATCCTACAGGGCCTAATCAACCTGTAGAAAAGGGCGAGGTCTTGGATGAGCTGAGAGGAGAGTTTAAAGGAGTAAATGAATTCGTATATAAGGCATCTCGTCAGGCAGTAGAAAGGGTTTGTATGTACAGTATTGTACATTATCCGATGACCACATGTGGTTGCTGTGAGTGTATTGCAGCGGTGCTGCCGAACTGCAACGGAATAATGACAGTACACAGAGACTACACAGGAGACACTCCGTGCGGAATGAAATTTACAACCCTTGCAGGCATGATGGGTGGTGGTCAGCAGTCTCCGGGATTTCTGGGGCATTCCAAGTTTAACATTACCCAGAAGAAGTTCCTCAGAGGAGATGGTGGTATATTAAGACTTGTATGGATGCCCAAGTCTCTTAAAGAAGAAATCAGAGAAAGGTTTGAACAAAGGGCAAAAGAAGTCGGAGTTCCCGATCTCTTAGACAGAATTGCCGATGAAACAGTTGGAACTGATGAGGCAACAGTACTTGAATTCTTGAAGAAAAAAGATCATCCTGCTTTGAAGATGCCACCAATAATGGGATAAGCATAAAGAGGCCTAACCTTTTAGGTTAGGCCTTAAAAATAAAAGAGAGGAGATGGAATCATGGGTCTGACCGGAATTCAGATATTTAAGCTTTTACCAAAGACGAATTGTGGTGAGTGTGGCGTGCCCACCTGTTTGGCCTTTGCCATGAATCTTGCTGCTGGTAAAGCAGAATTAGACCAATGCCCTTATATATCTGATGAGGCAAGAGAAAAATTAGCCGAGGCGTCTGCACCTCCTATAAGACCTGTTCAGATAGGTGCAGGAGTTAGGGCATTTAAGGTGGGCGGTGAAACTGTAATGTTTAGGCATGAAAAGACATTTTACAATCCAACCGCAATAGGAGTGCTGGTAAACTCTGACATAGACTTGAACATCCTTGACAGAAAGCTAAAGGAATGGAATGCATTTCAGTATGAAAGAGTGGGATTAAATCTAAGACCTGAGTTTGTAGCGTTGAAAGATGTAAACGGAGATGCGGGAAAGTTTAAAGGTGTAGCAGAGAAGATTGCAAAAGAGAGTGAATTCTGTCTTGTGCTTATGAGCGAAAAGCCTGAGGTACTGAAAGAAGCAGCCGAGGCCTGTTCATTCAAAAGACCTCTTCTGTATGCAGCTACCAAAGATAATGTAGATGAAATGGGAAACATGGCAAAAGAGATGAAGCTTCCTCTTGCTGTTAAGGCAGAAAATATTGATGGACTCATTCCCCTTACCGAAAAACTCACTGGTATGGGACTAAAAGAGCTTGTGCTTGATCCTGGCTCAAGAGAGCTAAAGCAGGTGTTTCAAGATATGGTAGCTATAAGAAGAGCCGCACTTAAAGCCGGAAACAGGGCTCTTGGTTTTCCCACAATAACATTTCCCTGTGAAATGGCAAGCAACTTGGATGTAGAAACCATGATAGCAGCCATGCTCATTCCAAAGTACGGGAGCATGGTAGTACTTTCTGACTTTAAAGGTGAGAGTCTGTTTCCACTCCTTGTAGAAAGGCTTAACATATTTACTGATCCTCAAAGACCAATGACAGTTACCGAAGGAATATATGAGATTAATTCACCTGATGAGAATTCACCTGTTCTTATCACCACCAACTTCTCTCTCACTTACTTTATAGTAAGCGGAGAAATAGAAGGAAGTCGCGTACCGAGCTGGCTTCTTATAATGGATACAGAAGGGCTATCCGTTATGACAGCATGGGCAGCAGGCAAGTTTTCAGGCGATCTTGTGGCTGCATTTGTGAAGAAATGTGGCATTGCGGAGAAGGTGGCTAAAAAGAGGATAATTATTCCTGGATATGCTGCTGCTATTGCCGGTGAACTGGAAGATGAATTGCCTGACTGGGAAGTGGTAATAGGTCCGAGAGATGCGTCTCTGATACCCAAGTTCTTGAGAGAAATGGGCTATCAGCCTAAATAAAAAATAAAAAAGGAGTGGAGTATGAAGCTTATAGGAGAAAACATTAATGTAGTAACCAAAAGGTTTGCAGAGGCATTCAAAAACAAAGACCCGAGGCCCATCATTGAAGAAGTAAAGTTTCAGAAAGAAAAAGGAATGGATTGGATAGACATAAACATTGGTCCTGCAAGAAAAAACGGTCCGGAACTAATGGAGTGGATAGTAAAGACTATTGAAGAAGAAGTTCCAGATCATCCACCTCTAAGCCTGGATACCTCAAACATAGAGGCCATGGAAGCAGGACTGGCTGCACATAAAAGCGGGCGTGCTCTGATTAATTCTATAATGTGCAGACCAGAAAGGTACGAAAAGATGATTCCCCTTGCTGTCAAATATAATGCACAGGTGATAGCTCTCATGTGGGGTCCGGAGGGTCTTCCGAGAGATGAAAATGAAAGAGCAGCACTCTGTGCGGAACTGATCTATGCTATGAACGAAGCAGGAATCCAGAACGAAGACATATTTGTGGACGGAATAGTAACACCTTTGAACATACAGCAGCCGCAGCTTATGAGTCTGCTTTCCTTTATGGAGATGCTTCAGGACATAGCGCCGGGGGTCAAATCTACTTGCGGACTTTCTAACATATCAAATGGAGTTCCAACACACCTCAGACCCATTATTAACCAGACTTACATGATCATGCTGGAGAGAAAAGGCATGTACTCCTGCATTGCAGATGCCCATGATGACGGATTGATAGCGATTGCAAGAGGAGAAAGACCGGACATAGTGGAACTCGTGCATAAGGTCATGGACGGAGAAGATATAGATATAAATTCTCTTCCAGAAAATCCAAACCATGGCTGGAAGCTCGCAGATTATGTAAAGACAGCGCGGGTAATTCTGGGACACACCCTCTTCTCAGATTCATGGCTTGAGCTGTAAGATTTTAGCTCCAGAGCACCGCTTTTGTTAGCGTGCTCTGGAGTACTAACAGATTAATTTTAAAGACTTGGAAGACAAACCTTTTTGAACGGTCCACTCTTTTACTGCCGAAAAAAGTAGTTTGTAATATCTTTCGCTTCCTCCAAGCCCTTTTCGACCAAAGTAGTAGTTTATTTCTAAAAGAAACGGCTTGTCTTCTTCAAACACAATGTCCACTGCAGCAAGGTTGATCCCCGTCCTTAGTATAAGTTCTTTTACCAGTGCCCTTCCCTTTTCCTGTAAATCAGGGCTCCATTCGTGGTCTACTCTTGCATTATTGCTCAGTGTGGTGACAAGCTGATTTTCCTTTAGAGGTCTCTTCCAATAGGAAATCATTTTATCCCCAATTATTACTACTCTTAAAACATTTCCTTTACAGCTTATAAACTCTTGAACCAAGAGCTTGTCCGAAACTTTATTTTCTATCTTTTTTATCTCGTTCAGATCTTTTATAAAATACACACCTTCTCCTTCATGCTTCATATTTTCTTTTAAAAAGAAGGGGAGCTTGCGAGAAAAAAACTCCTTCTTTTCCAGCAGCTCTTTCAGACTCTCAACAGATATAGAGCAGGGATGAGGTAGATTTAGCTCTTTAAATAGTTTTGTCTGGCCTATCTTTCCAGGATACTTAAATCTATATTTGTACTCCGGAAAAATAGGGACTCCTGTCTTAACACATGCATAAAACAACTCCTCTGTACATCCCTGAGGCAGTATAATGGCATCTGCTTCAGATAAAAGGGTTCGCTCTTTCTGATTCGGAAGTCTATCTCCCAGAATAATATGCACATCTGCTGTTATACACGGGTGAAAGGATATGATCATCGCTGCATTAAATGGTGTTGACTTAATCTCAGCTTAAGGATAATTTAAACAAAAAAACCTCAGCCATGGCAA
>Ga0256914_1004098_pt1 | contig 11156 bp, 8 predicted proteins | sample HulkmetaG_FD_191571 | JGI IMG/M metagenome (GOLD analysis project Ga0256914, IMG submission 191571) | Hydrothermal chimney microbial communities from Main Endeavour vent field at the Juan de Fuca Ridge, Pacific Ocean - Hulk | ecosystem: Environmental > Aquatic > Marine > Hydrothermal vents ...
GGCATCTGATAATTTGGTCAAAGTTTCAAAATATATCTTTTCTCCATTGGGTAAATTTCCGGGGTTGATACGACTGATATAACCGTCTGCTCTTTCTAAAGCATAGTCATAAATAATATCTTTCCATTCATCTCTAAAATAGACAACTTCGGCATTCCATCCTTTAGCTTTAATGGCATTAACAATAGGCATAGTGTCTTTACGATGTCCGTCAATCCACTTGTCGGAGCCCCCTTCAGCTTCAAATACAATAATGTGTTTTTTCATGTAAAATCTGTTTAAATAGTTGATATAATATGCAAAAGTGCAAAGTTACTCTTCTGAAAAATTTATTTATATGATATAAATCAGGTTTATTTTTGTGTATTGATAATAGTCCATACCTACTATTTATGTAACTTTGTCAAATGTGAATTTTAAAAAACAGTTAGATGCAATTATTCAAATCAGTTATTTTTAGTGTGGTGTTAGTATTCTTTTTCTCTTGTGATAATAAGGATGGTGATAAGCAAATAGATATAACTTTATTACAATTAAATGATGTATATGAGATAGCACCGCTCTCTGGTGGTAAAGAAGCCGGAATGGCTAGGGTTGAAACGGTTCATAAAGAACTGTTAGCAGAAAATCCTAATACATTTATGTTTATGGCAGGTGATTTTTTAAACCCTTCTTTGATAGGAACACTAAAATATGAAGGAGAAAAAATCAAAGGAAAACAAATGATTGAAGTGATGAATGCAATGAATTTTGATTTGGTGACATTTGGAAACCACGAATTTGATTTAAAAGAAAAAGAACTTCAAAAAAGACTTAATGAATCCACTTTTCCTTGGACTATAGCCAATGCATTCCACAAAATTGACAGTATTACAGGATCTTTTTATGCTGAAAAAAACGGGATTAAAACATTTATCCCTGACACCTATATAATTGAGGCAAAAGATGCTGATGGTACTAGTCTTAAGGTAGGAATCTTTAGTGTTGTGTTACCTGTAAATGCTCCCGATTATGTTGTTTATACAGATATGTTTGACGAAGCGGTAAAAGCATATAACAAACTAAAAAATGAAACTGATATTGTTATTGGAATGACACATTTGGCGATAGAAGATGACCAAAAACTAGCTAAATTATTACCTGATGTGCCATTAATTATGGGAGGTCATGAACATTTTAATATGATTGTTCCTGTGGGCAATACCAATATAACAAAAGCTGATGCCAATGCACGTACGGTTTATGTCCATAAATTACATTTTGATAAGAAAACAAAAAAGGCGAGTATTACTTCTACCTTAAAAAATATTGATGATTCTATAAAAGCAGATGTTGAAGTTGATAAAATAGTTAATAAATGGCAAGTAATCCTCAATAATAAAGTGAGTGAAGTTGTGAGTTCTCCTAATGAAGTAATTTATGTTGCTAAAACACCTTTAGATGGTCGTGAAACTACAATTCGTAGTGAACAAACTAATTTAGGAAGTATGATTGCAACTGCAATGCAGGAATCTACCAAGGCAGATTGTGCTTTCTTCAATGGAGGCTCTGTACGTATTGATGACCAGATTCACGGTAATGTAACCGCGGTTGATTTATTTAGAGCCCTCCCTTATGGTGGTGCTGTTTTTACTATTGACGTTAAAGGTGATTTCTTAAAGAAAATCTTAGATTTCGGAAGAGAAAGCAAAGGAAAAGGAGCTTATCTTCAACGAGCAAATGTTGATTGGGGCACCAATACCAAACAATGGTTAATAGGAGGTAAACCATTGGTCGCTACTAAAAAATACAATGTGGCTATCACAGATTTTTTATTAACGGGTTATGATATTCCGTTTTTAACTCACGAAAACAAAAATGTACTAAAAGTACATGAACCCGCACCTGATAAAGATGCTTTTGATGTTCGTAAAGCACTGATTGTATATTTAAAGGAATTATAAATAGAAGTTGATTAATAATTTAATCAAAAAAAAAATTAAAAACAGTATTCTATCAATGATTGGATATCTAATCGTTATATTTTACTCGATTTTAGGTTTTTCTCAGAACTATGACCCTGATTTCTTCCCCGTTGGTGTTTGGTCGGTAAAAGGAAATTTTAGATCGGTTGATGATTTTTTGTATGATGTTAACACAGCAGCTGGTTACCATCATACTTCATTTCAAAATTTGAAAGCACAGGGATTTAATGCTGCATATCTATCTTATGAACCTATAACCTATACTTTAGATACTATTTTAGATATTGCGGAAATCAATGATATTAGGGTAATCCCCGCTATGAATAATTTACACAATATCATTGCTCAAAGCAATGAAAACCCTCCGACAAGTGCTCAAATTACACAGGCTATAGAAAATGATTCTATCTCAAGAATGATGTCATCTCCTCAAATATTAGGATATTATTTATATGATGAACCTTTATCCGGTTGGATAGATTTTGATGTGTTACAAAATGCAAGAAATATTTTAACTGATATGACAGCAGATGCGCCTCATCCTATATTATCTACTTGGAATTATGAACCACAAATGTCATACATTGACGGCTATTTGAATTTAGATGTTTTAATGATGGATGCCTATCCTTTTGAAGATGGAGATCCGGAGGGGGATGTCAGTGATTATATGCCATCTTACTCTGCAGGATATGATCTTATGCCTTTTTCAGATTATATTAATACGGTAAGGACAAATCATTGTGAAGCACAAGACAGACCTTTATGGGTTGTTTTACAAGCTTTTGGCGATTTGGAATCTCCGGAAAATGGAGGTTATTGGAGACAGGTATTTCCTAAAGAAATTAGATTAGAAGTTTCACTCGCTATTATGCAGGGTGCTAAGGGTATATGGTATTTTTTGTATGAATCGGAATATCCTTACTTATTGGGATTATTAGATGTTTCCGGTCAACCTACACAACGTCTTACTGAGGTAATTGCCATTAATGAAAGAATCAATCAAATCAGTGAAATTTTGTTGAAACTTAAAGTTTCTCCGGATCAATCAGCAGTAGCGGTAGACAAGGGAGAAGTAAAACTTCACGTTGATGTAACATCTCAAAACGAAGATAAATATATTTATGCGGTTAACACAAATGTCTTTGATATAGAGGAAACCACCATCACTGTTGCTAAATCCTCAATAGGATACAATGTGTTGAGTATCATTGATATGAATACTAATGAAAGCATCTCTTTTAGTGAGACTTCAGAAACTATTAGTTTTGTTGTAAATATCTCCGAAGGGGATGGAAATTTGTTTAAACTATCAAATGTCGGGTTGGCCATAGATGATCTACTTTTGAATAATGTATTTATAACACCTAATCCGGTTTTTGATACTGTAATAGTACATCATAGCGGGATAAGTATTGATAAGTATAAGATTGTTAATGTAGTAGGTAAGACGGTTAAAGAAGGAAATTTACCGGAATCCGGTAATCTTAATATTGAAAGTTTGAACTCAGGATTGTATTATATCATACTAAAAACGGATAAAGCATCACTAACAAGAAAATTAGTAAAACAATAGATGGTATTTGTCGCTGTCTATCCAATAATGCATCTCTTGATTCTAGTGATTACCGGTAACGTATAATTAGAATAACCTTATGCCACAAAAGCTGATAATTCGTTTTTCCGAACCGGAGGATTTACCTTTTATGGTCACAATTTATAATCAGGCTATTCGTTCTAAAACAGCGACCGGTGATATTGAGGAGTTTTCAGTCGGTAATAGACAAGGTTGGTTACAACAATTTGATTCAGATTCCTTTCCGCTGTATGTAGCTGAATTAGAAGGAAAGGTAGTGGGCTATTGTGGCTTAACCCCTTATAGAAAAGGGCGAAAAGCTATGCAATCGGTAGCTGAAATTAGTTATTATATAGACTATTCTTATCATAAACAAGGAATTGCAACAAGTTTGATAAAACATGTATTAAATGATTGTAAAAGAATAGGGAAAAAGAATTTATTAGCCATATTGTTAGAGATTAATCAACCGAGTATTGCTTTGTTAAAGAAATTTGGTTTTCAACAGTGGGGATTTTTCCCGGGAATTGTTGAAATAGATGGTAAAATATTAAACCATGTGGTTTATGGCTTAAAAGTGTAGAATTAAAAAATTAGCAAAAGATGGATAAACCCGATGTATCAAAAATCTATGGAAAAGTAACCTTTGTCGAACATTTTGCTGATTATAAAGTGCAAATAGTAGAAAACTTTGCTGATTTAAATGTAAAGTTAGTTGAGAATTTTGCCGGTTCAGTAGGTGAGTGGGAAGTTGTTGAGCATTTCCCTGACTTTAAAATACAGATTGTTAAAAATTTCCCTGATTTTAAGATTAAAATAGTAGAGAATTTTCCGGGTTTGCCTTAAGTTGAAAAAAATCACTTACATTTGCACGCAATTAATCGCTAATTAATTGCATTATGGCTATCAATCAAAATAAATTTGTAGGTCAAGGACTTACATATGATGATGTACTTTTAGTTCCTGCTTTTTCAAAGGTACTCCCCAATCAAGTAAAAATCCAATCTCGTTTTACACGAAATATTACGCTGAATGTTCCAATAATTTCAGCAGCTATGGATACAGTTACTGAAGCAGCTATGGCTATTGCTATGGCACGAGTAGGTGGTATTGGAGTATTACATAAAAACATGTCGATTGAGGCACAAGCCAAAGAGGTCAAAAAGGTAAAGCGCTCTGAGTCCGGAATGATTCAAGACCCAATTACTATTCCTTTGAATGCTACTGTTTTTGGTGCAAAATCATTGATGGCAGAACATAGAATTGGAGGAATCCCGGTAATTGATAAGCAAGGTAAGTTATTAGGTATTGTCACAAATCGTGATTTGCGATTTGAAAAAGATAACAATCGTAAGATTGAGGAAATAATGACATCAAAAAACTTGATAACAGTACCCGAGGGGACCTCCTTAAAAGAAGCTGAAGTAATTCTGCAAGATCATAAAATTGAAAAACTACCGGTAGTTGATAGTGATTACAAGTTGGTAGGACTAATTACGTTTAGAGATATTATTAAAGTTAGAGAAAATCCCAATGCCAATAAAGATTCATACGGTAGATTAAGAGTGGCTGCAGCCATTGGTGTTGCAGGTGATACAATGGAAAGAGCAGCTGCATTAGTAGCCGAAGGGGTTGATGCATTGGTAATAGACACAGCTCATGGGCATAGTGCCGGAGTAGTTGAAACCCTAAAAAATATAAAGAAATTATATCCTAAAACCGATGTCGTTGTCGGTAATATAGCTACAGGTAGAGCAGCTAAATTTCTAGTAGATGCCGGTGCCGATGCAGTAAAAGTAGGTATTGGTCCGGGTTCTATTTGTACAACACGGGTAGTTGCCGGTGTGGGGTATCCGCAATTATCGGCGATTATTGATGTCATCAATGCTATTAAAGAGACAAATGTTCCTGTAATTGCAGATGGTGGTATTCGTTATACCGGAGATATCCCTAAAGCAATTGCAGCGGGAGCTGATAGTGTTATGTTAGGTTCATTGTTGGCAGGAACCAAAGAATCTCCGGGCGAAACCATTATTTATGAGGGGAGAAAATTTAAAACTTATAGAGGGATGGGCTCTATTGAAGCAATGAAAAAAGGAAGTAAAGACCGCTATTTTCAAGATGATGAAAGTGATACGGGTAAATTAGTGCCTGAAGGTATTGTGGGGCGTGTACCTTACAAAGGAGAACTACATGAAACGATGCATCAATTTATAGGTGGGTTACGTGCCGGAATGGGCTATTGTGGGGCAAAAGATATTCTTACCTTAAAAGGAGCACAATTTATTCAAATTACGGCTGCAGGAATGCGCGAAAGCCATCCGCACGACGTGACCATTACTAAGGAAGCGCCTAATTATTCAAGATAGAAATGTTATAAAAAACACCTTTGTTATCCTAGACAGAATGACAACGATGTTTTATTTTTTCAATGGGTTATGTTATTGTTATTTTGATGAATTCTTAAACTTTTCAAACCTATCGGGTTTCTCTTTTTTAGGCCATTGATTGTTATTCAAATTTACATCTGCCGTAATTTCTTTGGGATCTATAATTATTTTTACAATCTTTTTTTCTGAAGCAACAATTTTTTGAACTTCATTATCATTGTATCTCCATATTTCTGCCGGAAAATTATGACTTTCACGACTTCCATCTTCAAAGATATAATCTACTAAAATAGGCATTACCAATTCTCCCGGTTTTTCGAATATAATTTCGTAGAAATATTTACTGTTTTTTAATTTCTTTCTTTCTTCTACATTAAAATTTTCAGCCAAATAATCTTTTAAAATTTTAAAATCTTCAGCAGGATTTTTCTTGTTGAGCATTTCAGGTTTAAATTCTTCACTGTCTTTGTCAATTAAGTGTAACATTTTTGGGAATTGATCCACAGTCATTCCATAGGCTTTTGCCATACGCTTAACACGTTCTGTTGGTTGGTCTGTTACTATATATTGTTTTACATCTTTAATTCCTATGTCGTTGACATAAGTTGTATAAAACCATCCGCGCCAAAACCAATCAAGATCAGTACCCGAAGCATCCTCCATTGTACGGAAAAAATCAGCTGTTGACGGATGTTTAAACTTCCATCTGTTAGCATACGTTTTAAAGGCAAAATCAAATAATTCATGGCCCAATATAAATTCACGTAACATATAAAGTCCGGCAGTAGGTTTGTGATAGGCATTTTTTCCACTATCAAAAACAACATCGTGTTGAGACATTATCGGTGCAATTTTACTCTGATCGCCCATCATATAATCTATTAAATCTTTAGGATAACCTCTGGCGGGAAAATCTTTTTCCAATTCTTCCTCAGCAAGTAATTGGGTAAAAGTATTCAAACCTTCATCCATCCAACCCCATTGACGTTCATCGGAGTTAACCACCATTGGAAACCAATTGTGACCTACTTCATGAATGATAACACCAATAACTCCTGTTCGTGTTCGTTCAGCATAACTGCCATCAGGTCTGGGGCGTCCAAAATTCCAGCAAATCATCGGATATTCCATTCCTTGTTGCTTGGCATTTATTGAAATTGCTTTGTGATAAGGATAATCAAACAGTCTTTTAGAATACGATTTTATTGTATGTACAACGGTTTTTGTAGAATACTCTTCCCAAAGTGGATTTCCTTCTTTTGGATATAACGAAATTGCCATAACAGTTCTATCACCTAGCTTAACGGCTTGTGCATCGTATATAAATTTTCTAGAACTTGAAAAAGCAAAATCTCTAACCATTTTGGCCTTAAAATGCCAAGTTTTGGTTTTATTTGAAAATCCTTTTTCATTTTTTTCTGCTTCTTCCTGAGTGATGATGATTACCGGTTTATCATACGATTTTTGTGCTTTTTTGTAGCGTTTTAATTGTGTTTTAGTGAATACTTCTTCTCGGTTTTGTAATCTGCCGGTAGCTTCTAAAACGTGGTCGGCAGGTGTAGTTATTTTTACATCATAATCTCCAAATACTAAAGTAAATTCACCCCGACCAAGAAATTGTTTGTTTTGCCAACCTTCTACATCATTGTAAACAGCCATTCTGGGGAAAAATTGAGCGATGATATAAAGATTATTTCCATCCTTAAAATGTTCATATCCGGAACGACCTCTAGTCACCAAATAATTATTGATATTGTACCACCATTTTATTTTGAATTCTGTTTTGCTTTTTGGTGCTAAAGTTTTGGGTAAATCTATGCGCATCATAGTTTCGTTTATTACATAATGCAGGTCATTGTTGTCCAAGTCCTTAATATAATCTATTTTAAAACCACCGTCAAAAGGTTTCCCCATAAATTCCTCAACAAATTTTTGTGGTTGATAGCCTACGCCGGGACCACCACCATCAACTTTTTTTGAAAAAGAATTTTTAGCACGAATATTTTGTTCAAGTTGAACCCAAAGATAATCTAACGGGTCAGGAGAGTTGTTGTAATAGGTAACAATTGCTTCTCCATAAATACGTTGGTTTTTGTCATCCAGGACAATTTGCATCTGATAATCGGCTTTTTGCTGATAATAGGCAAATCCCGGTGCACCGGACGCTGTTCTGTAAGCATTTGGTGTTGCTAACTCTTCTTTTAGTTGCTTAAATTTACTGATATTATAATGTCCTGCTTTTACAGAACTTTTATCAGTATCCGATGTTTTGTGTTTATGATTTTGAGCAGTTATAAAAATAGTACTCAACACTAAAAAGAAACTAAAAATTATTTTTTTCATCTTATTTGGAATGGTATGTAGATTCAAAGGTATGTTTTTTTATGGATATTGTTTATTGTTGTTGAAATTTTAGAATTCCTCTATCATTTTGTTTTGTTAATATCAAACTTTTTTGTTGGTCTAGATAATTAACCTTTACAATATTTTCTTGTTCTGAAAATGTGTCTGTTAAAACGCCATTTTGTATTTCGATTTGATTTATATTTTTAATGTTAGGAATCTCTAAATAGACATAAACAACATCTTTCTCAAATTCCTTCCCTATAAAGTTATATGAGGTTTTATGTGAATTGATGTTTATTCTAAATCGTTGGTTCAGGTAAATGTTTAAGAGTTTATTTGCATCGGTAACTTCAATTTTTGTTCCTAATTCAATAGGTTTTTTGAATTGATTTAAAAGAGCGAGTTCCATATCATCAGTAAATAACCGCATAGTAATCTGTACAGTTTGTTCTTTTTTGTTGTAATCTATTTTGGTTAAGCTGAAATATTCTTTGTGCAAGGTAAAGGCAAACAAAGGGATTAGTACTAATATTAGAAGTCTTCTATTCATCTTAAATCGTTTAATTTCGTTACTTTTGGTCGTATGAAATATTTTATTTTTGTTCTATTAACCATTCTAATTAGTTGTAAAACACAACAAAACGTTACAGATAATCAAACTGTAATAAAATCCAAATATAAAAATATTAAAATAATAGAAGGAGACAGCTTTTTTTCGGGACCATGTGAACCTTCCATTGCTATAAATCCTATGAATTCTAATAATATAGTTGCCGGGAGTATTCTCGATGGTTACCATTATTCATTTGATTCAGGAAGAACCTGGGTTTCAAAAAAAATAACTTCAAAAAAGGGTGTTTACGGGGATCCATGTTTACTTAGTGATTTTGATGGAAATTTTTACTATTTACATCTTTCTAATCCTGACGGGAGAGCCTATACCGGTAAAAAATTCTTAAATCAAATTGTGATTCATCAATCAAAAGATGGTGGAAAAACTTGGGATGATGGTGTTGGTATTGGCAAAAATGAACCCAAACAACAAGATAAAGAATGGGCGGTTTGTAATCCCAAAACAAACGAAATTTATGTAACCTGGACAGAATTTGATAAATATGGCAGTATCAATAAAAAGAATAAAAGCCGTATCCGATTTGCAAAATCATCTGATTCTGGACAAAGCTTTTCAAAAGCTATTACTATCAGTGAAATTGAAGGAAATGCCGTTGATGATGATGAAACTACCGAGGGAGCAGTTCCTGCGGTTGATTTGGAGGGAAATATATACGTTGCTTGGGCTGTTAATGATAAAATATACTTTGACAGGAGTTTTGATAATGGTGAAACTTGGTTATCAAAAGATCGTGTAATAGCACAACAACCGGAAGGTTGGACGCAAGATATTCCGGGAGTTGGTCGTTGTAACGGAATGCCTGTAACAGTGGTTGATATTAGTGATTCTGAATACTCGGGAACTATTTATGTCAACTGGACAGACCAACGAAACGGTAAGAACAATACCGATATTTTTTTGATTAAATCAACTGATAAAGGTGAACATTGGTCTGAACCTGTAAAAGTTAATCTGGATAATACACAATCACATCAATTTTTTTCTTGGATGGCTGTTGATCCGATAACAGGTTATATTTATATTGTTTATTATGATAGAAGTTTTCATAGAAATAATAGCACGGATGTGGTTTTGGCAATCTCAAAAGATGGAGGTAATACATTTAGTAATGAAATAATTTCTGAAAAACCCTTTACGCCGGTATCAGACATCTTTTTTGGTGATTACAATAATATTAGTGCTTATGATGGTGTTGTCAGACCTATTTGGACACGCTATGAAAATGAAAAACTAAGTGTTTGGACAGCTTTAATAAATATTACAGAATAAAAGAAGTAAAAACAATGAAAGTTTATTTAGATAATGCAGCAACGACTCCAATGTTACCGGAAGTGATAGAGGTAGTGCAAGATAGTATGCATCGTATTTTTGGAAATCCGTCATCTACTCATAGTTTTGGACGTAAGGCAAAAACAGTTGTGGAAACAGCGCGTAAAAACATTGCCAAACTTTTTAATGTAAGTCCTTTTGAAATAGTTTTTACTGCCGGTGGTAGCGAAGCTGATAATTTAATTTTACGGAATGCAATAACTCATTTAGGAGTAAAGGCCATAATTACTTCACCAATTGAGCATCATGCCGTTTTACATACTATAGAGGCTTTGTCAAAAGAGTTTGATGTAAAAGTTTTATACGTTTCCTTAAAAAATGATGGAGGTGTTGATTATAAAGATTTAGAACAAAAGTTAGAAAACTCTAAAAATAAAATTTTAGTTAGTTTGATGCATGTAAATAATGAAATTGGGAATTTGTTAGATTTACAAAAAGTAAGTGATTTATGTCAAACATATCAAGCCTTATTTCATTCGGATACAGTACAAGGAGTAGGACATTATAAAATAGATTTACAAAAAACACCTATTGATTTTATTACGGCAAGCGCTCATAAATTTCACGGGCCTAAAGGTGTTGGATTTGCATATTTTAAAAAAGGAACAGCCATTAACCCGATGTTAATAGGAGGAGAGCAAGAACGTGGTGCCAGAGCCGGAACAGAAAATATTCACAGTATTGTCGGAATGGAAAGAGCACTGCAAATAGCCTATACAAATCTAGAAACGGATGTAGCTTATATTCAAGAATTAAAGCATTATTTTATTACACAATTAAGAAAAACCATACCTGATATACAATATAACGGAGCAAGTGAAAATATTGATAAAAGCAGTTATATTATTTTAAATGTGCGCTTTCCCGATGAGATTCCTATGTTATTATTTAGTTTAGATTTAAAAGGGATTGCTGCT
>Ga0256914_1004099_pt1 | contig 11156 bp, 7 predicted proteins | sample HulkmetaG_FD_191571 | JGI IMG/M metagenome (GOLD analysis project Ga0256914, IMG submission 191571) | Hydrothermal chimney microbial communities from Main Endeavour vent field at the Juan de Fuca Ridge, Pacific Ocean - Hulk | ecosystem: Environmental > Aquatic > Marine > Hydrothermal vents ...
GAGAATTGCGGCCGCCTGGGCCTGGTGCTCCTGGATCTGCCGGGTGAGTTGCGCCTCGAGGTCTGCGGAGAGTTCGTCAAGCAACGAGAGGACCCGGTTGGCCTTGCCCAGCGCCTCCGACAGCTTCCCCGAACGTGCCAGACCCTCGAGGTCGGCCACTTCGGCCATCAGGCGCTCCCACTGCACGCGAACCAGAATGGGTGCATTGCACTTCTCGGCCTGGGCAACCCCTTGCTCGATACGCTGCCTGGTGCCCTCGAGTCGCGCGCGAGTGGCCTCCAGCGCTTCGTACTGCTTCTTGACAAGGATCTCCGCATTCACCGCCGTCTCGACCGCACCCTCGAGGTCCCCCTCGTCCACGAGTCCCGAAGCGATCCGGTACGCCTTGCGCACCACTTCGCGCAGTTCCTGATGATCAGACCCGGGAGGGTGCCCGTCCAGACGGTCGAGCCACTTGCGAAGACGCCCACGACTCGACTCGGCTTCCCCCTGCGTCCGTTGATCCTGCTCGAGGCGCGCGATTTGTTGATGAAACTTCGGAAGTACCCGGGCAATGTCCGCGGGTCGCGAGGAGCCGCTTTTCAGGTTGGCGAGCACGTTGCCGATGGACTCGGCCACCTGAGCCCGTCGGCTCTCGAGACGCGGGTTGACCGGGCGGGCAGCGCGGGCGGCGAGTTTCCGAAACTGGGCTTCGAGACGACGTCGCTGCTGTTGCTTCATCGCCCAGGAGGCGAGAAACACCAGGGCGGCCAGAACAGCGATCGCCAACAAATACTTCATGTCAACTTGCCACGCTCGAGGCCACCCGTTGCCGGATTTCGGCAGGGAGGGTGGTGAGCCAGGTATCGAGCACGCCCGCCCGCACCGCGACGCACGCCTCGAGGAGCAGGGCGATGTCCGAAATGTCCTCCAGCTCGAAGTACTTTCCACCGCTTCGGTTGGCCAGGTCCTGCCAGATACGCCTGGCTGTCGGATCCGGCTCCCGGTCGTGGGCAAGCACGGTGTAGAAGACGACCCCTTTCTGAAGAAGCGCCTCCACCTCGTCCTCCCACACATACCCGAGCGGACAGCCATCCTCGAAGTAGTCGTCCGGTGCGCCCACGCCGTGAGGTGGTGCGTCCCCCACCAGGACAATGGCGCGTCTGGAGTTCGGGGACCAGCTCAAACGGTTCGCCGCATGGAGCGCATCCTCGACCGCTTCCGGATTGTCACCGCCATAGGTGGGTTTCATCCTCGCAATCTCTCCCTGAAGCGCAGGATGATCCTGGGAAAAATCGGTCACCTTGACCAGAAAAGGCTCCGGCTCATCTTGATCGTGATCCGAATACCCGATGAGCGCCAGACGGAAACCGGTCACCGTGCGCTGCAATCGGTCGAGCATCTGACCCAGGGCCTCCTTCACCCGGCTGATGCACGGAAACATGCTCCCCGTCGTGTCGAAGATGAAAACGGCGTCCAGGGCGGATGTCTCGGTAGCCCTGCGCGCAGGATCCAGTTGCCCGCTCATCTCCGCCAGGATCCCCTTGAGGTTGGCGTTGAGACCCTCGGCAAGCACGGTCTGGGCAACTTTGTGCCCCGGCCGATCCACTTCCTCCGCAGTGACCTGCACCTTGTGATCCAGGTCGTAGTCGATGGTCACCCGCACCCGCGTCTGCCCCATCTTTCGAGGGGTCAAACCCTCGAACCGAATCCGCCCGATGAGCACGTTTTGCTCCGGCTTGCGGCTCTCTCCCTGAAGCACCACCAACTCGAGCGTGTCCTGGTCATCGCTGGACGTGGTGAATTCCTTGCTGTACTTCCCTTCCGTCGGAACCAGGGTCTTGCGAGGCAGGATCTGCGAGTTGACCAGGGCGCCGGTCTCCGGATCCACGGCCACGATCCCGATGGAGTAGGGCGCAGGTTCGCGTGTGATCAGCGGCTCCTCTTGAACCGGGGTTCCGTCAGGAAGCGGCCTCTCCTCCCCCAGTGCCACCCGGGCAGGGGTCAGGGCGGCTCCGTAGGCCACCATCTTCCGGCAGTCTTGCGGACGAAGCCAGACTCGATCTGCCTCGAGGCGGTCCTGAAAGTACTCCTTGACGAACGGCACCAGGCAAGTCCCCCCGATGAGGAACACGCGATCGATGTCTGTGAACGACCAGGATTCCTCGGTGAGCACCATTTCGACGGCGCCGAACGCACGATTGAGCACACGTTCCACCAGTTCGTGGTACCGCTGCCGGGAGAGCGTGAACTCGAGGGCTTTCCCCTGCCAGGCCCAGCTCACAAGAAACTTGTCGGACCGGGAGAGGCCTTCCTTGACCCGGATGGCCAGATTGTTGAGTTGCTGATAGACCTCGGGGTGCCCTGCGGTTGGATCGATTCCGTGCCGTTCCTTGAACTGGTCGATCAACTCGCGGGTCAATGCCCGGTCGATGTCCATGCCTCCCACGTCCCGACCGCGACTGTTGACCACCTGCACGGGGGTTCCATCCTCGGTTCCCTGTTGCCCGGTGACGGCGGCGGTCACGTCGAGCGTTCCGCCGCCGAAGTCGAAAACGAGATAGCGTCCAGGCGTTTCGAGGTCGATGTCGCGATACATGTCTGCGTGGGCGAGGAGTGCGGCGGTGGGCTCGTTGATGAGCCGAATGACGTTGAGTCCTGCCGCCTCTGCTGCCTGCAACGTCGCTTTTCGTCTGGCCGAGTTGAAGTTTGCCGGCACGGTGACCACGGCTCCGGTGATCTCCATGTCCGGGAAATTGGCCTCGGCACCGGTTTTGAGGTGGCGCAGGAGCACCTCTGTGCAGGCCTGGGCGTCCAGTGTGCGGTCGCCCACCCGGAGGTAGGGTTTGTCACGACCGATGTCCCGCTTGAACATCCAGGCCACGTTGGGGTCGTCTCCGGTCAGCAGCAGGTCGGCGGCGGCCTTGCCTGCCACCAGTTCTCCGTCGCGGACCGCCACCATGGATGGGACATACTCGTCGTAGTCCTCGCCTATCATCATCAGGGCTGGGCGGCCCGTACCCGGATCGATGTAGGCAACCGAACAGTAGGTTGTGCCGAGATCGATCCCCACCACCAACGGTCGTCTGTTCCCCATGGCCATGTTCCTTCCTGTCTTCTCGCGTCGAGCGACAACGCCGGGTGCGGGTGGATGTGCGCCGCGCTCGGTGTGTCATGTTCTCCCATTTCAACGCGCGCCGCCCGACCCTTTCTCTTCCGAATGTTCCCGCGGTGTCTCCCAGTCCTGGCTGTCGAACGTTTCCTTCCCCGGCACGGGGAGCGCAGACGGGGCTGCGGGCGGCGTCTCGTCGGTCTCTCGAGGCACTTCCAGCAGATCCGCTCCGACACCAGGGGGCTTTCGGTCGCCGGAACTGGACTCGTGCCGTACCTGGTCGGCCTCACTGGATTCCCCCGAAAGAGACAGTCGGTCCAGGGCACGCGCCACGTCCTCGAGTTCATCGATCACCCGTCCCAACGAGGCGGGTGCTGCCGGTGTGAACGGCGGTACGGGTGCCGCGGGTGAGGCGTCGTGGTGCGCTTGCGTTGCCGAGGGCTGCCTGTCGGGTACCGTATCCCTCCCGTGGCCGGCAGCATGGGTTGGGCGCTCCACCTCCGTCCGGGAAGTAGTCCCGGGGGGCGAGTCCGGGCCCGGCCCGAGGGCCGTGTCAGGGACGGGCGGAGGGAGCGGTTCGGGGCGCCTCCTCGAGACGGCTGAAACGGGCGATCGCGTCGCTTCTCGCTTGGAGGGCGGGCCGTCAAGCGGATTCCCGGCCGCATCCAGCTCGAGACTGGGAAACATGTCTTCGTCAATGTCGAAAAACTCCTGCGCGCTCGCAAACTCGATCCCTTCCGAGAGGTCCGAGAGCGGTGGGAGTGGTTCCTCTTCCGCGGTCGCGGTTGATTCAGATGCGGCAGACGAATCCAGGGCCTCCTCCATCCGGGCGTTCAATCGGGTCCACGCACCCTCGAGCGCGTCCGGGTCCGCCGCAGCCGGGATGATACGCCCCTGATTCGCGGCCAGGCGTCCGGCGAGGTAGGCGGCAGGGTCCAGTGGGGCGAGGTCCATGAGTGGGCGTGCATGAATTCGCTTGAGAAAACTTTCGCGAAACTCGACGAGTTCTTCCACCACCTCGGGAGACTGTTCCGAGGTCCCGGTGGCGCAAGCGAGTTCCACCAGGGCCTGATTGAGAGCTTCGATTCCCTCGGAAGCAAGGAATGGATTCAGCACAGAGGCTCGAGATTCCCAGGAGAGGTATTCCTCGAGTTCCTCCCGGGTGGCCTGAACGTGTCCCCGATCCACATCAGGGTCTGGTTGCAGCCGGTGCATCCATTCATCGGCGAGGCGGATGAGCCGCTGGACATGCTCGGGTTCAGCCGGTATCCCCTGATCCTGGAGACGGTTGCGGAGGGTGAAGACAGACGGCGAACGTCCGGGGGGCAAGGCACACCGTTGTTGAAATCGGAGCACCTCGATCCAGAGGCGGTTCCTCGTGACAGGGTCCAGGGCCTCGAGCCAGCGCAAGGTGGACGGCAAGTCGTGGTTGGGGCACTCGATGAGCTGGGAGAACCAGTACTCGAAAAAGGCGACCGGTCCCCGGTCCCGGCGAAGTGCCTCGAGCCGAGACCAGCCCCGGCGAATCGCATCCTGTTCCCGCGACCGCATACGCTTGGCACGAACGCCTGTCTGTGCCCCCCGCCAGTATCCCAGATGGACCCCGATGACGAACGCGGCCGGTTCCAACGCCACCAGTCGGTCCCCTTCCCCCGGGAGCACGAACAGGGAGGACCCCATCCTGCGCGCGAGCAGCTCGGAAATCTCGTCCCCGGGCGCAAGTTGTTTCCGAACATGACGCATGGGGGACTGGACGATGTTGTCGATATGGAACAGGCGCGCCACGACCTCCTCGACCTGGACGGTCGGGCCTTCTGCGCTCGCTGCATGGCATACCCAGGAAAGAAGCGGCACGAGATCGTCGGGCCATTCCGCGGGAGGCTCGGCGTCGAGCACCGTCAGGACCGGGGTGGGATCTCCGGTACACGAACTGAGGAACTGCACGCAGGCCCGCTCGGCGTCCCGCCGGGCGAGTCGCCCGAACTGCTGCACATCGAAGGGAAGTTGCACGTCTTGATTCCAGCCCGCCGCTGTCTGCTCCGTGTTCCGCCGCGCCGTGGATGGGTCGATTCTATCATGCTGGCGTGTCAAGTCAAGGCGACGGCGCCCAACCGCCTTGCAGGTCCACGCCTTGCCCCGGCCTCGGCCGACCCGGGGTCGGACCACTCATTCCCGCGGACCGGCGACCGGCCCTGTGGGGACTCGAGCCCCCTGGAGAATCTGGTCCAGACGGTTGACCAGGATGATGATTTGCTGATAGTTCGGAAAACGCACCGGTTCCCCTTTCTCCACGTCCATGTATGCCCCGATCCCACCAAGTTGCGACTGAAGCTTGAAATCCGCGTCGCTCCGCCGCTCGATCGAAACCCACCAGGTGAGAGATACCTGGTCCGGAAAGCGCTCCGTCACTTCCGCTTTCAGCCTCCTCAGTTCTCCGCCCTTCTGCTCGAACGTCACGTGCACAACACCGTCGGCAAGGGGGCACGTGAACGTGCCGTCGGTCCGGCCCACGCCCGCAGCAGTCGCGGCGATACGATGAAGTCTTTTCATGCGAATGTGGAGGTTGTTGGCCGAACTCGTGGGACGGGTTGCCAGTCCGCCCACCTCGCCGCCCTGTTGCCGTCGCAGCATCTCGACCTGACGGTGCATATCCTGAACGAACGCATCCCGTTCGATCTCTCCACGGGACTTCTCGGGTGGCGGTGTGGGTGTGGGACCTCCTGCAGGCGCGAGCGTCGCCGTGGTTCCGGGTGGGATGGATGGTTCCGGCGTGTCGGCGGGCGGTTCAGCGGTGGGGGCGCGCAGGCGTCCATCCAGTCGTGCGTCCAGGTCGTCTTCGTACTGTTCGATGGCCTGGCCGAGCACCCGGGAAGCCTTGTCGAGAAAACGCCCCACCTCCTCGACCACCGCCATCAGTTCCGCTGGAGTCGGCGTGCGTGTGTCTGCAAAGTAGGTGGCGCCTCTGGAGATCCGGTCGATGCATGCCTGGTGCAATGTTTCGACCCGGGCGTGCAGTCTTCTCAGGTCGTCCTGGCGGATGAGAGACAGGGGAAGCGTGGTTCGGTCCCCGGCTGCTGCCACGGCGCCTGCATACAGGTCGGTGGAGGTGCAATCGAGGCCGGTTCGAGCGGCTTCATCGATCAGGTTGGCCACGGCGCGGGCCACGAGCGTGGAGAGCGGAGGGGAAGGGGAGGGCGGTTTGAGTGTAAGCTGGATCGTGCCGTCGCCGGTGATGCGAATCCGGGTCAGTTCGGCCCGCTGATTGCGCAACTGGGCGGTGAACAGGACAAGGCGTTCCAGATCGTACAGGGCGGAGGCAGCCCGGTCCAGTCGCCCGCTCTCGATATCCGCTCGAGTCCGGCTTACCTGTTCGGCCCGCTCCCGTGCCCGGGCTTCCAGTGTCTCGGCATTCAGGTAGAGTGCGACGCGACGCCGGAGTTCCGGAGAGAGACGAGGGTCGAGCACGAGTGCGAGGCGGTGCTTGAGCCGCTCCTGCGTCTGAACCACCTCGGGCGCGTGCGGGGGACCGAGCGGAACGCACTGGTCATGCACGACCTTGACCGCTGCGTCGGCAGGCCAACGTTCCCAGACGGCCTGGTCCTGGGCCAGAACGTGCCAGGTCGCCATGACCAACAAGCCTGCCGCAGCACGGACCGCGATACGCCCCAATCCACGGGCGCCCCTACCTGAACCTCCGCCGCCTCGCAACGTACACCTCAACGCCAGGTCCATCCCGGTGCACCAGGGTCGAGATGAACCGAACTTCCGCCTCGACGCTTCGCCGCTCCGCCGCCTGACCGCTGCCGCCGCCTTTCGGGGTCCGCCCCCTCAGGTCAGTCCAGCTCCTGGTACTTCACCTCCAGCACCTCGAGTTCCACCGGGCCGGCGGGCCGGTGCACGACCACCACATCCCCGACACGCTTCCCCATCAAGGCGCGGCCCACTGGAGACTTGTAGCTGATACGATTCCTGGGAACGTCCACCTCGTCGATCCCCACGATGTGGTAGGTGGTTTCGCGACCGTCTTCATACTCCACGGTCACCGTGGCACCAAAGGAAACGTCGTCCCGGTCCATCTGGCCCGGGTCCACCTGTTGAACATGCTCAAGCCTCGTCGCCAGGTATCGGAGCCTCCGATCGATCTCCCTCAGTCGCTTCTTGCCGTAGATGTATTCCGCGTTCTCAGATCGGTCACCCAGGGCGGCGGCAGCAGAAACTTCCTCCACGACCTTGGGCCGCTCTTCGTGTCTCAGCACATTGTATTCGTCTTGCAGACGTTGCCACCCCTGGGGGGTGATGTAACTTCGTTCGGTTGCGTTCACTATCAGCGCCTCATCCTCGTCCTTACCCAGACCCGGGCGCTCCCGCAGCAATCGGCATGCACCGGCCGCAGGACCCCCGGTATCAGCACTTCGCCCCATTGTAGCAGACACGAGCAGGGAATGGTCAACAGTCTCGGGCGCGCGGAACGACGGTTCCTTTCCGAATCACCAGCGGAACGCCGACAGGTACGCTCGCTCTGAACCGGCGATGCCACATGACGCGGGAGGAACTACGACCGCACCTGGATCATCGGGACGCCGAACCCCATGGTCCTCCCCTTGCCCACGTGGAACCTGGTGGCCAGTGCCAGGAACGGAAGGAATGGAGACAGCTCCCCCTCAAACGTCAAGGTACCCACTCGAGAGGTCACCCCGATACGTCGAGGCGTCCCGTCCCGGTCGAACTGTCGGCGGCTGTAGTGCACGACCCGTTGCACCCGCGTCCGGTCGGCCGTCTTCGCCACCGATCGCGCCTGTGCCTTCCAGGCCTGAAAATCGATCGGGAGCTTCCCATCCCCATGGCTCCGCGCATAGGAAGCCAGACTACGAAGCACGGAACGGAAAATGTGACTGAACGTCAGATCCGACACCGGCTTTCCTTTTGCCCGAAGATCCAGAGGGGTAACCAACTCGAGCGTAATTGCCCGGATGTCTGGAGGATGTTCCTGGAGCGCACGTTCGACGAACTGTTCTCCGTTCCATGACCATTCCGGACGGAAGTGCTCCACAAGAAGGCCGCCCATGCCGCCGAAAATGAGAACCTCCCCTCCAGGCGCCCCGGCCCAGACCTCTTTCAACAGGAAACGGGCTCGGTGACGCCCCACCCCTCCGTTCAGTCCGAATGTGTACAGTTGCCGAAACAGGGTCGGAGCATGCCTTGCCGCGTCTCCAACCAGCGTCAACTCATAGTCGAACATGTCTCCAGGACCGAGTCGGAGACCCGAACGGCCCGGGGGATGCAGAAGGTATGGAGGAGGCCGCCTCGACGGGTTCTCTCCATGTCCGACGCCCTCGAACAGGGTCCGAAAGAGACTGGCCTGCCCGGGTGGTCTGGCTTCGGAGTCTCGCCCCGCACTGTCATGGAGGGCTTCGCCAAGGAGGCCGCGCAGGGTCGGTCCGATGAATCCCCGGAGCACAATGGGATCGACCGCCTGGATCACCAGGCGGAATCGGGTCCACCGGATACACTTGAACACCGACGCGGACGCGCTCAGCGACATGGCAGCCTCGGAACAGGAGCGGAGAAATTGCCCTGGGTTCATCCCCTGATTTGGTATCTCCCAACAAGCGCCGATGACCTGGTGGGGGTGGGAATCGATCGATCGAATCCTGCATTGCAGGCCACAGGCGTGGGCTTCCAGGTGCCGTCAGATAGGCTAACACGACGACGGGTGTGCAGGCAAATTCTTTTTCCCGGGGACCGCGTTCCAGCCTGTCAGCAACCCGGGGCGCACGTGGGGACCTGCCGAGGAAGTCCTCGATTGTTGCACCGTCGACCGGGTCGATGGATAGCGGATCTGGAGCCGTGCCTCTCGAGGGAGGCCCCGAGCAGCAAGGCGCACTTCCTGGCAGGGCGTCATGACGAAGTATTGAAATGGGTCAGAACGCAGCCGAGCATTCGGTGCTGTCCACGCGATGTGCGAGGAACGTTCCGTCTCCAAAGAAGTCCCAGTAGTAGAAGTCGTCGCCATCCGCGAATGCGTCGCAGGGATACCCGTTGTCCGAATCGCAGGTGAACATGACGTAGGAACCGCTCATCGTATCGATGACCCTGTCTCCGTCCGTATCCTCGGCCACGGCTTCCACGACCGTGCGAGTGAACCAGAGTGGGTTGTGGTCGTCGCGGATATCGAACCAGATCCACTCACCATTGGTCGACCCCGGTCCGGATTCGACCCAGGCGGGGTCTCCACCCCAGTCGATGGTGACGAACAGAGAGGTGGGATCCATCTCACCCTGTCGAATCAAGGTGGGCCGGTCCTCCCAGTTGACCCCGTGCAGTGGCGGCCAGTAGCTGAAGTAGCAGCCCTCGAATGTGGGAACCCGGCCGGGCGTATCATCGTCGCAGGCGTCGCCGATACCATCACCGTCGGTGTCGGTCTGAGCCGGGTTGTAGTAGTCCAGGCAGTTGTCGGTGGAATCTTCTGCCCCGTCCCAGTCCATGTCGCTGGGGCACCCCTTGAACGAGGCACCGGGAACCATGGCCAGAGCAACGCCGAGCAGCAGGCTCTTGTAGAGCATGAACGACCTCCTTGTGAGAATCCTGGGGTGAGATGGAGCCATGGGGGGCTCCGTCTCCATGGTGTCCACTCCCCGTTACGCCAGCGTTACCCACGAAAAACAGAACGCTTGAACAAAAGGCGATTGAGCGTCAGAATGAGACCTTGCCTGCTCGAGGAACCGCGCATGAGCGTCTTGCAGGAAAACGTGCTTGTCCTGAACCGTTCCTGGCAACCGGTGAGCGTGACCACGGTCCGGCACGCGGTGGTGCAAGTTTACCTGGATTCGGCCCGGTTCGTGGAGCCTCGATCGTTTGCCACCTATGATTTCCACGAGTGGATCGTTCACGGCAGCAATGAAGACGGCGAGGATTCGGAGCGCTTCATTCACGGCTGCAACTGGCGCATGCCCGTGCCCGAGGTTATCGTGCTCCGTTACCACAACGGGCGGAATGGATTTCCCATTCGGTTTTCGCGCCGGAATCTTTTGCTGAGGGACCGGTTCACCTGCCAGTATTGCGGTGCACAGCCTCCGCCGTCGGAACTGACCCTGGACCACGTGGTACCGCGAAGCCGGGGTGGTGTCTCGAGTTGGTCCAACCTGGTGGTGGCGTGTCGGAGGTGCAACTTGCGGAAGGAGAACCTCACCCCGGAAGAAGCGGGCCTTCGGTTGCTGCGACCTGCCTATCAGCCCCGATGGGAGGAACTTCAGATCAGTCGGCTTGGATCACGTCTGCCCGATTCCTGGCGCGTCTTTCTCACGCCTTCCCGAAGCCGGTCGGGGCAGGAACGTTCAGGCTGACGCGGTACCGGAGCAGCGCCATGACCTTCGGTGGATACTTTCGGAACAGGACGGTGCTGGTGACTGGAGTCGCCGGAGTCAAGGGGACCTGGCTGGCGCTCGAGCTGCTTGAGGCGGGTGCCGATGTGGTGGGGGTGGACATTGAAGATCCGAATGACAGCCTGCACTTCCGGTCTTCGGGCCTGTCGGACGACATCCGCTTTTTGCGTGTGGATGTGGCCGACGCGGACCGCATGATGGGTCTCGTGGACCAGGTGGACGCCCTGTTTCATCTTGCTGCGGTGTCGCTTGTCGGAGAGGCCAGGCGCCACCCGGTCGAGGCTTATCGCACCAATTTGCTCGGAACCGTCACCGTGCTCGAGGCATTCCGCCGTTCGAGCCGTGCGGAGCGGGCGGTGATCGTGACCACGGACAAGGTCTATCAGCCATCCGGTGCGGCGGCCTGGAGGGAGAACGACCCGTTGTTTGCCTCCGGCCCCTACGCGGTCTCCAAGGCCTGCGCCGATGCGGTGGCGGGCGACTATCATCGAACCTACCTGGCGGAGACGGGCAAGCGCCTGGCCGTGGGACGGGCGGGCAACGTCATCGTCGGGGGCGACTTCCATTCGAGTGAGCGCACGGGGGGGGCCGGCCGTCTTTTCGTCGATTGCTACCTTGCGCTCATGCGAGGCCGTGCGCCGGTGGTTTTGAACCCTGGCCAGCGCCGTGCCTACCTGTACGGT
>Ga0256914_1004100_pt1 | contig 11153 bp, 9 predicted proteins | sample HulkmetaG_FD_191571 | JGI IMG/M metagenome (GOLD analysis project Ga0256914, IMG submission 191571) | Hydrothermal chimney microbial communities from Main Endeavour vent field at the Juan de Fuca Ridge, Pacific Ocean - Hulk | ecosystem: Environmental > Aquatic > Marine > Hydrothermal vents ...
TCAATGATTTGATTAGTTACATCTCCTCCGCTTGTAAAAATCGGTTTGATCTGAATTTTGCTGCCCAGATACATTTTAAACGATGACACAAAATCAAAATCTTTAATAGCGTTAGCTTGAATATTTAACAAATAATAATTGCCTAAATCCTGGTACTTTTCGTAAACATTACGAATGATTTCGGAGTACGAAATATTTCCTTCTTTATCTAAAAAAATGTTCACAACTGCCTGGTTTAATTCTTTCTTATCGATAAAAATTGGTAACGGATTAGGAAGCTGTTTGTTGGATTTTAGCTGAGAAAAACGATAAAGCCACAAGGCATCGTCTTCAATAACGCGATGGTTCACATCAAAAGTTGCGGTTAAATGTTGCAGGAAAGGTTTTTTTTGATTAAATCCGGTCAGATAGTCGCTAACACCATAAATTTTATTTTCTTTTTTAATATTGAATTCTTCTTTATTGAAAACTTTTAATCGCAAGTATCCCATGTGAACTTTTTTATATTCTTCAGGCGATACATTGCCTAAATAAATTCGTAAGTAATGTGCTTCGCCTAAATTCAATTTTTTATCGCTTTTACTTTTTTCAGATATTTCCGTCAAAATGTTTTGAAGCATATTAGAAAGCTGTTTAATGCAAAAGTCATGAAATCTTTCAACCATATTCTTTTGTTCGGGGGTAAGACAATACTCAATTGCAGTTTTAAAATAATCGTCATACCGGACATCAACTTCGCCGGACTTAAATGTTTTTAACTTAAATGCAACACTAAAAGGCGAACAGGAATGAATTTTCTTTTTTGAATCCAGAGCCTTATTCATGGAAACGCATTTGCTGTTGATTTCTCTTACAAGACATGCTTTTAGAAAAGGTGTAATCTCGAATTTCTTTTTAAAAATTTCATACTCTGTTTTCTCAACATCTCCATTATCCGAAAGCCATACCATCAAATGCAATCCTTCTGATGGTTGTAAATTCCGAAAAAAAGTATCAGGACTAAGACTTTTAGTGAAATTTACTATTTCTCTTAACATCTCTCAGGCTCCTTTGCCATTTTTTCATTTTTCTTCACTTCCACATACCCGAACCCCAAACTGTTCTTCTCGCCAAAGCCGGAGTAATAACCAATGCGCATCAACTCCGGCGGGGCGCTTAATTCGAAACTAAACAAATAGCCGCGTATTCGAGTCTCCTCGGCACTGCCGGCCTTGATGGTCACCAAGCGCGATTTGCACGGCTCAAACCACTTAAATTGAAATTCCTTTGTGAAACGATTTTCCAGGTCGGCATTCGCTTCCATTTGAGAAAAGGACAGGTATTTAAAAAGTAAATTCTGGGCAAAGCGTTTCCCGTATTCCGGATGCGAAGGATGTAAAAATTCTTTACCCGGTTTACCGTTTACACGTACCGGCTTACTTAAACAAATAGGCGAAGCACTTCGGAAAGACATGTGTGTTGAAAATTCCGGCTCGGCTAAGGCCTCCACCTGGGCAACATAAAAGCGGCACTGGTAATCGGCAACCACGATGTCCAATTGTTGATTTAAAAACAGGCCCGTCAAAAAACTTTCGATACCTTTCTGTGCCAAGAATGAAATGTGCAGGTCCACTTGATGATCCAAAATCAGCAATCCGCCATTTAATCTGCGGAAACGACGCAATCCGATTTTGCTAAACGTAAAATGCTTAAAACGTTTACCTTTAATATGATAACCTTCTTTGTGCAACCAGTGGGCAAATTCACTGTCTCCGCGGTTAATTTGTTTGTACAGCCAGGCCGACACTGGATAATAGTAGTTAAATGGCAACCGATTGTAGTTGGGGTCGACCGTAAGTGTAAGTTTTAAACGCATAATTAAGATCCTTTTTCCAACAGATCAGTTTCGCTGTATTTATCACCGTAATCACGGCAATTACACAATGTCAGATGTAGCCCATCCTTTGCTAAGAGCACTGTTCGATAAGGCGACAAGCTCCTGAAACTTTGCGAGTGGGCCGTCCTTTGCCACAGATTGTCAAAATATTCGATTAAACCAAATCTCAAAACGCCTGTCGGTATCGCCCGGCAGGAATCGGAAAGGAGGGATTAAACAATCATTTAATACAAAATTAAAAAGCAAAAGTCAAGGGAATAAACGCGGAAAGTTGGCTTAGAAAGCGATTTTTAAGTATGAAGCCATTACACAGTTTGAGATGGACAGATGCAGGGAATTAGGCTCCATCCTCGCCATAAAGCTTTCCCTGCCATGTGTCGCGTCGCTCCATCTCTTGCTCCAGCATCTGAGTCAATTGCGTGTTACGTACACCCCAGTGGGGAGCAATCAGGGTGCGCGGCGGAGCCTCTCCAAACAAACGCTGAATGACAATCCGCGGATTCAAACGTTCCAAAAAACGGATAATCAGATCGATGTAGGCCTCCGGTGAGAGAAAATCAAACGGCTTTTTGCGATACATGCGTTCCAGAGCGGTATTCTTGACCACATGCAGTTGGTGCACCTTCAAGAAATCAAACGGTTTGTCCGAAAGCCAATCGGCGGTTTGCAACCACAGGGTTTCATCCTCCCAGGGAAAGCCAAAGATAATGTGCGTGCAAATTTTAATGCCGCGGTTTTTAGTCAGTTCCAGCGCATCCAAATAGCACTGAACATCATGGCGGCGATTAATACGTTTCAGGGTCAAATCGGAAATGGATTCCAGACCGTATTCAATCGTAATATCGTAATCTTTTGCCAGCTCTTCCAGATAGGAAATTTTAGCCTCGTCCACGCAATCGGGACGCGTGCCGATAGTCAGCCCAATTACTTCGGGATGGTTCAATGCTTCTTCGTAGTAACGTTTTAACGTGTCCAGCGGGGCGTAAGTGTTACTGTATGGCTGAAAATAAACGATGAATTTACGTACGTGCTTGTAGCGCCGTTTTAAGAATTCGACACCCTCTTCAATTTGTTGCGTGATGGATTTGGACGCACTGTTGTAACCCGGATTGAAACTTTCGTTGTTGCAATAAATACAGCCTCTTCGTCCCTTGCTACCGTCGCGGTTGGGACAGGTAAAACCCGCATCAACGGTTACCTTTTGCACACGTTCGCCGTAAAGTTGCCGTTGATAATCGGCAAAGCGGTTATAACGATGGGAAGTACCCCAGGGAAAAATAATCGGTTGCATAATTCCATTACCAGGATGTGAAAGCTCGCAACATACGAGAATCTGCACCCGAAGTTAAGAAGCCTTACTTATAAGGCTCGTCCTTGTGCGATTTTTTGATTATCAGCACATCCGCCCGACAAAAATTACATTCGTACAATTTGCTGTGGGGAATATAACGCATCCATTTATGACGGGGAATGCGTGTAAGCTCCGTCCCCTTGCATTTGGGACAACGCTTTTTGAAACTGAGATAGATACGCATAAGAAATCCAATGATTAAAGAAACGCAGTATCCGCCCCTCCTTTTCAGCAATACACTGTGAGGCGGTTGTGATGATCCAGAAATTAAACCTTAATTTTACAATAGATTTTTTCTATTGTTGTTTTGAGCTAAACAATTTCTTTCCTTATTTCGACAAAATCAATAAAAAATTTACTTAAAAATATTACCGACCGATTAAATCAACTAAAACAGAAGATCCATTTATTCCCCTTTAGTCGTTTCCATTAAAAGATTGCGGCGTTCGTTGATGGCCAGAGCGCCAATCAGAATGCTACCGCCTATCAGCAAACGGACGATATCCGCCTTTTCCCCAAAGAATAAAATAGCTACCAAAATTGCCGTGGGAATTTTCAGATTATTAAAAACCGACAAGGTACCGGCATTAACCTTTGTCGCGCCGAAATTCCAGAGAAAAAAACCCACTCCCGAAGCCACCGCTCCAAGGTAAATGAGCGTAAGCCACTGCGCGGTGGAAACGTGCAGGGTGGCCCATTGGGTAGTAAAAGCAGCGAAAAATCCGGTAATAAGTAAAGCTCCCAGATAAAGCAGGGCAAAAACCGAGGCTTCGCTGGTTAAATGGGTTTGTTGCCCACGTAATTTACGATAGTAAATTTGTCCGAAGGCAAAAAACAAATTGGAAAATTGCATTAAAATAAAGCCTTTCCAGAATGCCGGAGAACTCAGTTCGTGCCAGATAATAATGCCGGTTCCTATTACGGCCAACACCGCGACGGCAAAATGAAACGGCTGGAAACGTTTGCGGAAAAGATCATCGATAAGCGTTACGTAAACCGGCGTGAAGATGGTGAAAAGAGCGACCTCATAAGCCAGCAAAAAACGATAGGCCCAGATGTAAGCCATGTACATCAAACCGAATTGAATGGTGCCCACCAGCACAAGTGCCCTTTTGGCTTGAATATTTCTGAGACGCAAAAAAGGCAGAAACACCAAAAAAGCGATACCCATCCGAATAAAAGAGACCAGGTTGGAATCCAATCCGGTTAATTGCTGTTTGATAAGCCCGAATGAAAAGGCCCACAGTAATGAAACCGCCAATAAGTAAAGCATAATCCCTGTCTTTTTTTAAAAAGAGCCAAATTTAAATGAAATTTTTCCACAGTCAAAATTATTTCTGATGAAAGAAAACATGCGGCCCTGCGCCCGGTCATTTCAGGAGCGGCTGCGGTAGAGCTGTGGGTCTATGACGGATTGAGCGGCCCGGAGATCATACTCCTTTCCCAGAAAGTGGGAGATTGCTTGCAGGGTAGTGGGCGCATTTTGCAGCAGCTGCGCGTAGTGCACATCCAAAAAACGAATATGCGGTTTTTCAGAGAGCCAGCGGTGTATTTCTTCGAGGTGACGGGTAAAATGGGTTTTTAGCGCCTCATCGGAAAGGTTTCCTTTTTCTTTGCCCAGTTGCTCCAGCATTTTATTTTGCGAGTGAATCACTTCGTCCAGATTACGGTTCATAAATAGAACGTCGTAATGAAATTGATCGGGTAGATATTTGAGCAAATGGGAAATGATTTTTACGGCTTTGCCCCGGGCAAGATTGAGCCAGCTGTGATCTTCCGCCAGACGCTTTACAGGCGCATATTCGAAATACCCATTGGGATTATGCGCATCAGGGGAACGGTGGGAATCACTCAAAACAGGAATGCCCCAGACATTGAGAATTTGCATCATGAGCGAGGTACCGCTGCGCGGCAACCCGCTCACAATAAGGATCGTATTTTTGTCCATCATTAAATACGTACCGTTCTCGGTTCGGTTTTGGGGTTAAGGATTTAATCCCAATTGTTCGGCAACCCCGCTCAGGGCCTTGATCATAAATTCCACATGCTCTTCAAAAGGGATGCCTAACTCTTCGGCGCCTTCTCTGATTTCATCCCGATTTACTTTGGCGGCGAAACTTTTGTCTTTCATTTTTTTCTTGACGGATTTCACTTTTACTTCGCTAACCGACTTGTTGGGGCGTACCAAAGTAACGGCCACCAAAAAACCGCTCAGTTCGTCCACGGCATAAAGGGTTTTGGCCATCAGGGTTTCGCGAGGCACACCCGTGTAATTGGCGTGGCCCAGTATGGCCGTACGAATTTCTTCCGGGACACCTTTTTCTTCAAGGATCTCGCTGCCTTTCATGGGATGTTCGTCGGGGTACATTTCGTAATCAAAATCGTGCAGCAGCCCCACGATGCCCCACAATTCTTCGTCTTCACCGAATTTTCGGGCATAGGCGCGCATGGCCGCTTCTACTGCGTACGCATGTTTTAGCAAACTTTCCGATTTTGTGTATTCTTTCAAAATAGTTAAAGCTTCGTCACGGGTCATGATGGTACTCCTTCTTCATTAGTTTAGGCGCAAAGAACATTTCCGCCGTTAACGTTCAGAATTTCTCCGTTAATGTAACGTGCTAAGTTCGAGGCTAAAAAGACAACCGGCCCGGCGATGTCGTCGGGTTCGCCCACAAATCCCAGAGGAATTCCGGCTACAATTTGAGCTTCATCTTTTTGCAGAGCCTCTTTGGCCATATCGGTTTTTACCCAGCCGGGCGCTACACAATTGACGCGAATCCCTTTTGGCCCCAGTTCGGCCGCCAGCGATTTGGTGAAGCTGATAATGGCGCCCTTGGTGGCGGCGTAATGGGAGTAGTAAGGCTCGCCGCGTTGGCCGGCGGTAGATGAAATATGAATGATGTTTCCCTGAATTTGATTTTCCAGCATGTGGCGTACGATGTGACGGGTAAAATAGAAGACACCATCCAAATTGGTTTGAATGGTTCGACGCCAGTCGTCAATGGTCATTTTGTCGATTGGGGCGTATTCCCAAATGCCAGCGTTATTTACCAGAATATCGATAGAACCAAGCGTGCGAATGGCCCGTGTACAAAACGAATCGACTTCGCGAAGGTCTCGTACGTCGCATTCGTCGAAAAATATTTCAGCACCAAAGCGTTTGGCCTCTTGGGCCAACTTTTCGGCAGCGTGTAAATTTTTATTGTAATTAAAAGCGATATTCGCTCCTAATTTGCTAAACATTTTGACAATGGCCGCACCAATTCCCCGGCTGCCGCCGGTAACCAATACATTTTTGCCTTCGAAACTAATCATTCCTCTCTCTCCTAAAAACTTGTCTGGGTTAATCCCAAAATAAAATCAAAAAAGTTAAGATTCAATCCCCAGCGACAGGCTGTCCTTATTAAAAAAGCAGGCAAATTATTTGTTTTTAAAGAGTAAATCCATTATTTTCCCGGTTAAAGAAATGTTAATACCAGACCAATAACCTCCCACGAGAATGATTGTGCGCATTTGTGCTGCTATGCATTGGTCTGCAACTTTTTTGTGCGAACACATTCTAAAAATGGCGAATTAAATTTTTGAAGGAGGAAAGATATGCGCACCTATCGGTTGCTACTTATTCTGTTGAGCCTATCGTTTGTCTTGTTCTGTTCTAAAAGCCAGGACAAATCACAGGCGCATGTTAAAAAAATTCAGTCAGGACAAAATATAACCATTCCCGAGAACGCTATTGTAACGCCCAGTGGGTTAAAATACGTGGACATTGAACAGGGAAAAGGTGCCATGCCTCAAGTTGGTCAGACAGTGGTTGTCCATTATACCGGCTGGCTTTTGAACGGCAAAAAGTTTGACAGCTCGTTGGACAGGCACCAGCCTTTTAAATTTGTTCTTGGACAGGGACAGGTGATCCCCGGTTGGGACGAAGGCATTAAGACGATGCACGTGGGCGGGAAACGCCGTCTTTTTATCCCTTATCAATTGGCCTACGGAGAACGCGGTTATCCGCCGGTTATTCCTCCAAAGGCTATGTTGGTCTTTGATGTGCAATTATTAAGTATTGAAAAAAATTAGATCTCGCGTTTTTAATATTCGTGGGGCAGGGGCTCCCCCCTGCCTTTCTAAGTTTAATTATCTGAACAATAACTGCGACAAAAATGAAAAAATAACTAAATTTTTTACTGGAATTTCCGAGAATTATTTTATAAAATATCTATGTTTTTATAGGGCATTTCGCTTGTTCTATTTGGGAAATGGTATTATATGTAAAAAAGGAATAATTCACCGGAAATTATCATTATAATACCATGGGGCTAGACCAAATCGAACGGCTTTAATCTTAAAGAAAGGGAAAAAAGATGTTACCTCGTAAATTTTCTCTCAACAAGCAGGTAATTAGCCATTTGTTAATGATCGGTTTGTTGCTATTCCCCATCATGCTCTGGGCAACGACCTATTATTCGCAGGGCTCGGACGATTTTGGCGTTTTGAGCAACTGGAATACGGCAAGTGATGGCTCCGGATCGTCGCCATCTGCCATTAATAGTGCCGATGATTTTATTATTCAGGACGGACATACGGTAACGGCTGATGCCGATTATACCATCAATAGTTTAACCGTTCAAAGCGGTGGAACATTTGACGGCGGTGGTTATACCATGACGTTAAACGGTAGCTTAACGGTTGACGGCTCGATGACCGATGGGACGTATGGCTCTTGTAATTTTACATTTAGCGGAAGTGGCAGCCAATATATCAGCGGAACAGGTACAATTGAGTTTAACAATCTAATCTTTAATGGTACCGGTACTTATTACGCCAATACAAATTTTGCCGTTTCAGTATTAACTTTAAGTAGCGGAACGTTTAATGCAGGGAGTCAGGTTATTACCGTCATTGGGACAACAACTACCGTATTTGATAAAACAGGCGGAACGTTTGACGCCGGAACCAGTACTTTCCAGTTTAATACGATTGGTAACCAAACCATCTCGAGTGATGCTGCCATTACATTTTACAATTTAGAACATTCACCGAGTTTATCCCGATCTTTAACGCTGGCCGGCGACGTGCAATACACAATTTCCAATAAATTGATTCGTGGCGGAAGCAGTTTGGGGATTGTTTTGGATAATACGACTACCCTTGATATGAGCGGAGCCACGGTAAGTTACGAAGGAAGCGCCAATAAAGATGTTACTGCCGAATGGCCCTTATCCGCAACACTTGCTCCGGCAGAAGTGGATATTGTCTCCGGGATTACGGTAACAGCCGATCCCGGTTCGGGCAATGTGCTTTCCGTGAGTAATATGCTTCTTAATGCTTCGGGAGCTTCGTTAAGCATTGCCTCTGGAACGGTTCAGGTTAATTCGCAGTTGACCATTACGGATGGTTCTATCTCCGAGGCAGGGGGCACCTTTGCCTGGGGAAGTGGCACGACAACTTTGGTGTACAATGGGGCCGCACAACAAACGGTAGGCCCGGAATGGTCGGCAACGGTTGCTCCGACCAATGTTCAGATAAATAATACTTCCACCTCCAGCCCGGCTCTTGATTTGGGCTCGGCAAATTTGTCCGGCTTAGCGGGAAATTTAACGTTGACTCTGGGAAGTGTGGATTATTCGGCAGCAGGCTTAGCATTAACGGTTAGTGGAAATGTCGTTGGGGGCTCTGGCTCATTTGGAACTGTTAATAACAATACTTTAAATGTAAATGGCGCGAGCAGTGCGGTAACTTCTTCGGGGCAGGCCTCTTTTTACAATGTTAATTTTACTTCATCCGGCGGAACGCTGGGGGATATCACCATTTCAGGTACGCTCACGATCGATCCCGGTGCCGGTAACACCGCTACATTAACGGGCCCGGTTACTTTGGATACGAGCGCAACTTTAACAATTTCCAGTGGCACGCTAAATTTAAATGGGCAGCAAATCACCAAAAACGGATCGAATACGCTCACGATGGCTGCTAGCACCCAACTAACAACCGGGGGCTCTTCCTTTGAAGGCTTTGCCACTTATTCGTTAGACCCCAGCAGCACCATTCTCCTGAATGGCACGGCATCCGAAGATATTCCCACCGGGATTAGCTATGGGAATATTCAAATAAACAAATCGGCCGGAAGCGCTATTGCTACGGGTTCTTCGTCAATTACCTTGCAGGATAATGCCGATTTAACCATAGTAGCCGGCACATTCGATCTGGCCGGATTGGGATTGGTTTTAGGAGATAACAGCGATATCAATGTTCAGGGAGGAACGATCGATTTTAACGGAGGTACACTAACCATTACCACGACGAATACCAACACGCTTACGGTGGCCTCGGGGGCTACTTTATTAACCGGCGGAACCAGTCTGGATGGTTTTGATACGTACACAACCAGTGGTAATATTGTCTTTGACGGCTCAACTGCGGAAACCATTCCGGCTGGAATGACTACGTTCAACAATCTTACAATCAATAACGGTGCAAACGTAACCACTTCGGCGGATATTTCGGTTTCCGGAATTTTAACTCTGGCTCTGGGAACGTTTACGCCTACCACGGCTACCTTAACCGGCACCTTAACAACTAATGGCGGAAATTTTAGCACCAGCAGCGGAACGGTAGTATTTGCCGGAAGTGCGGCTCAAACGATTAACGGTAGTTCGGCAGTAACGTTTTACAATCTTACCATGAACAATGCCAATGGTTTAACATTAGGACACAATATTACGGTAGACGGGACTCTAACGTTAACGAGCGGAACGATTGCTGCGGGAAGTTATGTGCTCTCAATGGGGACGGGCGCTGCCTTTTCCGGTGGCAGCTCAAGTAGCTACGTGGAAGGTCGGGTTGCCAAAACGTTTGCTCAGGGAAGTTCAGCGGATTTTACTTTCCAAACAGGTAAAGATGGAGAATACTTGCCGGTGGGGATTACTTTTACCGATGTCACGGCAGCCGATTATACTGTGACCGTAGAACAATACAATAGCGATCCCCATAGCGCGGTGAGTAGCTCAATTGACAATGCGACATTAAGTGCTATTTCTGCCGTTCGTTATTGGCTGATTGAAGGTTCGGGAGGGACACCGGCCAACCCGCAAATTACTTTGAGCTGGAATTCCAATGACGGGGTGAGCGTTCCCGCCGCCCTGGACGTGGCTCAGTACAATGGAACACAGTGGATCAGTGTTGGCGGTGATGGGGTTGGCGATGCCACCGGCGGTACGATTCAGTCGGATGTGATTACCACATCTGGTAACTATTATGCATTGGGTGACGATGCTAATAACGGGCAGGACAACTCTCTCCCGGTTACTCTGGCTGCGTTTGAGGCCAATGCCTCTTATGACAAAGTGATCCTGACCTGGAAAACAGAGTCGGAAGTGGACAACATGGGCTTTAATGTGTATCGCAAAGCAAAAGATGATACGCGTTGGACGAAAATCAATCCCAATTTGATTAGCGGTGCGGGTAATTCCAGTGTTGCCCATGAATATGAATTTGTCGATCGTAATGTTGCCGCCGGGGAAGAATACTCCTATCGTCTGGAAAGTGTAAGTTTTACCGGCCATACCGAGACTTTTAGTCAGATGATTAAAACAGTCCAAATTCCGGTGCCTACGGAATTTGCCGTATTGCCGAATTATCCGAATCCGTTCAACCCGGAAACAACTTTGCGCTTTCAATTGCCGGAACAGGAACGGATTTCGATTCTGATCTACGATTTGAAAGGTAATTTGGTGAAACATTTGGTGAACAACCAAACATTTAATCCGGGTATGAATCAGGTGAAATGGAATGCAACGAATGACGCCAACCAGACGGTTTCCAGCGGAACCTATGTGTATCGTTTGGTCGGACAAAAACATTCCAAGATCGGAAAGATGATTTATCTGCGCTAAGCATGCTTAATAACGAGTCGAAATAAAAAGCGGGAGA
>Ga0256914_1004101_pt1 | contig 11149 bp, 9 predicted proteins | sample HulkmetaG_FD_191571 | JGI IMG/M metagenome (GOLD analysis project Ga0256914, IMG submission 191571) | Hydrothermal chimney microbial communities from Main Endeavour vent field at the Juan de Fuca Ridge, Pacific Ocean - Hulk | ecosystem: Environmental > Aquatic > Marine > Hydrothermal vents ...
GGAACGGGAACATATTGCCCGCAATGAGTGGATTGATGTTACCGCACCGGGTATTCCGGTGCGCCGCGGACACTGGCATATACTTTCTCGTGTCCAGCGGGATATTGAGGAAATCTTTACTGCGATGGGATTTGAAATCGCCGACGGTCCCGAAGTGGAAACGGAGGCGTATAATTTTGATGCGGTGAATGTTCCGAAAGATCATCCCGCACGGGATATGCAAGATACATTTTTTGTTGCAACTCCCGATGGTGCGCCGCGTCATGTGTTGCGTACGCATACATCCAGTGTGCAAGTGCGATACATGCAGTCGCATACTCCGCCATTTCGCATTATTATCCCCGGACGCGTCTTCCGTAACGAGGCGACCGATTCCACCCATGAACATACATTTCATCAGTTTGAAGCGCTGGTGGTGGGTGATGGTGTAAGTGTGGCAAACTTCTTGGATATCGCTCGGCGATTCTTCGCAGCGTTTTTCGGGCAGGATATTGATGTACGGTTACGTCCCAGTTACTTTCCATTTGTGGAGCCGGGATTTGAATTTGATATCAGTTGTACCAAATGTGGCGGTAGCGGACGACAGATGCAGGATGGTGCGGAGCGTGCGTGTAGTGCGTGCAAGGGAAACGGCTGGTTGGAAGTGGGGGGTGCCGGTATGGTGCATCAGAACGTCTTTGTCGCTGCCGGCTATGAGCGAGATGCATACACGGGATTTGCATGGGGATTTGGTATAGAGCGACTGGCGATGATGAAGTATGGCATTGATGATATTCGTCATTTTCATAGCGGCGACACCCGTGTCAGTGCGCAGTTTTAGTGATGTGATCAGTTAATGTAATTGATATATTTGATAATCTGCAGTATCGGTGTAATAATTTCTCTTTTTATGTAGAGAATGGTACAATGACATCATATGGGTATAATATGGTGAGCCGGTGTTAAATGTTGTGTTATGAGATTTAGTTACGCATGGTTGGTGGCGTTGAGTGGAACAAAACGCTCGGTACGAGAGATTGCGGATGCGCTAACACAAACCGCCTTTGAGGTGGAAGAAGTGGTACCGCTGGATGCGGGATTGGAACAGGTCGTGGTGGGACGTGTTCGTCATGTCCGTCCTCATCCGGATGCGGACCGGTTGCGCGTAGCATCTGTTGATGTGGGAGAAGAAACGGAGCGTCAGATTGTTTGCGGGGCGCCGAACCTTGCCGAAGGGCAGATGGTGGCGGTGGCGTTACCGGGCGCGGTGCTTCCCACACCGGACGGAGCGGGATTTGCAATCACAAAGAGTGTGATTCGCGGGGTGGAAAGCAACGGAATGATTTGTGCCGAAGATGAGTTGGGATTGGGTGAGGATCACGAGGGAATTATGGTATTGCCCGATGATGCGCCTGTTGGAGTGCCATTTGCACAATACATGGGGCTGGATGATACGGCGATGGAAATTGATATTCTTCCCAATCGGGCACATGACTGTCTTTCTCATGAGGGAGTTGCGCGAGAAATTGCAGCACTGGATGGACAGACGATAACCATTGATACGCCGTCGGCAGTACCATGTGATACGACAGTGCCGGTGGCGGTGCAGACATCGGGATGTGATACCTATAGTGCAACGTACATAGACGGAGTGGATAATACGGTGGCAAGCTCACGAGAGCGAGTGGCGCGATTGCGGACGTGCGGGTTGCGCAGTATTAATGCGCTGGTGGATATCAGTAATGAAATTATGCTGCGTACCGGACAACCCAGTCATATATTTGATGCGGATACGGTTCATGGGACATTGACAGTCCGCAATGCACAAGAAGGGGAGACGATTACACTGTTGGATGGACGAGAGATAACACTCTCCGCGGATGATATGGTGATTGCGGACGATACATCGGTACTGGCGTTGGCGGGCGTGATGGGCGGCGCTTCCAGTGCGGTGTCAGAGAATACAACGCGAATTATTGTGGAAGTGGCACATTTTGATCCGGTACGTATTCGTGCGACACGAGTACGGCACGGAATATCATCGGATGCGGCATTTCGTTTTGAGCGAGATCCGGATGCGTGTGGTGTGGAGCGTGTTCGTACCATATTGGAAGCGGAAATATTGGCGACGTGCGGTGGAACATGTCGGGCACGGGGAGAGCATCGGACACAATCATGTGTTCCGCGAGACCTTACGGTATCTCCGGTAGAGATTTCTCGGTTGTTGGGTATATCGGTATCCGGTGAAGAGATTGTTTCTCTTCTTGCACGAGTGGGAATTGATGCCCGGAATGATGGAAAAACAGTGCGGTGTACAGTACCGACATGGCGTGCCGATGTGCATACAATGGCGGATATTGCCGAGGAAGTGGGGCGTTTGTATGGATATGATCGTATTCCACCGCAAGCACTATGTTCAGATGTTGTCGCTCCTCCCAGAAATGAGGCGCGCAATATTGAACACAGGACACGGGAGATTTGGGTTGGTGGCGGATATGACGAAGTGCGAACCTATGCATTTTATAGTGCGGATGATGCTCGGTCCATTGGGTTGGATGTAACGCATCATGTTACGATACAGAACCCGTTGTCGCAATCACTTACTCATTTGCGGCGCACACTGGTACACTCTCTTACTCGTGCAGTGGCACGAAATCTTACACATAGTGATGATGTACGCATTTTTGAAATCGGGCGAACATTTATACCATCCAAAATAGAGACGGGACTTCCGATGGAGTATGATGTGCTGGCAGCAGCCGTAGCGTTGAAGGCAACGGATGGAACACCGTTCTTTATTCTGAAAGGGATGGTGGAAGCATATGTTACCACAATGGGAATATCGGGTGTGACATTTGATGACGCAATGGAAACGGAGGGTTATGATTCGGTGGACTTGCATCCATCGCGACGAGCGATAATACGTTCATCGGAAGGAGAATGTATCGGAATAATTGGTGAAATGACGCGGAGTTGCGCTCGTCAGTGTGGTGTGAAAACGGCGCGAGTGGCGGTAATGGAATTTGATTTGGCGTCGGTTCGCACATTATCCACAGCATCACAACCAACATTTGTTCCGTTACCAACATTTCCGGCGGTTTGGCGAGATATTTCCATGACGGTGGGAGCGCGTACTCATGTTGCGGATATAGAGCGGCGTATACGAGAAGCCGGGGGAGAGTTGTTGGAGGATGTTGCATTGTTTGACTCATATACGGACGATAACGGTACACGATCTCTGGCGTTTCGCTTAACATTTCGTGCGCCGGATCGGACACTGTCCGGTACGGATGTTGATGCGATGATGGAGGCAATTATGGAGGCGGTGGAAACGGAAGAGGGTGTTCACGTAAAACAATAACTATGGCACACACACGCTATTGCGATACGACAACAATTGATCCGCAAACGGCACCGGGGGAGGATTTCTATCAGTATGCCGTTGGTGGATGGCAATCACGAAACCCAATTCCGGATGCGTATCCGGTATGGAGTTCATTTCATGCATTGCGGGTGGAGGTGGAGAAAACGATGCGTGCCGTTATCTTGCGTGCCGCCGCCGCGCCTCGTCGCACACCCGAGCAACAGAAAGTGGTGGATTTATACAAAAGCGGATTACACCCATCACGAAATCGGCGTGGGAGTGCACCGCTGGATGCGTTATTGGAGCGTATTGATGCGATAACAACCGAGGAAGAATTTGCACGAGCGGTGGCGGAATGTCACGCCATGGGAGTACGTGCGTTTTTTACACCGTTTGTAGAACCCGATGAAAAACGTACCGATGTAATGGCACTGTATCTGTATCAAGGAGGATTGACATTGCCGGAGCGAACGTATTATTGTTCACGGGCGGCGGCGTATACGCGAGTACGTCGGGCATATCGGGAGTTGTTTACGCACATGGGAACGTATGTTCCACGGACAAAACAACCGGCATTTTTACGTGATGTATTGCAGACGGAACGTACACTGGCAATACATTCGCGAGAGCGCGCCGCCTTACGAGATGTGCATAAGCAATATAATAAAATGACGGTAGCGCAGTTGCGTCGGATAGTGCCGTCATTTGATTTTGTTACGTACTTTCGTGCACAGGGGGTGACACCGCCCCGTACGGTTATTGTGGGACAACCGGAGTACATGCGTGCATTCTCAGCGCTCTGTGCGAAAACCTCGTTGCGACAACGGAAACGGTATTTGGCATGGCGCACGATCGTAACGGTTGCGCCCTATCTGAGCGAGGATATTGCACGGACGCATTTTGCATTTTTCGGAACAGTATTGTCCGGTACGCCGGTAATGAGAGAGCGCTGGAAGCGAGTGGTGTCGGCGACGGATGCAGCGGTGGGTGAAGCGTTGGGAGCGATGTGGTGCGCAGAGCATTTTTCTTCTCGCGCAAAGCGGCGGGCGGAAGCAATGGTACAACAGATTCTTTCAACATTCGGTGAGCGAATTCGGGAGTTGCCGTGGATGGAGGTGAAGACAAAGCGTCGAGCACTCCGAAAACTTTCCGCCATCACGGTAAAAATCGGGTATCCGGAGACGCCCAAAACATATGATACATTGGTGATTGATCCATCCGATTTTTTCGGTAATATGATTCGTGCTCATCAATGGCATCACGCACGAGATATGGAGCGAATCGGAGCGCCGACGGACCGCACTCGGTGGGAAATGACGGCGCCGACGGTAAACGCGTACTATCATCCGTCAGACAATACGATTGTATTTCCCGCGGGAATTTTACAGTGGCCGTTTTTTCATGAAGATGCGGATGTGGCAATCAACTATGGCGGAATTGGAACCATTATTGCTCATGAGATTTCTCACGCATTTGATGATCAGGGATCACAGTGTGATGCGCGCGGAAATTTGAATAATTGGTGGACCGCTCGGGATCGGGCGCGATTTCGCGCATTGACGAAACGGGTAATTGCGCAGTTTGACGCATATGAAGCATTGCCGGGATTATTTGTCAACGGTGCGTTAACAGTGGGAGAAAATATTGCGGATCTTGGCGGATTGGCGGTGGCATATGATGCGCTGTGTCGGACGGGAGTGGCAATGGACAAACGGGGACCGGACGGGTTCACGCGAGCGCAGCGATTTTTCTTGGCGTATGCACTGACAGAGGCGACAAATATACGAGAGGAGTATCTCCGTCAGATTGTTGTAACGGATCCGCATGCGCCGGCACGATTTCGTGTTAATGGACCGGTAACACAGATTGATGCATGGTATGATGCATTTCATGTGACACCGACAGACACCATGTACCGCTCGCCTCGGGAGCGTATCAGTATTTGGTAAATATATTTTGATGAGAATATTTGATGTATTTCGGAAAACATCTCCGGAAGTTCCCACAGATGATGCACCATTACGGGAATTATGTCTTCATGTGCAATCCGGTATTTCCGAGGCGGAGCAGGATACTCCTTCTTCTAAAGATATTGCGCATGCTCTTGTTGCGCATGCGCGACGTATACTTGCCAACGATGAAACAGTAACCGATGCGGAGCGTGCCAAGATATTGGCCCGCATGGAAGCAATCATGTTAAATACGGACGGAGGTGGACAGATCGCTGCCGACGGTATTCGTGACGGTCAAAATATGATGGCGAAAGTGATTTCATTGATCGCGCGAGTGATAGAAACGGGAGATGTCCGGCAGGCGCCGGCGAGTGAGCGGCGGATAACACCACTGGATGAGCAGACACTAAATATATTGATACAGCGATGCGGTGTCCGGTTATTGTCATACCTTGATTTTTCAGAAACGTCGGATCGCGATGCGCCGTTTATTATCAATGTCCATGATGCCGTTTTGGATGGTGCATATTTTGGAAATACGTATCTCACGGGAATGAACCTTTCTCGAGCACGGATGCGGACGATTCGTGTCGGGGATCGCTTTGAGGATGCACAAGACGTGGATTTAGAGCGTACGGCGGTTCAAATGCCGGTACAGGGTTTGTTTAATATTAGTGATTTGGAAGAAGAGGATCCCGTATTATATTGGGGAGTTATATCATTTGGTGTCGTGCATGTAGAATACTGTAGACAGGCAGAAGGTACGATAGCGGAGTCTATATTAGCTTCACGAACCGAGTCGTTTTTTAAATCACGATTGCTGGTTAATGGCGTAATAGTCTACGCCGATAACATGCCGATTGGCTTTATCAAAGGGCATGGTGAAAAATCCTTTATCGCTCTGCGTACCGTATTTACACCGAACGGGCATGCTCTGATACGAGCCGGACAAATTTGTGCACTGGGTGTACGGAATGAGTTTTCCAGGCTGTTGTTGCGGATGGCTCGGGATGCTAAAAAGCAGGGAGAGATTCCCAAGAGTGCAAAGTGGGTGAGATACGACATAGAAGAGAGTGCGGAATTATTAGAGCGATATGTTTCCGAAGGTATACGTGATATTCCGGAGGGGACGACAATACACGATCTTTATACTCATGAGAAGACACGAGGGGCCGTAACATTGGCGCCCATGCGGTTTGTAACACAACCGGAGCTTTATCCGGTATTTTCTATGCTGGTAAAGCAGCGGGAGAGATTTGATGCACAAGGGAAGACGTTGCCGCGTATTGTGTCATAGACGTGATATACTATAAGAAAACATATATAATCATAAAACTATGAACACAATTTCTCCTCAAGAGTTTTATAAAAAGGTCAAGCATCCATCACCGGATATTCTTTGTATTGATGTTCGTACCGGTGGAGAACATAAGGACTTACGCATTCCCGGCGTTGTCAATATTCCATTGGAAGAGTTGGGAGAGCATATAGACGATCTCAAAAAACATCGTGAAGTGTATGTGCATTGTGCAAGTGGTAATCGTAGCGCGATGGCATGTAAAATCTTGGAAGACGCCGGCGTAAAGACTGTTTATAATGTTCAGGGCGGTATCGCACAGTGGCATGCGGAAGGGTTGCCGACAGTGTGTAAGAGTGACGGTGCGGGTCCGCCGATTTCCTTAGTTCGTCAGGTGATGATTGTGGCGGGTGCGTTGATTCTTATGGGCCTCTTCCTGAGTATCGCCCTTCACCCGGCATTTGTTTTTATCGTTTGGTTTGTGGGTGGCGGATTACTTTACGGGGGTGCTAGCGGCAACTGCCTAATGATGAAGCTGCTTGGATATGCTCCATGGAACCGACGTTGCACACAATAAAAAAACCGCCCTCCGGGGCGGTTTTTGTTATTGTGCAATTTCTGCAAGGTCCGACAGTGTCTTCTTTTCAACAGTATCCGATGAATCTTTTGTGTCGGATGCCTTTTTTGCAGATGCTCGCTTTGCCGCGTCTTCCGCTCGCTTCGCCAATCGCTTAAAGCGATCTACGCGACCGGTGGAGTCTACTACCGTGCGTTTACCTGTGTAGAACGGATGTGAAGCGCTGGATACCTCAATATGAACAATCGGGTATGTCGTCCCGTCAATGTCCACCGTTTCATCCGTTTCAACGGTGCTGCGCGCAATGATGTAGTGGTCACTCGCCAAGTCATGGAATACAACTGCGCGAGATTCCGGATGGATATCGTTCTTCATAATCGGGAAATATTTACAGTGAAAAAAGCGCAATTTTGCGCTGATGTACACACTATACCATGGCGTAGATAAATTGACAAGAGGGGGGAAGTTGTCTATACTTTCATTGTAAGATCTTTCACTGTATGAACAAATGTGCGATGCGGTCCTGTGCGATTGCGCACCGTCATTGCGCGTATACAGTGGTTATAAAGGACCATTCCTATGAGTGATGAACACACGGCGACACCATCGCCACAGCAATCCGTTGATATTACGGATTTTTTCGCAACGGCGGATCTATCGTCATATACGGACGATTTGGAAGCGCTGTTGAAGGCCGGAGCGCATTTCGGACACCAGAAATCTCGTCGTCATCCGCGGATGATACCGTACATTTTTACCGTTCGCGGCGGGGTAACGATTATTGATCTTGAAAAGACGCAACGCGGTATTCGATCGGCGGCGGAGTTTTTGACATCTGTGCGAAAAAGCGGAAAGCATATTCTCTTTGTTACGACAAAGAAGCAGATGCTGGACTTGCTTAAAAGTGCGGCGAACCGTGCTGACGAGCCGTATGTGATTGAGCGCTGGATTGGGGGAACGTTTACAAACTTTCCGCAGATTCGCTCTCGCGTGAAAGCGCTGCTGAAAATGGAGGAGGATATGGAAAAGGGAGTATTCCTGAAGTACACCAAGTTGGAGCAGTTGCGGAAGCGAGAGGAAATTGCGAAGCTCAATCGTAAGATGGGCGGATTGAAAAAAATGGATACACTGCCGGGAGCAATAGTGGTACTGGATGTTAAAGCGGACGCATTGGCGGTGAATGAGGCGCGCAAGCAAGGAATTCCCGTTGTTGCGATTGCCGACACAAATATTGATGTCTCAATGGTAGACTATCCGATTCCGGCAAATGATGATGCAATTTCATCAGTAAAGACAATTTTGGGTCTATTGTTAAAGGCGTTGGATGGTGTGGTCGCGGCACCGCCGAAAACGTCAAAGAATTCCAAGTCTGTGACTCGCGGCTCAAAAGATGGTGCTTCGAAGAAAAAGACGAAGCGGACGGCAAAGACGGCGAGTGCTGCATCATCTGATGCGAAGAGTAATAAAAAATAACGAGAAGAAATATGTTGGAAGATATTAAAACACTGCGTGAAGAAACCGGTGCGGGAGTTGTGGATGTAAAGACGGCATTGGAAGAGGCGGGCGGCGATATGGATGCCGCGCGAGATATCTTGCGTAAACGTGGACAAGCGAAAGCGTTGAAAAAAGCGGATCGCGAGACATCCGAGGGATATATTGGCGTCTATGTTCATGCCAATGGGAAAATGGCGGCAATGGTGATGTTGCAGTGTGAGACGGATTTTGTTGCGCGAAACGAGGAGTTTCAAGCGTTGGCAAAGGATTTGGCGATGCATGTTGTGGCAAGTGATCCGCGCGTTATCGCACCGGAAGATGTGGAAGATGAGCTGGTAGAGCGAGAGCGTAGTATTTGGAAAGAACAACTTGTCGCCGAGGGAAAAAGTGAAGATATCATGGAGAAAATATTGGAAGGAAAAGAGAAGAAGTTTCGTGAAGAGAATGCATTACTCAGTCAATCATTCGTTAAGGATCCCGAGCGAACGGTTCAAGATGTTATTACCGCGGCGGTAGCAAAGATCGGTGAGAAGATTGTCGTTGCTCGCTTTATTCGCTACGCTCTTTAATGCGCTCGTATTCCCATGTTTGATCCCATTACGCCGTACCATATTGTTCTTCCGCCTCTTATTGCCATTGTCAGCGGTGCGATTGCCATTGCGCTTTTGCGTCCACGACATCGTGCCGCTGATGATGCGCCGGTGGCGGAAGATTCATTTGCGGAACGAGCACAGCGGAAGATGGATGATACGCATGGGATCGTGGAGCGTGAGAAAGTGCTTATCAAGCGAATTGCGGAAGATCCGCGTGATGTTGAGGCATACGATTTGCTTGGACAACTCTATATGGTACAAGGAAATCTCAATGATGCGGAAGAGTGCTTTCATCAGGTAATGGTACTGGATCCGAAAAATCTTCGGGCGGTAGAGCAGCGAAACAAGCTGAAGAAATTGATTGCCGCCTCCGATACATCTATATCCGAAGACTCGGATTAAGGGGGTGTTGCATATCAAGACGAAGTTTGTTACAATGGGCAATGTTGCCACCTTAGCTCAGTTGGTAGAGCAGCGGTTTTGTAAACCGTCGGTCGTCGGTTCGAGTCCGACAGGTGGCTCATGGGAGATGGAACCATCTCCACAAATGGGTCGGTGGCAGAGTGGTCAAATGCATCAGACTGTAAATCTGACGACCTTTGGTCTACGGCGGTTCGAATCCGTCCCGGCCCACACCCTGCCAACATAGCTCAGTCGGTAGAGCGCATCCATGGTAAGGATGAGGTCCGCGGTTCAATCCCGCGTGTTGGCTCAGCCACTGCTGCGGGATTAGTTTAATGGTAGAACAGCGGTCTCCAAAACCGCCAGTGGGGGTTCAACTCCCTCATCCCGTGCATAAATATAAAAACACCGCTGTGAGTGCGGTGTTTTTACTATCCGATTTCAGTTCTCTTAGTCCTTAACACGAATCTTATACTTCATGCCGGTGCGTACGCCCGGGAGGACAAGATCGCCGGTCCGTGTTGTCTTAAATGTTCCAATCTTTCGCTTGATACCAAACGGATATGCATAAACGGTAACCTTTTTTCGTTTGGCGGTTTTTCCGTCTTCCGTACGTAAGCGCATGTGAAGCGTAAATGGTTGGTCTTCTTGCGCGTCACCGCGTTTATATGAAAACTTATACGAGCCGGGAAGGACATCACGAACTCGCAATGTGCCATCGGTGCGCAACCGTTTATATACGGCGGGGAACCACTTGCTGTCGTCAATTTTTGCTTTGACGCGAACTCGCGGTTTATTCTTTTTCTTTTTCAAATGAGCGGTATCTTTGACGTCCAACTTATATGTTGTTCCGTGCGTAATACCGACGAGATCCAGCCACCCGTGACGGTCTGTTCGATATGTTCCGACAACAACCTCCGTTCCGTCTTCCGTATAGACACTGACCGCAACATCAGCGCGATCGGTAAAGCGTCGTCCGCGCTCATCCAATAGACGAACTTGCAGCGCCAGTGTTTGACTATCACGGCGATCGTCGGAGTCAATAAAGAACCGGTACTTACCCGGAAGGGCATTCTTTAGCGTTACGACGCCATCTTGATCAGTCGTCGTTGCGCGCGCGGTAAACCATGTACCGCCTTGTTTTGTTTTGACGGTTACATCCACGTGTTTGGCATTGGTGCCGGAAATGCCGGCGTGCGCCGTACCGGCCGCTGTCAATGCACACATCACGGAAAGTAATGCAACCATGACGCGCGTACGAATGAGAGTACGCATAGAAGTAGTGTTTATTTTTTTAAGGTGAGTACGGAGTACTCATATACAGTATACCATACAATGATATAAACAGTGAATAGAATTTGACAGTAAGTATAATATGTGCGATTATAATAAAAATTAATGGATAGACATGAGGAAGAGTATTCGGAACGTTTCCGGGAAAATTTGGGGTGCGCGGAACGCGAAAAAAGTGCATGAGGCGGTGCGAGGAGG
>Ga0256914_1004102_pt1 | contig 11146 bp, 6 predicted proteins | sample HulkmetaG_FD_191571 | JGI IMG/M metagenome (GOLD analysis project Ga0256914, IMG submission 191571) | Hydrothermal chimney microbial communities from Main Endeavour vent field at the Juan de Fuca Ridge, Pacific Ocean - Hulk | ecosystem: Environmental > Aquatic > Marine > Hydrothermal vents ...
ACGGCGGTCCCGGAGGGAAAGGTATCGAATACAGAATGGGGGGGATTAAAGAGCTTGAAGATAAATATGCAATTGTTTATATGGACCAGCGCGGCTCGGGAATGTCAACGGGAAATTATTCCGGCGACGAACTAACACCCCGGCTTATGGCCGAAGATGTTATGGCTCTTGTAAAAGTGCTCAAATATAAATACGGGAACGACTTGACACTGTTTTTACTCGGACATAGCTGGGGAGGGGCTTTGGGAACCGAAGTGTTGCTTCAAGATCAAACCCCTTTTGCAGGTTGGATAGAGGTTGACGGAGGTCATAATCTTAAAGGGTTGTTCGATAGCCAAATAGTACGCTACAACCAAGTTGCCGACCAACAAATTGCCGCCGGAAAAAATGTCGATTATTGGACCGATTTGAAAAAAAAGGTTAACGAAATTGCTTCGGAGGGTTACAGCGATGAAAATATGGACGAGTTGAACGGTTTGGGACACAGTTCCGAAGATATTCTTGCCGAAGACGGCTTGGTTCCCGACACCGGCAAAGTTAATGTTAACCTGCCCAATTATTTGTATGAAGAGAGTCTTCTCCTTGCGGGAATAAGCTCAATAGTTGTAAACAGCTCACTGAGTTATATCTGGGAAAACCTCGATTATACCCCGCAGTTGAAGAATATTACAATTCCTTCGTTGATAATGTGGGGCGAATACGATTTGGTTATACCTTACGATTTGGGACAACAGGCTTACGACTCAATAGGCAGCGCCGATAAGACATGGGTTTTGTTCCATGCTTCGGGACACTCGCCAATGGTAAACGAACCGCGAAAATTTGCCGATGAGTTGGATAAATTTATCGAAGCGCACAAATGATAACGTTTTGTGCGGTTACTTAATCGGGCGGGGATATTAATCGCATCGTTATTGTGCAGGAGTATCCTCTTTTTCAAGCACATCGTCAACAAGGAGAGCCTGAAAAACCTTGTAGGTAATAGCCAATACAACAGCACCTACGAAGAGCCCTATTATTCCCGAGAGTATCATGCCTCCGATGGCACCCAGAAGCACTGCAAGCATGGGTACGTCAACGCCGCGTCCGAGAAGCATCGGTTTCAGAAATGCGTCGCTCATACTTACCAGAACGGCATAAACCGAAAAAATAACCGCCGGTGTTGTGTCGAGAACCGTAAAACTGTATATGGCAACGGGACCAAGAATTAATATGGGCGGCAATTGAACTATTGCCAAAAACAGAACTCCCATTGCCAGCAAACCTACTCCCGGGATATCTATAACCAACATGCCTATTGCGGCTAACAGCGATTGAATTATGGCAATGCCGAGAATTCCTTGTACCACGCTGCGGATTATTTTTGCGGACAATTCCACGAAATTTCTCCCGTGGCTGCCTATCAGTGTGTTGAAAATTGATTTTGCCGCTTTGCTTCCGGCTTCATGCTTTGTAAAGAGTGCTCCCGCAATTATTATGGAAAAGATGAATAGAAGCAATGTTGAACCCAAACTTGCTGCAAATGACAGTAGCTTGGGGGCAAATTCTTTTATTTGAGGTGTAAATTCCGTTAATGCTTCATCAATGTTTGTCGAAAAAAGTTTCCATGTTTTATATACGGGTTTGCCTATTACCGGCCACTGGGCAACATTTTCGCCGGGCTCCGGTATATGTAGATTGCCCGATTGCATATCGCCGGCAACTTTTCCCAATGACTCCGCGGTGGAATTTATCAATAACACCGAAGGCACAATAAGAATGGATAACAAAACCAACGTGATTATGGTGGCAGCCAATTTTTCCTTTCCGCCGAGTTTTACCGACAACTTTTGAAACAGGGGAAAGAGAGCCACAGATATTATTATTCCCCATAGCGTAACCATTATAAAAGGTTTGATTATTAGAAACGACCAATATAGCAGTATTGCAATAAATCCGATTCTAAGCGCCGTGTAAATGGCTTTTGTATAATAGGCTTCGTTGTTTTGCATAATAAGATGTTTTAAATTTACATTTATTTTGGGCGGTACCGTATGCCGTTACAAAAAATCACACACAAACATAAGAAAAAAAATAATGTAAAAAAACAGCCGTAAGAGAGCCCTGCAAAACAGGCGGGATTTAACACGGAAAATCAAAGATATAAGTTTCGCTTTTACGGTTACAATGTGGCTTCAATCCATTTTTTTGCATTTACGAAAGCTTCTATCCACGGCGTTACCTGGTCGGAAGTCCTTTCGGCAGGGTAGTATGGCCATTGCCAAGGCAGAAACGAGCGCTCCAGGTGCGGCATCATGGCAAGGTGGCGTCCGTCGTTGGAACATATTGCTGCGGCGTTAAAATCAGAGCCGTTAGGGTTTCCTGGATATTTGTCGTAACTGTAAACAATGGGAATTTTATATTTGTCGGAATAGTACGGAAAACCGAATTTCCCTTCACCGTGTGCAATCCACGCACCGAGGCGTGTTCCCGCAAGGGTTCTCAGCATTACCGAATTGTTTTCGCCGATATTTAAATTTACAAATCCCGATTCGAATTTTTTCGAGTCGTTTAACAACATGGCCGGTTTTTCGGGATGTTCAGGATAAATGAGTCCCAACTCCACCATTAGCTGACATCCGTTGCAAACACCAAGACTTAACGTATCATTGCGTTTATAAAAGTTATCGAGGCTTTTTTTAGCTTTTTCGTTAAAAAGAAAAGCCCCTGCCCAGCCTTTTGCCGAACCCAAAACGTCGGAATTTGAAAAACCTCCCGTAAATACAATAAAATGTATGTCGTCGAGGGTCTCGTTTCCCGATATCAGGTCGGTCATATGGACATCTTTTACATCGAAACCGGCGAGATATAACGCATAAGCCATTTCCCGGTCGCCGTTTATCCCTTTTTCCCTTATTATGGCGGCTTTTATTCCCGATTTTCCTCTTCTTTCGAGATCTATTCCCAGTGTGGAAGCTTTACCGTCGAAATGTTTGGGGAATGAGTATTTCAAGTCCTGTTTTTTGTAATTTTTAAAACGGGTATGAGCCAAATCGCCTGCCGTCTGTTTTTTGTCGAAAAGGTATGATGTTTCGTACCAAATATCGCGGTAGTCGGCAATGTTAAAGGTGAAATTATTCTCACCCTTTTTAATGCCGAGGGTACAACTGTTAACAACGGTTCCTATGGTGTAATGAGATATTCCGGCGGATTTCAATATTCCTGTAACTCTCTCTTTGTCTTTTACCTGTATTACTACTCCCGGGTTTTCGCTGAAAAGGAGTTTTACCGGGTCCTTCTCGGGGATGCTGTCGAGAACGATGTCCATACCGTAATCGCAGTTGGCGAAATTCATTTCGAACAATGTTGTAATAATACCTCCCGAGGAAATGTCGTGACCTGCCAATATCAGATTCTCTTTTATCAGCTTTTGAACGGTATCGAAAGCGAGGGCGAAATATTTTGCGTCGGCAATATCGGGAGTTTGAGTGCCAACACGGTTCAGGGTTTGGGCGAAACTGCTGCCTCCCAGTGCAAATGGTGATTTTGAAAAGTCGATATATATCACATGAGTATTTTCAATGGTTTGGATGTTGGTGCGGACAGCTTTTTTCACATCTTCTACTTCGGCGGCGGCGGAGATTATTACTGTTCCCGGGGCATACACCACCGTGCCGTCGGGATATTTTTGTGTCATCGAGAGGGAATCTTTTCCCGTGGGGATGTTAATTCCCAGCTCTATGGCGAAGTCGCTGACGGCTTTTACCGCTTTGTACAGGCGGGCGTTTTCCCCGCTGTTTCGTGCGGGCCACATCCAATTGGCGCTAAGCGAAACTCCGCGTAATCCTCCTTCTATAGGTGCCCAAACGATATTTGTCAGGGCTTCGGCTATGGAGAGGCGCGACCCTTTGGCGGGGTCTGCCAACGCTACGGCGGGAGCATGACCTATTGCCGTGGCGATACCTTTTTTGCCGTCGTAGTCCAATGCCGAGATGCCCAGGTTGTTCAATGGCAATTGCAGTACCCCGGTACATTGTTGCATGGCTACTTTTCCGGTTACCGAGCGGTCCACTTTGTTTGTGAGCCAGTCTTTACACGCTACAGCCTCAATTTGCAAAACATTAACAAGATATTCGTTCAGTTTTGAAAGAGAGTAGGAGGGCTCTTCAAATTTTACCTGTTCAGTGGTGTCTGTTAAGACTGTTTTCGGTGGTTTCCCGAAGAGTACTTCAAGTTGTAAATCCACCGGACAGTTTCCCTCTTCATCCTCTATAATTAGTCGTTGATTCTTTTTTACCGTTCCTACTTTGTAAATAGGGGAGCGTTCGCGTGAGGCAATTTTTTCGATATGTTTATAACTCTCTTCATTAACTACCATCCCCATACGCTCTTGCGATTCGTTTCCGAGAATCTCCTTTATTGACAATGTGGGGTCTCCGAGGGGTAATTTTCCAACCTCAATAACGGCACCGGTCTCTTCCACCAGTTCCGAAAGGCTGTTCAGGTGTCCTCCTGCACCGTGGTCGTGAATAGAGACAATGGGATTGTTATCCGATTCCACCAGAGCTCTTATGGTATTAGCCACCCGTTTTTGCATTTCGGGATTAGCACGTTGAACGGCATTCAGCTCTATATTTTGTCCGTATTCTCCTGTTGCTACCGACGATACCGCACCTCCTCCCATTCCTATCCTGTAATTGTCGCCACCCAAAACAACAATAATATCACCCTCCCGGGGCATATCTTTTTGTCCGTCGCGTTTATTGGCAAAGCCGATACCTCCGGCAAGCATTATAACTTTGTCGTAGCCGTAGATTTTTCCGTTTTCGGCATGTTCGAAAGTAAAAAGACTTCCGTTTATTAACGGTTGCCCGAACTTGTTTCCGAAGTCGGAAGCGCCGTTTGAGGCTTTTATTAAAATATCTGCGGGGTTATGATACAACCATCTCCTTACGGGAACATTGTTTTCGTATTCTTTTACCGATGTAAGGCGTGGGTATGAGGTCATATAAACGGCGGTTCCCGCCAGGGGAAGACTGCCTTTTCCTCCTGCCATACGGTCGCGGATTTCGCCTCCGCTGCCTGTTGCGGCACCGTTGAAAGGTTCGACGGTTGTGGGGAAATTGTGAGTTTCGGCTTTCAACGAAATAAGACTTTCAATATCTTTAACCTCGAAATATTCAGCACGGTCCTGGTTCCGGGGGGCAAACTGTTTTATTTTTGGACCTACCACAAATGCCACATTGTCTTTGTATGCCGAAACTATTTTGTTAGGGTTCTCTTTCGAAGTCTTTTTTATTAGTGCAAACAGGCTTTCGGGCATCTCTTTGCCGTCGATAATGAACTTGCCGTTAAATATTTTATGCCGGCAGTGTTCAGAATTTATTTGAGCAAAACCGTAAATTTCCGAATCGGTTAGTTTTCTTTTTATTTTTTTGCTAATACTTTCCAAATATGCAACTTCGTCGTTGCTCATGGCAAGTCCTTCGGCGAGGTTATATGCTGCAATGTCGTCTATGTAGCGTACGGGCTCGGGTTTTATTTCTATGGTAAAGGTGTTTTCGTCAAGGCCATCGTAAATGGCTTCGAGCATGGGGTCGTATTCGGCATTTTTGCTTGAAACGGTTCTGAACCTTTCAATACGTTCTATGCCTCTTATTCCCATATTTACGGTTATTTCCACGGCATTGGTGCTCCAAGGGGTAATCATCTCTTTGCGTGGTCCCGCAAACAGTCCCTCTATTGAACTTTTTGTGCACAATTTGGCTTCGCCGAAAAGCCACGATAATTTTTGTTGTTCCGAAATGTCCAATTGCCTGTTAGAGGCTACAAGGTAATAGCTTTTTTTGTCAGAGGAATAAAAATATACCATGCCCGTTTGTTTTTATTACTACGGTGTGCAAAGATAGAAAAGGAAACGTGCGGGGTCTAATTTTACCGAATATTTTTTTTTGCAAGTATGACGGTTTTTGGTTTGACCGTTGATAGCGGGAATTAGAGGAAAAAACATTTTGTTTCAGTTGATGATACTCAGTTTGGCAAACCTGAGGAGAAGGGTTTTTTGACCGGCGCTGTTAAAAAATACAACGGCTTTTTTGTTGGGGCCTTCGCCTTCCATACTTAATATTTTACCGGTGCCGAATTTGGGATGGGATACCACTGTTCCGGGCATCAACTCGTTGGGATTTGCAATATTGTTTTTATTATATGCCGGTTTATCGTTGCCATTAACATATCCGGTTTGATTTTCGGAGTATGCGGCGGAAAGATGAGCCGGTTTTTTTACCTCTTTTTTGTACGATTGAGCATGTTCCAATAAATTTTCATCAATTTCATCCAAAAAACGGCTTGGTTCGGCAAAGTTGAATTGTCCCCACCTGTAACGGCTTTCGGCATGTGACAAAAACAGCCGTTTTTGAGCCCGCGTAATAGCCACATAAAAAAGTCGCCGTTCTTCTTCGAGTTCGGCACGTGTATTTAACGACTGAATAGAGGGGAAAAGGTTCTCTTCGAGACCCACAACAAAGACGTAAGGGAACTCCAATCCTTTGGCGGCATGTACCGTCATGAGCAAAACTTTGTCGTTGTCGTTGGGATTATCTTTGTCGGCATCGGTCATAAGTGCCACACTCTCCATAAATTCGGCAAGTCTTCCCTGTGACGACAGGTCGCCTTGATTTGCTTCGGCACCTTGCTCGGCAAACTCTTTTATGGCATTTAACAGTTCTTCGATATTTTCGAGCCTGTTTTGTGCTTCGGGGCTGTCATCGTCGCGGTACATTTTTAATATTCCCGATGCGGTGGCGATTTTTTTTGCGGCTTCGTAAGCATCTTTTTTTTCCGCATCCGCCTTAAAACTTTTTACCATCGTTGTAAAGGAGTCCAGTTTTTTCAGTGTGCCTTGGTTTACGTTCAGTTTGTACGCAAATGGATTGTTAATAACTTGCCACATGCTTACGTTATATTCGGTAGCGGCAATGTTTATCTTCTCCAGAGTGGTTTTGCCTATTCCCCTTGAGGGGATGTTAATAGCCCTCATCAGGGCTTCTTCGTCGTTTTGGTTAACTGTGAGTCTGAAATAGGCTATAATATCCTTTATCTCTTTTCTTTGATAGAATGAGAGTCCTCCGTAAATCCTGTAAGGAATGTTCATTTTGCGCAAGGCTTCTTCTAAGGAGCGCGATTGTGCATTTGTACGGTAAAGCACGGCAAAATGGCTGTTGGGGACTTTTTCGTTCATCTTTATTTCGAAAATCGTTTGAGCCACCTTTTCGCCCTCTTCGCTGTCGCTGAGTGCTCTGATGTAACCGATGGGTTTACCTTGTTCGTTGTTTGTCCAAACGGTCTTTTTTATTTGGTCCCTGTTGTTTTTTATCACTTTGTTGGCGGCATCCACTATAATTTTTGTTGAACGGTAGTTTTGTTGCAGTTTGAAAAGTTTATAATCGGGATAATCTTTTTTGAAATTTAAGATATTACGGATGTTTGCACCTCTGAAGGCATAAATGCTTTGGGCATCGTCACCTACAACGCAAATATTTTCGTTTTTTGCCGCCAGTTTTTTAATTATAAAATATTGAGCCTCATTGGTATCTTGGTACTCGTCCACAAGTATATATTTGAACTTTTGTTGGTATTTTTTCAGTACGTCGCGAAAATCGCGGAATAGGACAAAAGTGTTAAAAAGCAAATCGTCAAAATCCATTGCATCGGCACGTCTCAACCGGGCATTGTATCTTTTGTAGATATCTTTTATTAAGGGTCGTTGAGCGCTTTCGTCGGCAGAAATTATTTCAGGGTTCCGAGCATAATCTTCGGGAGAGATAAGGAACGATTTTGCCATTGAGATTCTGCTTGAGATATACGAGGGAGTATAAGTTTTGGGGTCCAGCGCCATGTCTTTGATAATTTGTTTTATCAGCCGTTTTGAGTCGTCGGAATCGTATATTGTGTAATTGGGAGGATAGCCGAGGTGGTGTCCGTCGATACGTAATACTTTTGCAAAAACGGAGTGGAAAGTTCCCATCCAAACGTTTCGTCCTTCGCCGTCGCCAACAAGTTCAATAATTCTCTCTTTCATTTCGCGGGCTGCTTTGTTGGTAAAGGTAAGAGCCAAAATATTAAAGGGGTCGATACCCTTGCTTATCAAATAGGCTATTTTGTAAGTGAGCACCCTTGTTTTTCCGGCACCGGCACCGGCAATAACCATACTTGGTCCTTCGGTATTTATCACTGCATCGTATTGTTCCCGGTTCAGTTGACTTAAAAAATTTTCCACTCTCAATATTTTGGTGCAAAAGTATGGTTTAGGATATTAACTTGGAAGCTGCTGAAAAATCTTTTTTTCAACAAAAAATAAATAAGAAAGATTATAAATTGCCCGGGATATGTTTTTTTAAGTAAATAACGTATATTGAAATTTTGGTAAAATTGTATTTTCGTGCAAAATTTTGCAAACGATTTAAATGAAATCTTATGGCTAAAATCAGAGGAGCAATTGTTGTTGACATTGATGCGTGCAAAGGCTGCGGAGTATGTGTGCCTGCTTGCCCCACCGATGTCATAGCACTGGAAAGTAAAGTAAACGGCAAAGGGTATCACTATGCTTATATGGCAAATCCTGAAGCATGTACCGGATGTACAAACTGTGCCGTTGTATGCCCTGACGGAGTAATAACCGTTTACAGGGTAAAAATTTAATTTTTCAAATAATAAAAAAACAAGAAATATGGGTGAATTAAGATTAATGAAAGGTAACGAAGCATTGGCCGAGGCGATAATACGTGCCGGTGCCGATGGTTATTTCGGATACCCGATAACCCCTCAATCGGAGGTTGTGGAATATCTTACCGCCGAAAAACCTTGGGAACGCACCGGAATGGTTGTTTTGCAAGCCGAAAGCGAGGTGGCTTCCATAAATATGCTGTATGGCGGCGGCGGCTCGGGAAAAAAGGTTGTTACTTCTTCGTCAAGCCCCGGAATAAGTTTGATGCAAGAGGGAATATCCTATATGGCAGGCGCCGAAATACCGGCACTTATTGTTAATGTTATGCGCGGCGGTCCCGGACTGGGAGATATTCAACCCGCACAATCCGACTATTTTCAAGCTACCAAGGGCGGTGGTCACGGTGATTACCGTTTGATAGTTTTGGCACCTTCGTCGGTTCAAGAGATGTCCGATTTTGTTCCCGTGGCATTCGATTTGGCCTTTAAATACCGCATGCCCGTGATGATGTTGTCAGACGGTGCTATAGGTCAAATGATGGAAAAGGTTGAGCTTTTCGAACCGATACCGCGCCTTACCGACGAGGAGATAACGGAAAAATATCCTTGGGCTACCAATGGAAAACCCAAAGGCGGCGAACGGCGTATTCTTACTTCATTGGATTTGGACCCGCAAAGATTGGAAGACCATAATAAACATTTGCAAGAAAAATACCGCCAAATAGAAGAGAATGAAGTTAGATTTGAAGCCCTTGATTGCGACGATGCCGAATACATTATTGTTGCATACGGTACCAGTGCAAGGGTTTCGTTAAAAGCCATTCATTTGTTGCGCGAAAAAGGTCTCAAAGTGGGACTTATCAGACCTATTACTTTGTGGCCTTTTCCAACGAAAAAAATTCAAGAACTTGTTAAACAGGGCGTAAAAGGATTTTTGTCGGTGGAAATGAGCGCCGGACAAATGGTGGAAGATATCCGTCTTGCCGTTAACGGTAAAGTAAAAGTGGAACATTGCGGGCGTTTGGGAGGTATGATCCATTCGCCGGAAGAGGTTGCACAATCGTTGGAACAAAAAATTATAGGAGGATAAGTTATGTCAGAAATTAGTGTTCAAGATATTATAAAGCCTGAAAATCTGGTTTATAAGAAAACCGATTTGATGACCGATAAAACCCTTAGTTATTGTCCCGGTTGCGGACACGGAACAACCCACCGTTTAATAATGGAGATAGTTGAAGAGTTGGGTCTTGAAAACGATACCATTGGTATTGCCCCCGTGGGGTGTTCGGTATTGGCATACGAATTTATGAATGTTGATATGCAGGAAGCCGCCCACGGACGGGCACCGGCATTGGCAACGGCAATAAAACGTTTGTGGCCCAAGAAAACCGTGTTTACCTACCAAGGGGACGGCGACCTTGCGGCAATAGGTACCGCCGAAACCATCCATGCTTGTAACCGCGGCGAAAAAATAGTCATCGTTTTTATTAATAACGGTATCTACGGAATGACCGGAGGGCAAATGGCACCTACTACACTGCCGGGAATGAAAACTTCCACAACTCCATACGGGCGCGATGTTTCGATGATGGGAAACCCGTTAAAAATAACCGAATTGGTTGCCGAATTGCCGGGCACATATTATGTTACCCGTCAGGCGGTTCATACCCCCTCGGCGGTACGCAAGGCAAAGAGAGCCCTGAAAAAGGCTTTCCAAAACCAATTGGACGACAAGCCGGGCTTGAATTTCGTGGAAGTGGTTTCGAACTGTAATTCGGGTTGGAAAATGACACCCGTTGACGCCAATAACTGGATGGTGGAAAATATGTTCCCCTTTTATCCTTTGGGTGATATTAAAGTTGACGGCAAAAAAGTTAATTAATTTTGAATATTAAAAGCTAAGAAAATGACTGAAGAAATAATCATAGCAGGTTTCGGAGGGCAAGGAGTTTTATCCATGGGTAAAATTTTGGCATATTCCGGAATTATGCAAGATCAGGAGGTGAGTTGGATGCCTTCGTACGGTCCCGAAATGCGAGGAGGCACAGCTAACGTTACCGTAATTTTAAGCGACGAGCGTATTTCGTCTCCCATATTAAGGGCTTATGATACGGCCATAATATTGAACCAGCAATCGATGGATAAATTTGAAGAGGCTGTAAAACCGGGTGGCGTGTTGTTGTACGACCCCAACGGAATTTTGCATCATCCTACACGTGAAGATATTAATATTTACAGGGTTGAAGGTGCAAAAAAAGCCGCCGAAATGGGTAATACAAAAATTTTCAATATGGTGGTTCTCGGTGCCTATCTTAAAATAAAACCTATCGTTAAATTCGAAAATGTTATCAAAGGACTTAAAAAATCGCTTCCGGAACGTCACCATAAACTTATCCCCCTTAACGAAGAAGCAATAAAAACGGGGATGAAAAGTGTGGAAGTG
>Ga0256914_1004103_pt1 | contig 11146 bp, 8 predicted proteins | sample HulkmetaG_FD_191571 | JGI IMG/M metagenome (GOLD analysis project Ga0256914, IMG submission 191571) | Hydrothermal chimney microbial communities from Main Endeavour vent field at the Juan de Fuca Ridge, Pacific Ocean - Hulk | ecosystem: Environmental > Aquatic > Marine > Hydrothermal vents ...
ATAAATTTTTACAGTTGCTGCAAAAAAAATATTGCTGTAAAATATTGAGAAAAAAATAGATAAGTTAATAAAAAACTTCTTCATATAACAAATATAACTGAATATTATTCAAAAATCAAGTGACTCTTTTCACATAACTAATATTTACAGTAAAAATTATTCAAGAAATTTATTCAAAGGAAATTCAACTATTCCAGCAGCACCAAATTCTTTAAACTTTGGCAGTAATTCCCTTACTCTTGACTGTTTCAAAATCACAATAAGATCCACCCAGTTTTCATCTGAAAGAGTTGAAATTGTAGGCATTTTATCAGGAATAATTTTCAAAATTTTATCAAGGTTGGCTTTAGGAACATTCATCATAAGTCCCACTCTTGTTTGTGCATTTAATGCTGCTTCAAGTAACATTATTATTCTATCAATTTTCTGTTTTTTCCACTCATCTTTAAATGAATTTTTATTTACAATAAACATTGTATTGGTTTCCAAAACTGTATCAACAATTCTAAGTTTATTTGCTCGTAAAGATGAGCCTGTTTCTGTAATTTCAACAATTGCATCTGCAAGATGTGGCACTTTTACTTCAGTAGCTCCATAAGAAAACTCCACCTTGGCATTTACACCATTTTTTTCAAGGTACTTTTTTGTAATATTAACAACTTCTGTTGAAATTGTTTTACCCTCAAGATCCTTTACTGAACTAATAGGAGATGACTCTGGTACAGCTAAAACCCATCTTACAACATTCAAAGTTGCTTTTGCATATTGTAATTCTTTATATTCAATAACATCAGCATCATTTTCAAGAACCCAGTCATGTCCTGTAATACCAGCATCAAGAACTCCTGATTCTACATACCTTGCCATCTCTTGAGCTCTTATTAGCATGCACTCTATTTCCTCATCATTAATATTTGGAAAATATGATCTTGAGCTTACAGATATTTTATACCCGGCTTTTGCAAAAAGATTAATTGTTGACTCTTGTAAAGAACCTTTTGGTATCCCCAATTTCAATTTCATGTTATTCTCCTTTCCCATAAACTTTTTCAGGATCAAAAACCTTCTCTTTTTTTATAATAACACCATTGCCATTTTCATCAATTTTTGTATAAAAACATGAATTATAACCTGTATGACATGCAGCACCACCAATCTGATTAACCTTTAAAAGCACTGCATCTCTATCACAATCAATAAGAATCTCTTTCACTTCTTGAACATTTCCTGATTCTTCACCCTTTCTCCACAACTTTTTCCTGCTTCTGCTATAGTAACATGCCTTTTTGGTTTTCAAAGTTTCTAAATATGCTTCTTCATTCATATAAGCTATCATTAAAACTTCACCTGTTTGATAATCCTGGGCTATTGCTGTAATTAATCCACCACCTTTATCAAAATCTGGTTTTAGCATAATTCCTCCTTTAATTTTCTGCTCATTAAATCTTTTACTGCTTTTGAAACAGATTTACCTGTGTAAATAATATTGTAAATCTCTCTTGTAATTGGCATATCAACATTATATTTTTCTGAAAGTTGATAAGCACAATAGCTTGTATCAACACCTTCAGCAGCCATTCCAAGCTCTTTTAATATATCATCTAAAACTTTTCCTTTTCCAAGCTCCATTCCAACTTTTCTATTTCTGCTTAAATCACCTGTGCATGTCAGCACAAGGTCGCCTAATCCTGCAAGACCTGAAAATGTCTGAGGTTTAGCACCTATTTTCACACCTAATCTAACAATTTCTGCAAGTCCTCTTGTAATTAGAGATGCCCTTGCATTGTGACCTAATTTCATAGAATCAGTTATTCCCACGCCAATAGCAATAACATTTTTCAAAGCACCACCAAGTAACACTCCTTTAATATCTGTCTGGGTATATACTCTAAAATAACCATTATTAAATATTTTCTGACACCTCTTTGCTAAATTAGCATCTTCTGAAGCAATTGTAGTAGCTGTAGGAAGTCTTCTAATAACCTCAGCTGCAAATGTTGGTCCTGAAAGATAAGCTATTTTCACCTGCACTTTTTTAAAAATCTCTTTAAAAATATCGTCAATTAACATAAGAGAAGTTTTCTCTATTCCTTTTGAAGTATTAATTACTATCTTTTTATGAAATAGACCAGCAATAGGTTCAAAAACTTCTCTAATTTTCTGAGTTGGTATAGCATTAACAATTATATCAGAATTTAAAATATTTTTTTTAAGCTCTAAAGTTGCTTTTATTTTAGAATTTAAAATAAGTCCTTCAAGATATTTAACATTTTCATGTATATTATTAATTGAGTCTATAACTCTACTATCTCTACCCCATATTTTAACATTAATATTGTTGTCAGCTAAAATATTTGCAATAGCTGTACCCCAGCTACCTGCACCTATTACCAAAACATTCATGGTTAAGTCCTGTTAAAAATTGTTCCTTGCTCAGCTTCCTGCTCATCTTCTATCTCAGGCTCTTTAATAATTGTAACTGAAACAACTTTTTCTTTACCAATATTTATATTAACTAATTTTACCCCTTGTGTAACTCTACTATAGAGTCCTATCTCTGAAACTGAAATTCTGATAACCTTTCCACTATCTGTACTTAAAATTATATCTGAATTATCAGCTACCTGCAAGGCATCTATAATATGGCCAGTTTTCTCTGTAACTTTTGATATAAGCCTGCCTTTTCCTCCTCTTCTCTGAATTGCATATTCTTCAAGTTTTGAACGTTTACCAAAACCATTTTCTGTAATAGTCAAAACAGGATCATCTGTTTTTATTACCTCCATTGATACAACAGCATCATCTCCTGACAATTTAATTCCTATAACTCCAATTGAATTTCTACCAGTAACCCTTATCTGCTCTTCAGGGAATCTAATTGCTTTACCAAGCTTTGTGGCGAGCAAAATATCATTGTTACCATTTGTAAGATGAGCGGTTACAAGTTGATCATCTTCTTCTAATTTAATAGCAATTATACCTGATGATCTTGGATAAGAATATGCTTTAAGAGCTGTTTTCTTAACAAGACCATTCTGTGTAGCCATTGTTACAAATTTTTTATCTGAAAAATCTTTAACTGGCAAAATTGATAAAACTCGCTCCCCATAAGATAGGTTAATTAGATTTACTATTGCCCTGCCCCTTGCATTTAAACTGGTTGTCTGAGGCACTTCAAAAACTTTTAACCAGTAACATTTTCCTCTATTGGTAAAAATCAAAAGATAATCTTTTGTTGAAGCAACAAAAATATCTTTTACAACATCTGTGTCTTTTGTAGCCATACCAGTTTTACCTTTGCCACCTCTACGCTGGCTTTTGAATAGTTTAAGAGAATTTCTCTTCATATAACCATCTTTTGTTATTGTAACAACAACATCTTCATCAGGTATCATATCCTCTTCACTAATCTCTTCAAAATCATTTTCAATAATTGTCCTTCTATTATCTCCATATCTCTCTTTTATATCAATTAACTCTTCTTTAATAACCTGCATTAATCTGCTTTCATTTTCAAGAATTTCCCTGAGTTCTGATATAAGTTTTAAAATTTGATTATATTCCTCTATTAACTTGTCAATTTCAAATGAAGTTAATCTCTGCAATCTCATATCAAGAATAGCCTGTGATTGAATAGGTGTAAAATCAAATCTATTTATTAAAGCCTGTTTAGCTTCCTTTGGATCTTTAGAACCTCTAATAATTTTAATAACTTCATCAATGTTCTCAACTGCTATTTTTAATCCTTCTAAAATATGAGCCCGTTCTTCTGCTTTCTTAAGGTTATACTTTGTTCTTCTTATAACCACATCTTTCCTGTGGTCTATAAAGCTTGTAAGTAAATTTTTTAAGTTGAAAATTCTTGGCTGATTATTTAAAACTCCAAGTAAAATAATCCCAAAGTTGCTTTTTAACTGTGTATGTTTATAAAGATAATTTAAGATAACCTGAGGCTGCGCATCTTTTTTCAATTCTATAACAACTCTCATACCTTCTCTGTTAGATTCATCTCTAATATCTGAAATCCCATCTATCTTCTTCATTTTTACAAGAGCTGCTATTTTTTCTATAAGTTTAGCTTTATTAACAAGGTATGGCAACTCTTTGATAATAATTGCAAATCTTTTTCCTTTTAATTCTTCAATATCTGTTTTGCCAAAAACAGTAATGCTACCCCTACCTGTTCTGTAAGCATCTTCTATCCCTTTTCTACCCTTAATAATTCCATACGTTGGAAAATCTGGGCCAGGTACAATTTTTAAAAGTTCGTCAATTGACAAATCAGGATTATCAATTAATGAAGTAAGTGCATCTATAATTTCTCGTAAATTATGAGGTGGAATATTAGTAGCCATTCCAACAGCAATTCCAGAAGAGCCATTAATTAGCAAATTTGGAACTTTTGTTGGTAAAACTACTGGTTCCTGCAATGAAGAATCGTAATTTGGTACAAAATCAACTGTATCTTTATCTATATCAGCAAGAAATTCTGATGCAATTCTTGCCATTCTAACTTCAGTATATCTCATTGCTGCTGGTGGATCACCATCAACTGAGCCAAAGTTCCCCTGACCATCTATAAGAGGATACCTCAGAGAAAAATCTTGAGCCATTCTAACAATAGTATCATAAACAGCAGCATCACCATGTGGATGAAATTTACCAATAACTTCACCCACTATCCTTGCTGATTTTTTGTATGGTTTATTATAAACATTGCCAAGTTCATGCATGGCAAATAAAATTCTCCTATGAACAGGCTTGAGACCATCTCGAATATCAGGTAGTGCCCTCCCGATAATAACACTCATAGCATACTCTAAGTACGATTTTTGAAGCTCATCTTCTATTGGCACCTGGTTAATTTCACCTTTGAAAAGTTCCCTCATTTTCTCCCTTTCCTGCTAAATTAATTTGAAAAAATTCTTTTAATTCCTTAATCAATTTTATGTTAGAATTACGATCATTTATCGATATTCTAAAAAACTTTTCATCTAATCCATAAAAATTTGAACAATTTCTTATTAAAATCTTTTTACACAAAAGATATTTTTCCAATTGATTAACATTAACAGATGTTAAAATTTTAATAAGCAAATAATTTGTATAAGAAGGAAAGATTTTTATTCCTTTAATTTTAGAGAGTTCTTTTACAACAAAATCTCTTTCTTTTTCAAGGAATTTTTTTGTATTTTCAATAAACTTATCCTGTTTTAAAGTTTCTATTCCTATTAGTTGGCTAAATATATTTACTGACCAGGGCTCTAAAATTTTTTCTATACTTTCTATAATAGTTCTGTTAGCCTTTAAATATCCAAGCCTCAACCCAGGAATTGCAAAAATCTTTGTTAGGGATTTTAAAATAACAATATAATTGTATTGAAAGCTGCTAAAACTTCTTTCTCCAGTAAAATCAATAAACGCCTCATCAATTATTAAAAATTTTCGACTCTTTTCCATAAACTCTGAAAGCTTTTTCAATTCATCTGTTTTTACTAAATAACCATTGGGATTGTTGGGATTACATAGAAAAAGTGCATCAAATTCTCTCTGTTGCAAAAAGTTAATTAATAGCTCAACATCTATAATAAAATTATCAACTTCATTTAACATAAATGTTTCTACTTTACAATTATATCTGATTAATGCTTTTTTATACTCTGAAAATGTTGGTTCCACTACAACTGCTTTTTTCAATTTCAATACTTCTGGCAAACAATAAATAAGCTGAGTGGAGCCATTACCTACTGCAATATTATCAGAAGAGATTGATAATTGTGCTGAAATTTCCTCTTTTAATGATTGAGAATAAATTTCTGGGTAAAAGCTTAATTTATTAATATTATCAATTATAACTTTTTTAAAGTTTTCAGGGAAACCTAATGGATTAATATTTACACTAAAATCTAATAATTCACTTTCTTCAACTCCAAGGTTTCTGCTCATCTGAATAATATTTCCACCATGTTCAAAATCCATTTTTCAATATTAACATATTCCACTTTTTGTTACAATAATTTATTTTGGTATTTTTATTGCAAAAAATTAAAGTATAGGAAAATATTACCGATAAAAGAGTAAGAGTATTTTAATTGGAGGGAAATATGGCAGATGCAGTAAGCACAACTGCCGGACCATCAATAACATTTACAGGTATTGCTTCAGGAATAGACTACAAAAGTATTATTGATGCCGTTGTTAAACAGGAATCTGTTACAGTTAACAGAATGGAAGTTTGGAAAGAATCATGGCAAAAGAAAATAGATGAACTGCAAAATTATAACTCAAAACTCAGTACCTTTCAATCTTCTGTTGCAGCTCTTGATTCTTTTAACGACTTTTATTCAAGAACTTCCCTTTCAAGCAATGAAAGTGTAGCAACTGTAACCAACACTCCTCTTGCTGAACCTGGTTCATACAATCTCACTGTTGGTTCAGCAATTAATCATAAACTTGCATCTCAGGGATTCTCTGCTTCAACTGACTCTGTTTACACACTTGGTAGTGCTACAAATGCAATTGTTTTAACTATAGGTGGCCATACAATTACTGTTACAGACACAGAGGCCTCAGCCTATGATGCTGATAGCAGTGGTGATCTTAGCCTTGAGGAGTTAGCTAATGCAATTAATGGTGATTCAGACAATGATGATGGAAGTGGGAATAAATTAATTGTTGCAAGTATTTTAAATGATAGTTCTACAAGTAATCCTTACAGATTGGTTTTAACAGGCCAATCAGGTGGTAGTGCTAATACAATTACAGTGCCAACCAACAACACTTCCACAGACTTTGTCAATACAAATATTGACGATGTTGAGGATATTGTAGGAACATCTGGCTCAAGTAATGTTACAAGTGGAGGCACCTACACTGGAGTTACCAATAAATCAATTAATTTTGAGGTAATTCAAGGTGGAGATTTAGGTGCAGGAGACACAGTAAAAATCAGATGGACAGATGATGAGCTTGGTAAATCAGGAGTTATTGAAACAAGCGCTACAGGGACTTTTGATGTGGAACAAGGGGTTCAAATTACCTTAAATGCCAACACAACTTACACTGAAGGAGATAAATTCAAAATAGATTTATGGGCACCAGATTTACAAAAAGCTCAGGATTCTGGTCTTGCTCAAACAGAAAAGGAATTACATGCTGGAGTAGCTTCTGAAGATACTATAATTAATAGCAGTGGTTCAGCAAAAATTTTTGCTTACAAATATGCAGGTGGTGATACAATTCAGGTATCAGTTGCAGATGGTGCAACATTAAAAGATCTTGCTGATGCAATAAATGAAGATAGCAAAAACCCAGGAGTTATTGCCACTATAGTTAATGATGGACAGGGGTTAAGTAATTCATACCATCTTGTTCTCACAGGTAAAAATCAGGGAGCTGCATATACTATAGAAATTGATGATACAGCTACTACACTTGATGGGAGTTCTGGTACAACAAATTTCACATCTGCAACTTTTACCAAAACACAGGAAGCACAAAATTCTATGGTGAGATTAGATGGGTTTCCAACTGATCCAACACAATACATTCAGCATGATTCCAATGTAATATCAGACCTTATTGATGGTGTAACTATTACTTTAAAATCTACAGGTAATACCACTATTGTTGTTGCAAATGACACTTCTGCAATGGAAGAAAAAATACAAAACTTTGTTGATGCATATAACGATTTAATGAAATATATGGATGATGTTGTAAAGTATGATGCACAGACAAAAGAAGCAGGAACTTTACAAAGTAATTATGCTGCACAAATGGTGCAATACGACATTATGAGAACTGCAACAGAAATTCCACCAGGATTTAAATCTATCAATTCAATTGAACCTCCACCAGGCTCTGAAAGATACGTTTCATTAAGCTCCATTGGTATAAAAACTGTTGATGATAAATATCTTGAAATAGATAGTGCAAAACTTGAAGAAGCTTTGCAAGATCATCCTGATGATGTTGCACTGCTTTTTGGTGCTGATTGTGTAGGAAGAAATGATACCACAACCAATAAAATTACATATGACAGCCATGTAAAAAATCTTACTGAACCAGGCACTTATGAAGTTGAAGTAACTGTATCAGGTGGAACAATTACAGCAGCAACAATAAATGGTCATGATGCCACTATAGATGGCAACTATATAGTTGGTCAAGCTGGTAATCCTGAAGCTGGTTTACAATTGCTTGTTGATACATCAGTAGATGGCACATATGATGCTGAAATAAGACTACTTACAGGTGTTACAAAAACATTAAACAACAAATTGGATGATCTTCTTGATCCTAATCATGGACCTTTAAATGTTTTAATTGACAATTATAACGGCATAATCAATAATATAGATACTAAAATTGATAGAGAAAAAAATAGAATTTTATCTATAGAAAAAAGATTGCAAAACCAATTTGCAAGAATGGAAGCAACCCTTTCACAGCTTAATGGCCAAATGCAATACCTTCAGGCAAATATTGCCAAACTACCTCAAATATAATGGCACGTCAATTGCTATATAAATTGAAAAAGGAAAAACTTTTCAGGAGGATAAAATGAACAATTACATGAATTATCAAAAAATGCAGGTTACCACAAGTGACAGGTTAAAACTTGTTGTAATGCTCTATGATGGTGCAATTTCATTCCTAAAAACAGCCATTCAATATTTGGAAAAAAATGACATGGCAAATAAGGGTATCTACATCTCAAAAGCACAAGATATTATTGATGAGCTAAACAACTCTCTCAATATGAAAGAAGGTGGTGAAATCGCTGTAAATTTGAGAAAAATTTACAATTTTCTATACTTCTACCTTGTGAAAGCAAATATTTCAAAAAATAAAAAAATGATTATGGAAGTAATCTCTATTTTAAATACTTTAAAAGAAGCATGGGAAGAAATTAGCAAAAAAAATCCTCAAGAATCAGAAACTGCTAACTTACCAGAAGGAAAAGTTAATTTATCAGAACTAAGGGCATAAGCGGAAATTTCCGCTTAACCCTTTTCATTTACAAAATATGGGAATGATACTTTTTTGGTTTTATAAGCATTAAAAGCTGCTTTACCTTTCTGAATATGCTTATTTTTTGTTTTCTCTTTTTCCATTAATTTTTCAAATTCAAAAATTATTATATTTTCAATTTCAAAATTTTTCTCCATTAATGATTTTAATTCCCTAATATTATTTTTCTCATTTTCAGAAAACAGCTCTTTATATTCTTCCCAGTTGCGCCATAAATTCATCAATTCTTTGTCAAAATTTTGAAGCTCATTAATAAGTTTATCTTTCTTTAAAACATCTTTTTTAAATTCCTCAAATTCAAAACTTTTAACTTTGTTTAAAAGTGTCAAATTTAACGAGTAAATCTCATTGTAAATTTTCTTTTCCTCATCTATAATAATTAAAAATTTTTCTTTCACTTTAAAATCCTATTTTAATGTTATTATTTCATTAATTGTTCCTAATTTTTCAGCATAATATTGAGCATAAACCTTTTCTTTTTCATAAAGCTTGAATATTTCTGATAATTTTTCTGAGGAGATCTGGCTGATTTCATTTGCTATCATTCCATTATCTGTATTAATCACTTTGTTTACAACTTCTTTTAATCTATTTACCACTCCATTTTCAGAAAAAAATAGATTATACACTCCACTTTTATTCTTTTTTATAGAATTTTTTAATGTGTCTTCATCTATCTCAATTGTTTCATCATTGTTATTTTTAATACCAATAGAATATAGTAAATCGTGTAAGCTTAAATTAAATTTTTTATTAGTAAGATCTCTTAGTTGCAAAGGGGTAATATAATTTTTCTCATCTAATAAATTAAATCCTATATCTGTTACATCAATATTTTTAACATCAGAAAATACTGCCTCTGTAAGCTCCCTCTTCATCTTTAATACAACAAAAGATTTGGTAAAATTATCATCTTCTAATTTTTCATTTAAATCTTTAATAACTCTGTTGTACTCATTAACAAACATTTTAATTTTATTAAAAACAGTATCATTATCAGCATTAATTTTAAGAGTATAATCACCATTGGTAACATGCTTTAAATTAAATAACATTCCATTGTATGAAATAAGATTTGAAACAGAAGAGATTTCTTTTCCATTAATAACAACATCTGCATTTGTGCCCTGTTGAAAAATATTTGGGAAATAATATGAATCATCATCAGGATTTTCAGCTATAATGTTAAAATTGTGTAAAATATTATCTGAATCATCTATTACAATGGTTTTATCTCCTGTTTCAAAATTTTTTAAAAACAATCTGTTATTTTCAATATAAGCATATATCCCATGATCAGATGTCCCACCATCTAACTGCTGATTATTATTAACATCTTCTCCAAGATCATAATCAAGAACACCATTGTGATTGGTATCTTCACCCCAGTTTATCTTTTCAACAATATCATAAAGTGAATCTGTAGTATCAACATCTATTTCTACTCCATTTAACTTAAAACTACCACTTATCCCAAGAGCTTCATAAGGATCAAAAAATTTTTTCGAATACACTATAAATGATTTTGCAATGCTTTTAATATTTATCTTAAATTCCTTTTCTCCATCATTGTAATTATCTGTAATAACTAAATTAAAATAATCGTTTGATTTAGCTTGATAAAATTGAAAATTATAATCATTTAAAAATGAATCTAAATCCAAAAATTTTCTATAAAGCTCTTCCAATGCATTAACAACATAATCTTTGTAATTCTTATTCTGATATATTAATTTCTCAGGCATTGCTGTAGAGGAGCTATCTTTAAGATAAGCATCTTTTAACAATTGGTTAACTTCATAACCTGATAAAAAAGGGTCTGTTAATCTAACAGGTGGAATGTTATATTTCTGGAAATCGTAAATACCATAAAATTGGGCATTATCTTTTTTATATTCCGTTTTGTCAGAAATAAATAATCTCTTTTTTAAGTTTTCAAGTTGCTGCTCATAGTCTCTCAGTTTAATGTATAGTTCTATTCTTCTATCTTTATTTTCAGTATTTTCTATTTCTTTTTTGGTTTTTGAAATTTGAAAATTTAAAAATAATACTTTTAAAAAATCTTCTTCTTTTTTACTATTTTTGTCAAATTTAGCTTCTGTGTAGGCTT
>Ga0256914_1004104_pt1 | contig 11142 bp, 14 predicted proteins | sample HulkmetaG_FD_191571 | JGI IMG/M metagenome (GOLD analysis project Ga0256914, IMG submission 191571) | Hydrothermal chimney microbial communities from Main Endeavour vent field at the Juan de Fuca Ridge, Pacific Ocean - Hulk | ecosystem: Environmental > Aquatic > Marine > Hydrothermal vents ...
GCGATTTCCGATTGCCTCAGGCTGCCGCTGGTGAGAATGCCGATGACCGTCTCCGCCATCAGCTTGCGCACCGGCCGTTTGATCAGGGTCGGCAGGCCGTCGATCCAATCCGCAATCCGGACTTTCCATTCGGTGCGCTGTTAGGCACAGGGGTTCTCCTCCGGATTCAATGAGTTATGGTCAACCCTATTGTATCCGGTCGGGAACCCCCATTCACCTCGACTCTTGGGCTTTCCTCTTTCTTTTCAGCGCCTTACTGGCACAGCCCTCAAAAAATGGGGAGACGCCAGCTGAATGAGTGGGGTATAAAGGACGTGGGTTGTGGTGCGTGGTAGATCGCACCCACCGAAGCGGTTCTTTTCACGGGAACACGAGAGTAAGCGGGCCGTTATCCGCCCACCAAAAGAAAAGGGGTTGAAATCCCAAATGATTTCAACCCCTTACGGTGTATTTGGTGGGCCGTGCAGGAATCGAACCTGCGACCAACTGATTAAAAGTCAGCTGCTCTACCGACTGAGCTAACGGCCCAGAGAGCGCGCATTATACAGGCAAGGCAGCCGCTTCGGAAGAGCGGTGCGCAGGTTTTTTCTATCGATAGCGGGTCGGATCGGGGAGGCCCGCGTCGGCGAAGCCTTTCGCCCGTAGGCGACAGGCGTCGCAACGACCGCAGGCCCGCCCTTCCTCGTCGGCCTGGTAACAAGAGATGGTGAGGGCATAGTCCACCCCCAGCCGATGGCCGGTGCGAATGATTTCGGCCTTGGTCATGTCGATGAGGGGGGCGTGGATGTGGAAGCGGTCGCCCTCCACGCCCGCTTTGGTGGCCAGATTGGCCAGCCGCTCGAACGCTTCGATGAATTCCGGCCGGCAGTCGGGATAGCCCGAGTAGTCCAGGGCGTTGACGCCGATGAAGAGATCACGGGCGCCCAGCACTTCGGCCCAGCCCAGGGCCAGCGCAAGGAAAACGGTGTTGCGAGCCGGAACATAGGTGACCGGGATGCCGGTGGTGGGCCGCTCGGGCACGGCAATGGCCGCATCGGTGAGGGCCGAACCACCGATGGCGTCCAATCCCAGATCGAGGACGCGGTGTTCCACCGCTCCGAGACTGTCGGCGATGCGCCGCGCCGCCGCAAGTTCCACCCGATGGAGTTGGCCGTAGTCGAAGCTCAGGGCGTGGCAGGCAAACCCCCGGTCGCGGGCCACGGCCAGCGCGGTCGCCGAGTCCAAGCCCCCCGAAAGCAGCACCACCGCCTTGTGGTTCATCGTCCCGGTTCCTCGCCCCAGAGCACCTTGTGCAGTTGCAATTGGAATCTCACTTCCAGTCCGTCCTCCAAGATCCATTCCGCCAACTGTGTCGGTTCCAGGCGGTCCCAAGCCGGAGAGAAAAGCACGGTGCAGTGGCTTTGCAGGTGGCGGCGATGCAACTGCTCCCGGCTCCACAGGTAGTCGTCGCGGTTGCAGATCACGAACTTGAGTTGATCCTGGGGCCGCAGCCGTTGCAGATTCTGCCACAGGTTGCGGTGGGCTTCGCCCGAAGCGGGCGTCTTGATGTCCATCACCACCCGGGCACGAGAATCGAGGGGGGCGATGTCCACCGCACCGGATGTTTCCACCGCCACCGAATGGCCCTGGTCGCACAACATGCGAACGAGATCGAAGGCCTGTTTTTGCGCCAGAGGCTCGCCGCCGGTCAAGGTGACCCGCCGGCAGCCGAACTGCTGCACCGTGCGACAGACCGCTTCCGGCGCCATGTTGCGGCCGCCCTTGAAAGCATAGGTGGTGTCACAATAGCTGCAGCGCAAAGGGCAGCCGGTGAGACGCACGAATGTCGTGGGCAGGCCGGTGTCCAGCCCTTCGCCCTGGAGGGAATGGAAGATTTCCGTGACTCGAAGGCTCACCGCAACTGTTTCAAGCGGTCGCGAGCCATGCGTGCCACCGACGCGTCCGGGTGTTCGGCCAGCAACCGTTCGAATGCGCGGCGGGCTTCGGCATTGCGCCCCTCGGTCTGGAGCAGAACCCCTTTCTTGAACAGCGCGCCGGGTACTTTTTCACTTTGGGGAAACCGTTCGAGGAGGGCATCGAACGCGGCCAGCGCTTGAGTCCGGTCGCCCTTGGCGTAATGGGTTTCGCCCAGCCAGTAGAGGGCGTTGTCGGAAAGTTCGCCGTTGGGGTATTTGTCGAGGAAACGCTCAAAGGCGGCGATGGCGGCGTCGTAATCCTTGCGTGGCGGCTGAAGCAGCGCGTAAGCCGCCCGGTATTCCCGCCGCATCCGCTCCGGGTTGGCGGGCGAAGCGGATTCGTTCCGGGATGCGGGCGGTTGCACGGAGGGGGATGCCGATGTTTCGGCGGCGTCGCCGTTCTTCTGGAGCGCGCCGATGCGCTGGTCGAGGTCCAGATAGAGCTCGCGCTGTTTGCGTTCCAAACGGCGCAGCCGGTGTTCGAGCGTCTCCACCCGGCCCAACAGCCGACGGTTGGCGTCGCGCAATCGATCCACTTCGAGCACCAATTCGCTCACTTTGTCCATGCGGCGTTCGAGCCGGTCGAGCCGTTGCGAGGTCGCGTCGGCAGCCCGGGATCCGCCGGGCGTCAACGCCAGCACCAGGGCGGCGACCGGCCAGGCGCGAGGGAGGGCCATCACTGGTAGACCAGCTCCGCCCGGCGGTTCTTGGCCCAGGCGGCTTCGTTGTGGCCCGGCACGGCGGGCCGCTCCTCGCCATAGCTCACGGTTTCGAGCTGAAGGGGGCTGACCCCTTCGGCTTCGAGAACGCGCTGCACCGCTTTGGCCCGCCGTTCGCCCAGAGCCATGTTGTATTCGCGCGAGCCGCGCTCATCGCAATGGCCTTCGATGGTGAGCCGAGCGGAAGGATTGCTCACCAGATAGTCGGCGTGGGCCCGCAGGACGGGCAGGAATTCGGGCCGGATCTCGGAGCTGTCGAAGTCGAAATAGATCACTTTCTCATAGAGCGGGCTGTTGGGATCGTCCAGAGGAGAGCCGCTCCACCCGCCTCCGGGGCTGGCCGCGGCGGTTTCGGCACCGGTACCCGTTTCGCCGCCGCCTTCACCGGCTCCGGCACCGGCTTCCGAAACCGGGCCCACGGAACTGCATCCGGCGGTCGTCAAGATGACCCAAAAGAGGAGAAACAAGATGGTGGGGCTTCGCTTCATGATTAAGGACCTCTAGGGTTGGTAGTAGGGTGACCAGACCGGATCGCGTACGTCGCCCTTTTCGAGTGCGAGCCGCTGGCGCACCCGACCGTCGGTGGAGACGGCCGCCAGCACGCCCCGGTCCCCGTATCTGGTGGCGTAGATGATCATGCTGCCGTTGGGTGCGAAACTGGGTGATTCGTCCAATGTGCCGTCGGTGAGTACCGTCATGGACCCCCGCGCCAGGTCCATCACGGCGATGCGGAAGTCGCGGCCCACTCGGGTGATGAAGGTGAGCCGCTTGCCGTCCGGCGCGTAGGAGGCGCGGGCGTTGTAGCTGTTTTCGAAGGTAATTCGCTCCACCTCGCCGCCGGCGGCTGGAATTCGATAGATCTGGGGTGAACCGCCCCGATCCGAGGTGAACACCAGATGGCGGCCATCCGGTGACCAGGCCGGCTCGGTGTCGATGGCCCAGTGGCGCACCAGTCGCCGCAAGGTGCCCCGCGCCAGATCCATGACATAGATGTCGGGATTGCCGTCCTTGGACAGGGTCATGGCCAGGTAGCGGCCATCCGGTGAAAAGGCGGGTGCACCGTTGATGCCTTTGAAGCTGGCGATTTTCCGCCGCTTGCCGGTGAAGACCTCCTGGATCCAAATGGCGGGGCGCCCGTTTTCGAACGCCACGTAGGCCAGCTTCTTGCCGTCCGGCGACCAGGCGGGGGAGAGGATGGGTTCATCCGAAGTGAGGATCACCTGGGCGTTGTGGCCGTCCGAATCGGCGACGCGCAGCGAAAGCTTGGGCTGTGTCAACGTACCTTCCGACACCACGTAGGCGATGCGGGTGGCGAAGGCGCCTGGGGTGCCGGTGAGGGTTTCGTAGACCAGATCGGCGATGTGATGCGCCAGATGGCGCAGGTCGGCCGCGGTGGTGGTGAAGGCATATCCCATCAGCTGCTCGCCCTTGTAGACGTCGAACAACTTGAAGGTGACCCGATAGCCACCTGGGCCATTGGGTTCGATGCGCCCGATGACCAGATGGTCCTGCTTGAGTGCGCGCCAGTCGCGAAAGTCGACCTCGGCGGTGGTGGCGGGCCGGGCCGGCATCTCGACCGGAGGCAGAGGCTTGAAGTAACCGCTGCGATGCAGGTCCGCGGCCACGATCTCGGCCACCGACTGAGGCGGCGGGCGGGTCGGATCACCCTCCCATCGGAAGGGCACCACGGCAATGGGCAGCGCCCCTTCCACGCCCTCGGTGATCTCGATGACCAGTTCGGCCCGAGCCCAGAGGGGAGGGAAGAGGAGCAGAAAAAGCAGCAGGCGCAGCAAGGGGGTCATGGGTTGGACGGCCTGAAGATGAAAGTGAAGTCTCTGAACTCCTCGATGAGCCGCGGGGATTCGGGCATGGGCAAAGGGTCGGCCTTGTAGACCGCCGCTTCCACCGAACGGTCGAACGCAAGGTTACCGCTGGATTTTATCACCTGCACCAGGAGCACGGAGCCGTTGCGGGCCAGCCGCACGCGAACTTGGGCTTCCAGCCCGCGCCCGCTGCCCGGCGGCCGGATCCAAGCGCCTTCCACCTTCCGCTTGATGGCGGCGGTGATCCGGTCCCGCTCACGGGCGTCTTGTTCGGCTTGGCGGCGTGCCGCCGACTCTGCTTCGCGACGCTTTTTTTCGGCTTCGGCCTTGCGTCGTCGTTCGGCTTCGCGGCGCCGTTTTTCGGCCTCGGCCTTGCGCTTTTTCTCGGCCTCCAGGCGCTTTTTTCGTTCCGCTTCAAACCGTTTGCGTTCGGCTTCCGCGCGCTTGCGCTCGGCCTCTTCGGCCTTCCGGCGTGCCTCGGCTTCCCGCCGCTTCTTCTCTTCGAGCCGCTTTTTGCGCTCGAGTTCCGCACGTTTTGCGGCCGCTTCCCGCTCGGCCTGGCGGCGTGCCGCCGACTCTGCTTCGAGCCGCTTTTTTTCGGCTTCGGCCTTGCGTCGTCGTTCGGCTTCGCGGCGCCGTTTTTCGGCCTCGGCCTTGCGCTTTTTCTCGGCCTCCAGGCGCTTTTTTCGTTCCGCTTCGAGCCGTTTGCGTTCGGCTTCCGCGCGCGTGCGCTCGGGCGGTTGCGGTGGTGCGATCTTTCGAGGCGGCGGTGTTTCCACCAGTCGTGCCTGGACCACCGCCCCCTTGGGCGTGACCGGCTGAGGCGGATGCAGCCAATCCAGGCCGAAGACCATGAGCGCCACGATCACCAGATGGAGTCCCAGCGCCAAGGCGAACCCTACCGGATAGCGCCGGATCAGTTCCCACATGGCGTGCTCACGCTTCGGGTTCGGTGAGCAGGCCCACGCTCTGGGCGCCGGCCTGCTGCAACAGGACCATGGCCTGGACCACGCGACCGTAGTCCACCCTGCGGTCACCCTTGACCAGTACCGGCGTGCCGGGATCCTGCTTCAGGATGGCGGCGGCCAGGCGGAGCAGTTCCTTCTCGTCCACCTGTCGGTTGCGATCGTCGTCATAGGTGAGGTGGTAGCCGCCTTGGGCATCGATGGCGACCACGATGGGGCGTTTGGCCGTGTCTTCGATGGGCCGGGCCTCTGCCTGGGGCAGCGCCACCTTGACCCCTTCGGTCAGCAGCGGGGCGGTGATCATGAAGATGATGAGGAGCACCAGCATCACGTCGATGTAGGGCACCACGTTGATTTCGGCCATGGGACGCAACTTTCGGTGGTGGCGGGGCATCAGCGGCGGGCCTCCATCAAGTGGACCTGGCGCTGGAGGATGTTGGCGAACTCCTCGGCAAACTCTTCGTAACGCCCTTCCAGGCGTTGCACCCGGTCGGCGAACCTGTTGTAAGCCACCACCGCGGGAATGGCGGCGAACAGGCCCATGGCGGTGGCGATGAGGGCTTCGGCGATGCCGGGAGCGACCAGGTTGAGCGTGGCCTGCTTGACCGTCCCCAGCGCTTGAAAGGCGTTCATGATGCCCCAGACGGTGCCGAAGAGCCCCACGTAGGGGCTGGTGGAGCCGACGGTGGCCAGGAACGAAAGGTACTGCTCCAGGCCGTCCATCTCCCGGCTCATGGCCACCCGCATGGCGCGCCGGGTGCCTTCCACCACCGCCATGGGGTCCATGCCCGAGGTCTCCTCCAGCCGGGCGAACTCGCGGAATCCAGCGTGGAAGACGGCGGCCATGCCCCCCAGTTCGTCGCGGCGGCGATCGAGGCTTCGGTACAGCTCGCCCAGATCGATGCCGGACCAGAACCGTTCCTCGAAGGCATCGGCTTCGCGAGCCGCCCGGCGCAGCGTGCGGCTGCGTTCGAAGATGGCGGTCCAGGAGAGGATGGAAGCAAGGAGCAGGCCGGCCATCACCGCCTGCACCAGAGGGCTGGCGCCGAGCACCAACTGAAGGAAAGAGAGTTCGCCGTTCATGCCTTCATTTTCTCCACGATGGCGGAGGGGATGGGACGTGGTCGGAATCGACCGGCATCCACGCAGACCAGCTGCACCGCGCCGCGACAGAGCAGCCGATCGTCCGATTGGCGGCGCACCTCCTGTTCCAACGCCAGGGTGGCGCGACCGACGTCGTTCAGGGCGCCGGTGATCCACAGCAGGTCGTTGAATCGGGCGGGATGGAGGAATTCGGCCTCGGCACGGCGCACCACGAAGAGGATGCCCGCCTCTTCGCGCAACCGGTCCTGCTCGAAGCCGAGCGTACGCAACCATTCGGTTCGGGCCCGCTCCATGAAGCGGAAGTAGTTGGCGTAATAGACCACGCCGCCCGCGTCGGTGTCTTCGTAGTAGACGCGGACCGGCCAGCGGAAGTTCACGTCTCCCCTCCAAAGAGGTCGCCGGTATCGCCAGCGGGCGGCAGACCGAAATAGTCCCAGGTGCGGCGGGTGGCCATGCGGCCCCGCGGCGTCCGCATCAAGAAGCCCTGTTGGATGAGGTAAGGTTCGATGACATCCTCGATGGTGCCTCGCTCCTCGCCGATGGCGGCGGCCAGGGAGTCCACGCCCACCGGTCCGCCGTCGAACCGCTCCACCACCGCACGGAGGAGGCGGCGGTCCATGGCATCGAAACCGTTTTCGTCCACGTTCAACAAGGCCAGGGCGTCTCGGGCCACGTCCAGGGTGATGCATCCGTCGCCCTTGACCTGGGCGTAGTCGCGCACCCGCCGCAAAAGGCGGTTGGCGATGCGCGGGGTGCCTCGCGAACGACGGGCGATCTCCAGAGCGCCTTCCGGCTCGGTTGCGATGCCGAGGATCCGGGCCGAACGGGTGACGATGCCGGCCAACTCCTCCACCGAATAGAACTCCAGCCGTTGGACGATGCCGAAGCGGTCGCGCAGGGGAGAAGTGAGCAGCCCCGCGCGCGTGGTGGCGCCCACCAGGGTGAACGGGGGCAGATCCACCTTGATGGACCGGGCGGCCGGCCCTTCGCCGATCATGATGTCGAGTTGATAGTCCTCCATGGCCGGGTAGAGGATCTCCTCCACCACGGGGCTGAGACGGTGGATCTCGTCCACGAAAAGCACGTCCCCCGGCTCCAGGTTGGTGAGCAGGGCGGCCAGGTCGCCCGCTTTTTCGAGCACGGGCCCCGAGGTCTGGCGCAGGTTCACCCCCATCTCATGGGCGATGACGTGAGCCAAGGTGGTCTTGCCCAGCCCCGGCGGACCGAAGATGAGGACATGGTCCAGAGCGTCTCCCCGCTGGCGGGCGGCGGGAATGAAGATCTCCATCTGTGCCTTGACCGTGGGTTGGCCGAGGTAGTCGGCCAGGGTTTTGGGGCGAATGGCACGGTCCAGGACGGCGTCCTCGGCGCCTGCGGCGGGATCGATGAGGGGGGAGCGTGTTTCGTTCATGGCCGCGTCGAACCGGCTTTCGCCGGCTTCATCGTGTCGCCTCCTTGAGCGCCGCCTTGATCAACGCCTCGGTCCCCATGCCGGGGGCGAACACGGCGCGTACCATGCGGCTCGCTTCGGCCGGTTTGTAGCCCAAGGCCACCAGCGCGTCCACCGCTTCGGCGTCGGCCTGGCCTCCAGTGGGGGCGGCCGGCACGGCCACGGCGTCGGAAGACGGTTCCAGGCCGTCGAGGCGGTCGCGCATCTCGACGACGAGCCGTTCTGCGGTCTTCTTGCCCACGCCGGGAATGCGGGTCAGCGCGGCGGTGTCCGCCTGTTCCACGTGGCGGGCGAACGTTTCGGCCGTCATGGCCGAAAGGATGGCCAGCGCCATCTTGCCGCCCACGCCGTTCACCTTGAGCAGCCGCCGGAACAGGGTGCGGTCGGCCTCACGGGCGAATCCGTAGAGAATGTGGGCGTCTTCGCGCACCATCAGATGGGTGTAGAGGGTGACGGGCTCGTCGTTCGCCGGCAGCGCGAAGAAGGTGGACATGGGCGCTTCCACTTCGTAACCGACGCCATTGACCTCCAGCAGCAGGGCCGGCGGCCGTCGCACCAGGATGCGCCCCCGCAGCAGGCCGATCATGCCGATCCTCGCCACCGCCCGGCTGTGGCGGCGGTGTGGGCATGGCACAAGGCCACGGCCAACGCATCGGAGGCGTCCAAGGGCAGTGCCCGGCGCAATCCCAACAGGATTCGGATCATGTGTTGGACCTGCGCCTTGTCGGCGCCGCCATGCCCCACCAGCGCCTGTTTCACCGCCCGGGGCGTGTATTCATAGATGGGCAGGCCGGCGTCCACCGCCGCGGCGATGGCGGCGCCGCGCGCCTGGCCGAGCTTGAGCGCCGAAGCGGCGTTGGCGGCCATGAACACCTGCTCCACCGCCACCTGTTGCGGGCCGTAGTCCCCCACCACCGTTTGGACGGCGCGGAAGATCTCTCCCAGACGGTCGCAGAAATCTTTCGATCGGGTGCGGATGCAGCCGGAATGGACGTGGTGGCTGTGGCGCCCGTCGCTGTCGATGACGCCGAACCCGGTGACCCGGGAGCCGGGATCGATGCCCAGGATCCTCAAGCGCCGCCACCCCGCTTCGACCGTGAGATGAAAGCGCCCCTTCCCGTCCGTTTGACGGTGGCCGAGGTCGTTTGGGGGCCAGGGCGAGACATGATGCGGGCTCCGCCTTCAAAGCCGGGCCATCACCTCCTCGGGGATTTCGGCGTTGGAGTAGACCTCTTGCACGTCGTCCAGATCCTCCAGGGCGTCGATGAGCTTCATCAGCTTTTCCGCCGTTTCGGCGTCCAATTCGGCCTTGGTGGTGGCATCGAAGGTGACTTCGGCATTGGCCGGTTCCAGCCCGGCGTCCAACATGGCTTGCTTCACCTGTTGAAAACTTTCCGGGGTGGTGAAGACGTCGATGCTGCCGTCGTCGTTGACCTCTACATCCTCGGCGCCGGCTTCCAGGGCGGCTTCCATCACCGTGTCTTCATCCGCGCCGGGAGCGAAGCTGATGATCCCCTTTTTGACGAACAGGTAGGCCACCGAGCCGTCGGTGCCCAGATTGCCACCGTGCTTGGAGAACGCATGACGCACCTCGGAGGCGGTGCGGTTGCGGTTGTCGGTCATGCAATCCACCATGATGGCGGTACCCCCGGGGCCGTAACCTTCATAGCGGATTTCGTCGTAGTTGTCGCCTTCCAGGCCGCCGGCGCCCCGCTTGATGGCCCGCTCGATGGTGTCGGCGGGCATGTTGGCGCTCTTGGCCTTGTCCACCGCCAGGCGCAGCCGAGGATTGGTGTTGGGATCACCCCCACCTTCACGGGCCGCCACCGTCACCTCGCGAATGAGCTTGGACCAGAGCTTGCCCCGTTTTTTGTCGTTGGCCGCTTTTTTGTGCTTGATGTTGGCCCACTTGCTGTGACCTGCCATGACTTGCGAATCCTCCGGTTGGCCCTTGGCTGAATTCGGCGCCGATTTTACCATGCCGCTCGCCGGAAAGTTGCGCCCACAAGCGGTTCGTGCCAGCATTTGCGGCCCCAAAAACCGTTGGATCCGCTTGTACATAGACCCATGAGTGAAAAGGAGCACCCCATCCCGACGGAGATCCGCCTGCATCGCAAGTCACGGTTGCTGGAGGTGGCCTTTTCCGACGGGGAGCGGTTCCGCTTTCCCTGTGAATTCTTGCGCGTCCACTCCCGCGCCGCGGAAGAGGTGACCCGGGACAAGCCGGTGGTGGGCAAAGAGGACGTCAATATCGATGCCATCGAGCCGGTGGGCAACTACGCCATCCGCATCGTCTTCGACGACGGCCACGACACCACCGCCTTCTCCTGGGAGACCCTCTACGACCTGGGCGTCAACCAGGAGAAGTACTGGCAGGCGTACCTGGAGAAGGTGAAGGCCGCCGGCTACGAGCGCGAGAGCGACGCGCCGGGGCCCGCCGCCAGCGACGAGATGACGCTGAAGGTGCTCTACTTCAACTACCTGGTGAACAAGCTGGGCAGGCAGGAGGAGACGGTGAAGCTGCCGCGCAAGCTGGCGCCCGACGTGGCGTCCTTCCTGAAGGTGCTGGCGCGGCGCAAGCTGGACCGCGGCTACCTGCTGGCGCCCGAGACGGTGCGGGTGACGGTGAACCGCCAGTTCGCCGAGCCCTTCACCCGGCTGGAGGACGGCGACGAGATCGGCATCGTGCCCAACTCGCCCACTCCGCCGCCCCCGCCGTAGGCCGGACGAGGGCGAGCACGAGATGCCCGCGTCGGCCTGCGGCCTCGGCGGGCCTACGGATGGGATGCCACAATCCGCGTAGGCCGGACGAGGCCGCGCAGCGGCCGACTCCGGCAGGGGGGAACCACAGAGGCACAGAGGGCACAGAGAAAGCAGACGGACATGCCCGCGTCGGCCTTCGGCCTCGGCGGGCCTACGGATGAGGTGCCGCAATCCGCGTAGGCCGGACGAGGACGCGCAGCGGCCGACTCCGGCATGAGATGCCCGCGGCGGCCTCACGGCCTCGGCGGGCCTACGGCAATCCGCTCAACCCGCTTCCTGCTCCTTCTGCGGCAGCCGCACCCGGATGTGGAGCTCACGCAGCTGCTCGGGCGACACCTGCGAGGGCGCCTCGGTGAGGAGGCA
>Ga0256914_1004105_pt1 | contig 11140 bp, 10 predicted proteins | sample HulkmetaG_FD_191571 | JGI IMG/M metagenome (GOLD analysis project Ga0256914, IMG submission 191571) | Hydrothermal chimney microbial communities from Main Endeavour vent field at the Juan de Fuca Ridge, Pacific Ocean - Hulk | ecosystem: Environmental > Aquatic > Marine > Hydrothermal vents ...
GTAAATGGTGCAAATATTGCCGGTTTCAAAAAAGTGGCAGATGCAATGATTGAGCAAGGATTAGTTTAATTTTATATTAAAGGAGGCGATTAACTTGAAGAGGATTTACCTTGATTATAATGCCACTACTCCTGTGCATATAGAAGTTTTTAAAGCAATGAAACCTTATCTTACTGAGAAATGGGGCAATCCATCAAGTGCCCATTGGGCAGGTGAATCCATTAAAGAAGATATTGACAATGCAAGAAAAAGTATAGCAACTTCTCTTAATTGCAACAGCAATGAAATATTTTTTACATCCTGTGGTACTGAAAGTAACAATTGGGTGATTAAATCAGTAGTGCTAAATTCAAATAAAAAGAATAAACATATTATAACAACCAAAGTTGAGCACCCTGCTGTACTTGAAACTTGTAAGTTTTTAGAAAAGATAGGTATTAAAATAACATACCTAAATGTTAATGAACATGGGAATTTAAATATAGAAGAATTTGAAAATGCAATTAATGAAGATACTATTTTAATTTCAATTATGATGGCCAACAATGAAACTGGCGTTACCTTTCCTATTGAAAAACTTGCTGAAATTGCTGCTAAATACAATATCCCTTTTCATACTGATGCTGTTCAAGCTTATGGAAAAGAAATAATTGATTTAAAAAATCTAAAAGTTGACTTTCTTTCAATTTCAGGACACAAAGTTTATTCACCAAAAGGAATAGGTATTTTATTTATTAGAGAAAATAATATAATAGAACCATTAATACATGGTGGGGGACAGGAAAAGGGTTTGAGAAGTGGCACTGAAAATGTTCCATACATTATAGGTTTGGGGAAATCTGCTGAAATTATTATGGAAAATTTTAAAAATAAAAAATCGAAATTAATAAAAAAGATTAGAGATAGGTTTGAAAAATTTCTATTTAATAATTTGGAAAATATTTCCATTAATGGTGATATTAACCATAGACTTCCAAATACTACAAATATCTGTTTTAAAAACATTGAAACCTCTGCTCTTATTAAAGCATTATCAATAGAAGGTATTGCTGTTTCAGCAGGTTCTGCATGTGCATCACATAAAGAATCTTTTTCCCATGTTCTTAAAGCAATGGGTAAAACTAAAATGGAGGCTTTAAGCTCCATTAGAGTTAGCCTTGGAGATTATTCAGAAGAAAGTGAAGTTCTTTATGCAGCAGAGCGGATTGTTCACTGGGTTAAAAGGTTACGTCAATTTTCTCCTGAAAAAAGTTAAGATTAAACTTTACATAAATTTTTTTTTAATATATATTGTGTATATGGATGTTGCTGACTTATTTTCTCCAATAATAGAAGATTTACAAGAAGTTGAAAAAGCGATTTTTAAACATCTTGATAGTGAAATAAAACTTATTCCTACTATATGTGAACATATTTTAGGTAGTGGTGGCAAGAGGCTAAGACCAGCACTATTGCTTTTATCAGCAAAGCTTTTTGATTATAGAGGAGAGGAGCGTATCCCTCTTTCTGTAGCAGTTGAATATATTCACACAGCTACTCTTCTCCATGATGATGTTGTTGACAATTCTGTTCTTAGGCGGGGTAAAAAATCTGCCAATTCTATTTGGGGAAATGAAGCAAGTGTTTTAGTAGGTGACTTTTTATTTGCCAAAGCTTTTATACTAATGGTGGGATGTAACAATTTAGACATTCTTGGGCTATTATCCAATGCTACAGGTGATTTAGCACAAGGAGAAATTTTTGAACTTGTGAAAACAGGTGATATTAATACATCCATTAATGATTACTTTAAAATTATTGAAAAAAAGACAGCTGTGTTATTTTCAGCAGCATGTGAAATAGGTGCTATTTTAGCAAACCAAAGTATTAATACAAGAAAGGCATTAAATAATTTTGGCAAAAATATAGGAATAGCTTTTCAATTAGTTGATGATGCCCTTGATTATATTTCCACAGACAATGTTCTCGGGAAAAAAATCGGTACAGATTTAGAAGAAGGTAAAGTTACCTATCCATTAATCACTGCTTTGAAAAATTCTTCATGCAAAGAAGAGTATGAAAGAGCAAAAGATATATTTTTTAAAGATGATCACACAAAAGAAGAGATAGATTATTTAAAAAGCTTTGTTATAAAAAATAAAGGCATAGAATCAACCATTGAAAGTGCCAATGAATATATTAATAAAGCAAAAGAGAATCTTACTGATTTTAAAAATAGTGAAGTAAAAGATTCTCTGTTAAAATTAGCAGATTTTATAGTAAAAAGGAGATTTTAAAATTAACAAAAGTACTATTATTTATATTATTGCAGGAATAATTTTTGGATTAATTTATGGTTTTATTTTAAGAAAGATGAAAAGCGGGTGAGCATGTGCACAGTTTCCCGTTTGGTTAATGGGATTAATAGGTGGAGTTTTAGGTTTTTTACTATCAAATAAGCCTTAATTTCAGCTCCTGTTTTACTTTTGTTCCCTGCTTTATGAATGGGATAAGAAAATTTATTAATTTTAAAAGGAGGAATTAATGAGTGAAAAAGTTATACATGTAACAGATGATTCTTTTAAGGATGTTGTTTTAAATGCTGATAAACCTTCTCTTGTGGATTTTTGGGCTTCTTGGTGTGGACCATGCCTTGCTCTTGCACCAGTAATAGATGATATTGCAGAAGAATACTCAGATAAAATTAATATTTGCAAATTAAATGTTGATGAAAATCAGAAAACAGCTATGGAATATGGAATTAAAGGTATTCCTACAATTCTATTTTTTAAAGATGGTAAAGTTGTTGAGCAGTCAGTTGGTCTTGTTGCAAAAGAGCAGATTAAAGAGCTTATTGACAAGGTTTTATCATAGAAATATCAAATCTCCTCTAATAGAGGAGATTTGATTAATGTTTTGAAATTGAACTAAAAAAATAATCACGATTGATTAATTTTGCAATTTTTCTGTGAGATATTCCATTTTTTATCTCTTTCTCCAACTTTTCCCTCTGCTCTTTTTCCATGTGAAGAGCTTCAATCACCACGTCATCCATATTTTCAAGGAGAATTATGTTTAATCCAGTGAGAATCTCTTCTGGAATTTCATCTATATCAGGCCTATTTTTTTCAGGAATAATAACATTTGTTATTCCATGCCTCCTTGCTGCTAAAAGCTTCTCTTTTAATCCACCAATTGGTAATATATTGCCACGTAATGTAATCTCTCCTGTCATTGCTATATTTCCTTTAACAGGAATACCTGTTAATGCTGAAATAATTGAAGTAGCAATTGTAATGCCTGCTGATGGGCCATCCTTTGGCACAGCACCTTCTGGCACATGTATATGGAAGTCAAGATTCTTGTAAAAATCATCAATTAATCCAAAAACATCTGCCCTGGTTCTAACATATGTTAGAGCAGTTTTAACAGACTCCTGCATTACTTCACCAAGTTTGCCAGTAATCTGAACATTTCCAGTACCTTTAACTATTGATGCTTCTATTGATAATATCTCACCTCCAGATTGAGTCCATGCAAGGCCATTGGTAACACCTACTTTCGAAACCATTTTATAATTCTCTTTCCTGAATCTTTCTACTCCAAGATATTTGCTGATATTTTTTTTGGTAATTGATTTACTTGCTGTTTTAATTTCACCTTTAATGTAAGATTTTGCAATTTTCCTTAAAATCTTTTCAAGCTTTCTTTTTAAATTTCTAACACCAGCTTCCCTTGTATAATGCCTGATTATTGAAAGAATTGCTTCATCACTAAACTTTATTTCAACTTTATCTATTAGTCCTGTATCTTTCAATAGATTTGGTATAAGATACTGCTTTGCAATTTCAAGTTTTTCAAATTCAGTATAACCTTCAATTCTAATTATTTCCATTCTATCCCTAAGAGGAATAGGAATATTCTCAATATAATTAGCAGTAGCAATAAATAAAACATTGGAAAGATCATAATCAACTGATAGATAGTGATCATTAAAAGTATGATTCTGCTCCGGGTCTAAAACTTCCAGAAGAGCAGAAGCAGGATCACCTCTGTAATCAGAGCTAATTTTATCTATCTCATCAAGGAGAAATACTGGATTTGATGATTTGGCTTTTTTCATTGAATGTATTATTTTCCCTGGTAATGCCCCTAAGTAAGTTCTTCTGTGGCCTCTTATTTCTGCTTCATCTTTTACACCACCAAGTGACATTCTAACAAAATTCCTATTCAATGCTCTTGCTATTGATTTACCAAGTGAAGTTTTACCAACACCTGGTGGCCCAACAAAACATAAAATTGGAGAATTATTTGACTCTGAAAGCAATTTTACAGCAATATATTCAACAATTCTATCTTTAACTTTCTCAAGTCCATAATGATCTTCATTTAAAATGTCTTCAACTTTGTTTAAATCTTTTTCATCCTCAGTAAACAGATTCCAGGGAATTTCCACTATCCATTCAAGATAATTTCTAATAATGGTAGTTTCTCCAGAAGCTGGATGGCTAAGCTTTAATTTTCTTAATTCTTCATTAACTTTGTTTCTAACTTCTTCTGGCAAATTCAGGTTGTTTAATCTTTTTTCAAGCTCTAAAATATCTGATTTTGGGTCAACTTTCATTCCCAGTTCATTCTGAATTGCATTAAGCTGTTCCTGAAGATAGACCTCTTTATGAGTTTTTGAAATTTGATTTTTAACCTTTTCTTTAATTTTTTTATCTATTTGAATAATTTCTATTTCAGAAAGTAACAATGCATAAATATGTTCGAGCTTTTTTGTAATTGAGTCAAACTCAAGCAATGCCTGTTTCTCTTTTACTTTAAGATTTAACTTTGCACCAATTTCATAACACAATTTATAAGGATTGTCTGTGGAAACTATATCAATAACATCTTCTATATTCATAGCTGGATTTAATTTTGCATATTGCTGAAAAATTGTAATAATATTCCTCATTACAGCTTCAACTTCAGTTTTATCTTTATCCCAGTTGTACACCTCTTTAATAACTTCACCTTCAACATATAGAATATCTCTATCATATAACTTCTCAATATTAAAAAGCTCTCTCCCTATTAAAGTAACTTTAAATGTTCCATCAGTAAGTTTAACAACCTGCTTTATTTCTATAGTAACTCCTTTTAAAAAAATATCCTCTAATCCTGGATTACTATCTTTTGGATTCTTCTGTGCTGAAATAACAAGTAAACTATTTTCCTCAATTGCATACTCAATAGCTGCAATTGACTTTTTCCGTCCAAAAAATAGAGTCTCTTTCTGACCTGGTAAAAGGACAAAATCTCTTAATGGCAAGTATGGGTATTTCATCTATTATCACCTCTCAAAAAATAACCCCCTTTTTAATGAAAAAAAGGGGGCTATAAATTAAAAATTTTTTTCAATTTAAGCTATCTTACTTTCTTCATAAATAAATATTGGCTGACTATTATTTTTCACAACCTCTTCATTTATAATAATTTCCCTGATATTGGATTTAGAAGGAACTTCAAACATAATATCAGTCATTATTGATTCAACTATTGCTCTTAAACCCCGTGCACCTGTTTTTCTTTCAATTGATTTCCTTGCAATTTCTCTAAGAGCACTATCTGAAAAGGTTAATTTTACATTGTCAAATTCAAGCAATTTCTGATACTGTTTTATAACAGAATTTTTTGGCTCTACTAATATTTTTACAAGAGCATCTTCATCGAGATCCTGCAATGTTGCAACTACTGGAATTCTTCCAACTAATTCAGGAATAAGACCATACTGTATTAAATCTTCAGGCTCAAGTTTTTGAAGTATCCCTTTTTTCAATTTTTCTTTGCTTGTTTTGGGTTTACCTTGAAAGCCAATGCTCTTTTCACCAATACGTCGTTCTATAATTTCCTCAAGCCCAACAAACGCTCCTCCAACTATAAATAAAATATTTGTTGTATCAATTTTGATAAATTCCTGATTAGGATGCTTTCTACCACCTTTTGGTGGAATATTTGAAATGGTACCTTCTAAAATTTTAAGTAAAGCCTGCTGCACACCTTCACCTGAAACATCTCTTGTAATTGAAGGGCTGTAAGATTTTCTTGCAATTTTATCAATTTCATCAATATATATAATACCCTTCTCTGTTTTTTCAATATCATAGTTAGCAGCTTGAAACAGATTAACAAGCACATTTTCAACATCTTCACCAACATATCCAGCTTCTGTAAGAGTGGTTGCATCTGCAATTGCAAATGGAACATCAAGGAGCTTTGCAAGTGTTCTTGCAAGTAAAGTTTTACCGCAACCTGTTGGTCCTATTAATAAAATATTGCTTTTCTCTATTTCAATATCATTTTCATCTGATTCATCTTTTTTATAATTTATTCTTTTGTAATGATTATAAACAGCAACTGCTAATTTTCTCTTAGCTTCCTCCTGACCAATTACGTATTCATCAAGTTTTTCTTTAATTTCAGCAGGTTTTAAAAGAATCTTTTTCAAATTATCAATCTTCTCTTTCTCAAGCTCTGTTGAAATTATCTCTTTACATAGAGAAACACATTTATCACAAATATAAACACCATTAGGACCTTCTATTAACTTTCTAACAGCTCTCTCATCTCTTTCACAAAAAGAGCATTTAATCCACTTTTTTCTATCTATATAACTCATGAAACCTCCTATACTAACAACATTTTGCTAATTGGCGCACCAGCTGGAACCATTGGATAAACATTTTCTTCTCTATCAACATGAAAATCAACAATAACAAGTTTATCAGAGCTTAGAGCTTCTTTTAAAACTGGCTCCACATCATTTTTCTTGTCAGCTGTATATCCAACTGCTCCATAACTTTCTGCTAATTTAACAAAATCAGGGACAACTTCCATAACTGTCTCAGAATAATTTTTATCAAAAAATAGTTCTTGCCACTGTCTAACCATTCCAAGATAATTGTTATTTAAAATAATAATTTTTACTGGCAAATTAAATTGAACAGCTGTTGCAAGCTCCTGAATATTCATCTGAATACTTCCATCTCCTGCTATGTCAATCACAGTTTTATCTGGAAAAGCAACCTGGGCGCCTATAGCAGCTGGAAAGCCATAACCCATTGTACCTAAACCACCTGAAGTTAGAAAGGTTCTTGGATGCTCAAATGGAAAAAATTGAGCTGTCCACATTTGATTCTGTCCAACCTCAGTGGCTATTATTGCATCACCTTTGGTTAGCTCATAAATTTTTTCAATTACATATTGTGGCTTTATACTGCTACTATCTCTATCATAATTTAATTTATGCTTATTTTTCCACTCGTCAATCCTCTGGTACCAATATTGTAATCCTTTTTTAAATTCTATTAATTTATCGGCAAAATCTTCTGAAAGTAAAGTGTTAAATTTTTTTAATGCATCTTTTGCATCTCCAACAATTGGAATATCCACAACAACATTTTTACTAATTGAAGTTGGATCAATATCAATATGGATAATTTTAGCATTAGGTGCAAATTCATCAATTTTACCTGTGACTCTATCATCAAATCTTGCTCCAATTGCAATTAAAAGGTCACTATCAGTAACAGCCATATTTGCTGTATATGTGCCGTGCATCCCGAGCATTCCCAGAAAAAGATTATCAGTTGCAGGATAAGCTCCAAGTCCCATTAAAGTGGAGGTTACAGGAATACCTGTTTTTTTAACAAAATCTCTCAGCTCATATGAAGCATCTGATAAAATCACTCCACCACCAATATAAATTAAAGGCTTTTTAGAAGAGAGAATTGCTGTTAGTGCTTTCTGAATCTGCTTAATATGGCATTCATAAGTTGGTCTATAACCGATAATGTTAATCTTTTCTGGATAAGAAAAATCTTTTAATTTGGAAACAAGAACATCTTTTGGCAAATCCACAAGCACTGGACCTTTTCTACCACTATTTGCCAGATAAAATGCTTCTTTAACAATTCTGGGCAAATCTTTCACATCTTTAACAAGATAACTATGCTTTGTGCATGGTCTTGTCATACCTACAATGTCTGCTTCCTGGAAAGCATCATTTCCAATAAGCATTGTAGGCACCTGTCCACTAAAAACAACAAGTGGAATTGAATCCATATATGCTGTTGCTATACCAGTAACTGTATTCGTAGCTCCCGGGCCTGAGGTAACCAGGCAAACCCCTACTCTACCTGTTGCCCTTGCATAGCCATCTGCTGCATGAACAGCAGCCTGCTCATGCCTGACCAATATATGCTTCATATTATACTCAGGTAGTTTATCATAAATATTTATTACCGCTCCACCCGGGTATCCAAAAATATGTTGAACCCCCTCTAATCTCAGACATTCCAATAAAATTTCTGCACCATTTTTCATAAGGAAAAATTCCTCCTAATTCTCTTTTTCTCGTTTATAGTTATCTATTATTTCAACTAATCTTTCTTTTCCTCTTAATTTTGAAAGTTTTAATCTTTTCAACTCAACTTCTTCCTCAGGACTTAAATATACCCTTGAGGACATTTCATCAACCACTCTGTTTAATTTTTCATGTTCTTCCCATAATTTTTTAAATTCCTCATTAATATTAAGCAACTCTTCCACTATAGGAGTTTTTTCCATAAAATCCTCCTTCTATTTTATTTTTATTGGATTAGATTTAGGACCAATTGTAATAGTAAGATTAACTGTGCTACCATCCTGCTCAATGTATATAACTGTAATCCACCCTGGTTTATCAAAAATCAGTTGCATTGTTTCCTGATATTCAATGGAGCTTATTAAATTCCAGTTATATTTAGGTAATTCACTCTTGTAAAAATTTCCAATATTTTTAAAATTATCATTCCCTCTATACTTTAAAATACCTGTTCTGTAATTATCTGTTTCATAAACAAAAGAATCATCATTTTGAAGTGTAAGATTATTAGGAACAGGTAAATCTTCAAATCTAAAATTTGCCATATTTTCTACTTTAGAAATAACAGGCTTATCCTTTTTGGTAACCTCTTCAACCATTTTACAACCTGATATGGCAATCAAAAAAGTTAGTAAAATAAATATAAAAATCATTCTTCTCATTTTAGCCCTCCATAAAAATTTATTAAAAAATAATACATTAATTTTCCAATTTTTGCAATAAATTATTTCATTTCCAACAAAACTTTACAAGTTTTATCTATTATAAAATCAAGGTCTTTATATGAATGAGCATAAGATATAGCCCCCCCACCATGCATAACGTGCAAACCTTCATTTAACAACCTCACTTTAAATTCATTCTCCCTTTTATTAATATCAGTACTACCCCCTATATCTTCAGGTGAATTTATTTTAATATTATAATCAAAAGGAAAGTGGAGCATATAGAGAGAAGCTGTCCCGGTAACTGCTGCTTTAATTTTATTAGATTTAATAAATTCTGATATTTTCTCTCTAACATACTCCCCTTTTCTGTTAATATCATCATATATCTCATCTTTTTTACTTTCAAGAAATCTAATCATTTCATAACCTGCCCTCATTGTATATGGAGTTGCTGAAAATGTGCCACCACCTATTAATACTTTATCTTTCCCTTTATATTCAGGTGATGCAAGCTCCATAACATCAGCTCTGCCACCAACAATACCAATGTTAAATCCACCACCAGCTATTTTACCCATTGTTGTTAAATCAGGTAAAATATTATACTTTTCTTGAGCCCCACCTAAACCAAGTCTAAAGCCTGTTATAACTTCATCAAAAATTAAAAGAGCTCCCATTTTATTGGACTGTTCTTTTAAAAATTGTAGAAATTCTCTATTTGCAGGTAAAAAACCACCTTCACCTATAACAGGCTCTAAAATTATACATGCAATATTGCCATTTAATTCTTTTAAAATTTTATAACTTCTGTCAATGTCATTAAAAAATATATATTGAGTCAGATTATGTATTTTTTTAAAAATTCCACTAACACCATTTTTATAAGGATACTTAATTGCTCGTGACAATTCTGAGCCAGCACCATGCCAACCTCCAGCCATTTTTACAACAATCTCTTTCTGCGTGTAACCCCTTGACAATCTTATTGCATACATATTGGCTTCTGTGCCTGATGTGCAAAATCTTAAAGATTCTATTGATGGAACATGGGAAATAATCTTTTCTGCAAGTTCCAACTCATATGGATTAACAGTGCCAAGATGGGTGCCATCTTGAATCATTGATTGATTAACTTCAGTTATAAAGTCAGGAGCATGACCAGCTATGTGAGAATAGTGTCCCATCCATAGGTCTATGTAGCTGTTGTTATCAACATCAAAAATTCTACTCCCTTTACCTTTACTCATAACCACAGGGTAAGGCTTGTAAAACCTCAGGTTATGTGAAACTCCTCCAGGCATTACATTTTTTAATTGTTCAAAAATTTTTTTAGATGTTTTTGTTCTACTCTCATATATTTTTAAATATTCCATTACAAACTCCTTTTGTAGCTCTGATTCACTTTATATACATATGCTAAAATTTCAGCTACAACTCTGTAAAATTCTTCTGGAATCTCTTCATAAATTTCAAGATTATAGAGTAGTTCTGCAAGGTCGGAGTCCTGATAGATATGGATATTATGCTCTTTTGCTATTTCTATAATTTTTTCAGCTAACTTTTTCTGTCCTTTTGCTACAACTTTTGGTGCATTATCTTTAATCTTTTCATATTTTAAAGCAACAGCTTTTAAATTTTTCTTTTTTTCCATTATTATGGAATAAATTATATTAAAATTATTTATAAGTCAAATTAAAAATTTTACCTCTTGCTAAGTTTTATGGGTAATGATATGGGGAGGAGATGGAGAAGGGAGCTAAAAATTTGAATTTATCGGTTAATGGTTTGAACTTAAATTACTGATAAATAATGATTACTTTAATTGCTATAGAGAAAAATAGCATCATCTTAAAATGTAAAATGGAGGATTAATGAAATTCAAAGAGCTTAAATATGATAAATTGAACACATATCCTTTAAATAAGAGAAAAAGTAAGGTTAATATAGATGATTTTTTCAATTTTAATGGCGAAAATTTTATTGACCAGATACCAAATATATTAGCTGCCAAAGAGGTTAAAGAGATAATTGAACATACTGTTAATGCTTATAAAAAAAGTAAAAAAATCGTTGTTGCAATGGG
>Ga0256914_1004106_pt1 | contig 11138 bp, 9 predicted proteins | sample HulkmetaG_FD_191571 | JGI IMG/M metagenome (GOLD analysis project Ga0256914, IMG submission 191571) | Hydrothermal chimney microbial communities from Main Endeavour vent field at the Juan de Fuca Ridge, Pacific Ocean - Hulk | ecosystem: Environmental > Aquatic > Marine > Hydrothermal vents ...
ATAATTGACCGGTGTTAGCCATCGATATCGATGGATACACGCAGTTATGCCGAATATGAAATGGCATTGAAAAACAAGCTTTTAGAAGATTTTTAAGTCTTTTTGCATTTACATTTTTTTAAAAAATTAAGATTACAGATCAAGTACAAAATGTAGCATCCAACCATCTTTTTCATGCTTTATTTGCATTTCTGCATATGTAGCAGCTTTAACTCCAGTTTTAAATTCATGCTTAATTGAATCAAAAGGTTCACCACGACATATTGCGTCAAGAATCCAAAGGTCATTCTTTTCAATCTTGTGTATCTTAAAATCGGAAAATACTAGCGATTCACTATCAAAAATGATTAAAAATTCTTCTAGCCACCTTAAGAGTAACTCTTCTAAATCAAATGCTTCAATATGAATTTTGTACTCAATCTTAGGTTCTACCTTTTTTATGTTTAGCATGATATTGAATAATGCTTCAGCTGCCGCTTCAAATGTTTTTTCTAGGGTTTTATCGTAACATTCAACAATTATATCAGCAGTATGATCAATATACTTGATTCTTTCCATGGTCTTCACCATTAATTTTATAAAAACTACAACGTTGTTAGTATATGAATAATTTTAAATTATTTATTGGAACAAAATACATAAAGCCAGGGTATCCAAGCGGACTGATTTAATCCCGCAATACGGAGCCGGTCTTGAGAACCGGTGCCCCTTGTGGGCTCGGGTGTTCGAATCACCCCCCTGGCGCCATAAAAATCATGTAAAATATCTAACAACACTAAAAGAATGAATGTTTTTTAAGATTTTAAAAATAAAAGAAGAGAAATTATCCGGTTAATTCAATTTCAATATATACTTCTTCAGGTATTTTAACGCGCATTATCTGACGCATTGCGCGCTCATCTGCATCAATATCAATTAATCGCTTATGGATTCGCATTTCAAATTTGTCCCAGGTTTTAGTTCCTTCACCACAAGGGGTCTTGCGTGTAGCGATCTGGAGATGTCGTGTAGGAAGTGGAATAGGACCTGACATACGTATACCGGTCTTTGTTACAATCTTTTTGATTTGATTACATACATCATCTAGTTTTTGTGTACTTGTACTTGACAACCTAATGCGTGCTTTTTGAACCATTATCATACAGTCTCCGTTTTTAATTATTGGAGATAGGAATAATATATAATTTGACTAGCTTCGAATCATGAAAACTTTGTTAAAAATATTTCGGCATGGATAATTTAAAAAAAGAAGGTGAGAGGAAATTATTTCTTGGTTACATCTACAACGATACCGACTGCAACTGTGATACCCATATCACGAACTGCAAATCGACCAAGTTGTGGAATTTCCTTGTATTTCTCAATGACCATTGGTTTGAGTGGCTTCAGTTTGACTAAAGCAGCTTCACCCTTCTTGATAAATTCAGGGTTCTCTTCAAGCATTTGACCGGATCTCTGATCTCTTCTGTTCTTAAGTTCTACAAATCGACATGCAACTTGGGTAGTGTGTGCATGAATTACAGGAGTGTATCCAACGGTAATTGCAGTTGGGTGCTGAATAACAATAATGTTACCTGTAAAGTCCACTGCAACAGTTGGAGGATTGTTTACATGACCTGCAACATCACCACGAGTGAGTTCCTTACGTTCAATACCACGTACATTGAATCCAATGTTGTCTCCAGGTTCAGCCTTCTGCATTGCTTCATGATGCATTTCAATGCTCTTTACTTCACCGGTCTTACCAGGTGGATTGAATATGACCTTATCACCTACCTTAAGAACACCAGTTTCAACTCTACCTACAGGTACAGTACCGACACCCTTAATTGAATATACATCATTGATTGGGATTCTAAGAGGCTTGTCGACTGGCTTCTTAGGAGGCTCTACAGAATCTAGTGCTTCAACTAAGGTAGGACCATTGTACCATGGAGTGTTCTTACCTTTCTCAGTAATATTATCACCAGTAATAGCAGAAGTTGGTACAAATGGTACTTTATCAACCTTATAACCAACAGTCTTTAAGAATTGACTGATTTCAGTCTTAATTTCGTCATAACGCTTCTGACTAAAGTTTACACTTGGATCGTCCATCTTATTGACGGCAACAATTAATTGATTTACACCAAGTGTAAATGCAAGATATGCATGCTCACGAGTCTGGCCGCCTGGACCATATCCAGCTTCAAATTCACCTACTTTTGCAGAAATTACAAGTAATGCAACGTCAGCTTGGCTAGCTCCAGTAATCATGTTCTTAACAAAGTCTTTGTGGCCAGGAGCATCGATAATTGTGTAGTAATATTTCTTAGTTTGGAACTTTGAAAATGCGATATCGATGGTAATACCTCTTTCTCGCTCTTCCTTTAATCTATCAAGTACCCATGCAAATGCCCAAGATGCACGGCCAATTTTTTCAGATTCTGCTTTGTATTGAGCCATAGTACGCTCATCAACAGCACCTACTAGGTATAGGAGATGGCCTACAAGGGTACTCTTTCCTGCGTCAATGTGTCCTATGACGACTAGGTTTAAGTGTGGGAGTTCCTTCTTTGACATTGTTTCTACCCCTTTTATTAATTTGATATTCTTCAAGTCGAACAAGGATAGAAAAATTGTATAAGAGTTTTTGGGTTGTTCGCACTTGATTAATGATTTTAACTATATAATTTCTAATAAATGTAATTAAATAATATCAGAAAGTAAATATAAATTTTATAATTTAGTGTAAAAATTTACAATTAGATGAATAATAAAAAGAAAAAAGAGATTTTATCGTGCAGAACGTGCAATACGTTCACGCTCGTCTTTCTTGCTTACAGCATAGCTAGATGGATCATTTCGATATGCTGCAAGTAATTCATCAACCATACATTCAACTAATGATTTGGTATTATTATGTGTTGATTTTAGAATACCAGTAACAAGCATTCGAAGTGCAAGATCAATTCGACGTTGAGGACCAATATCAACAGAACGAGGATATGCCATACCGCCATAGCTGATACGAGTTGTCTCTTCTGCAGGCGCAGCATTTTCAATAGCTTTTACAAGAACTTGAATTGGATTTAGCCCAGTTTTAAAATGAATAATATCAAAGGCTTGCTCAATCATTGATAAGACACGAGCTTTTTTACCAGAATTACGACCAGTTCTAAATTTTTTATCGTTTCGGTCGCCACCACTTAATAATTTATTTGCAAATCGTTCTACAATAGGAACCGTAGATTTTCTGAATCGACGATGCTCATGACGACCCATTGTATGTGGTACATAAATAGACCTTAAATTGATATATCTTCTGAGTCCTACATCGGATATTTCGACTTCCTCTGCATCATATTTTCCAAAGACTAGTATTTTCTCCAAAATAATAACCCCCAATTATCTTACTTGTTTTTCTTTCTTACCATAAATCAAAGCCTCTAATGAAGTTCCGTTTACTTTAACGACTTTCCATCTAACACCAGGAATGTCACCCATTGCACCACCCATGGCGCCACCGATTCCCTCAATAATAACTTCATCATGTTCATCAATAAATTTCAAACCACCATCTCCGGGTACAAATGCAGTTACTTGTTTTCCATTTTTAATTAATTGTACCCTAACACACTTACGAATAGCTGAGTTAGGTTGTTTTGATTCTACACCTACTTTTTCTAGTACAATACCACGAGCTTGTGGTGCCCCTTGCAATGGATCCGCTTTTACGTCTAACTTAAGCATTCTATGCTTAAATTCATGATCTTTCCAACGGAACTTCAATCTTTTTAACTTCAATTTTCTTGCTGCAAATTCACCCTTGGGGCTTTTTGATCCTGTCAAATTTCAATTCTCCATTTATTTTTTTATAATATATACTAAGTTTGGATAGCAGTTTACTAAATTTAAAAAGATTACCATAAGGCAATCTATTTTAATTGATAACTACGTCGTCAATACCGAAGTGCCGCTTTGCTAACATTCTCGCACGAGCAACATTCTTACCATTCTTTCCGATGGCAATTCCACGGTCTTCCGCAGATACTTTGACAAACGCAATTAGCTTCTCCTTAGTCTTAACAATGTTTATAGATTCTACACGAGCCGGAGATAATGCATTCTCAATGAATTTTTCTGGCGTGTCTGATAGTTCAACGATATCAATCGGACGCCCTAGTTGCTCGCGAATTTTCTTAATGTTAGCGCCGCGTTTTCCAATTGCTTGACCTATATCTTCTGGTTTGACGACGAAGATGATTCTGCCTTCCTTATTATCAATGATACAATCTTTTGCTACAGTTTTAGTAACATTTTCAAACAACATGAGGAGATTTAGTTCCTCGCTGGTTAATCTTATGCCTGACATTCCTACTCGATCTTCCCTTCAATTCTTTTTAGTATGTCGGAATCACCTTCATGTATTATAGATAGTACAGAGACAATAAAGGGTTTTCCGCATACTGCACCTAAATCCCAGCCAGACCCATCATAGGTTACAACAGGGATTTCAGATAATTCCGCATAATATTTTATTGATTCGGATACATCAGTAGGACAGTTTGATGCAAGGATAATAGCTTTTGCGGCTCCAGATTTCGCAGCTTTTATAGCTTCTTTTGCACCATATTTAACATTTCCAGTTCGTACAGCAATGCTTATTGATTGATTTGTAATCATTCTTGATTCCTCCTTGGTATTTCAGAGGGGCTCATTAGTAAATCGATAGATCCTGTTCCAAGAGGTATTAATTGACCAATTATTACATTTTCGGTTATACCCCTTAGATGGTCTACCTGACCAGTAATTCCAGCATTTAATAAATGTTTTATTGTGACCTCAAAAGCTGCTCTTGCTAAAGCGCTTTCTTTTCGACCACTAATACCATGACGACCAATTTGAGTGACTTCTCCACTCATGGTCATTAAATCCGCAACTAATATAATATGTCGTAAATCAACATCTAGACCTTGTTCTTCGAGAACAGTTAAAGATTCTTTGATAATTGCAGCTCTTGCAGCTTCAATACCAAAAACATCTTGAATTTCCATAATATTATTTGTATAAACACGATTTTGATCAATATATGGAATTTCTAATACTGCCCGAAGATTAGAACCTTCTGTATTTAATACAAATTCATTTCCTTCTTTCTTAATTACAACATGAGTAATCCCATCAACACCCTTTACTTTAATTGTTCTAATTTTTTCACGTAAATTCTGCAATTCAGAAATTTTGTCAGTAGAGGGTTGAACATAAACTACAAAATCATCTGCATATACATCGGCCTTTAATTTTGATTTTAATGAATTCACAACATCATCAATTGTAACATTTTTATCGTTCATTAGTTCTTCATCTAAATATATAGCGACCGCATTCTTAAACAAGTCAACGTCAATGCGCGATGCTACTTTTTCAACAAACACCATTTCGATCGATTGTGCGACTTTTCGCGCCTTTTCTTTGCTTTCACGATAACCTTCAATTAAATGAATTGTCATAATTGGAGTGCTAGGATTATTTCTCGCATCTACAATCTCAATCAATCGGGGTAAGCCTTGAGTAACAGTTAGCTGAGCAACACCCGCATAGTGAAATGTTCTTAATGTCATCTGGGTACCAGGCTCACCGATAGATTGTGCTGCAACAGTACCAACGGCTTCGCCAGGTTCAACTAATGCTTGTTCATATGCAGAAATAACTTCCTCAATTATTTCATTAAATTGCTTTTCAGTAATGCGTAATTTAATTACTTCATCTTCAAGTTCATCAATTAATGAAAGAGGTAGTTTTTGAGCATTGCGAAGCTCTTCAAATTTTTCATGCATTTTTTCTTTACTTATATACGCCATTAATCAACCCTCTATCTTGATTTTTTCACGACCCAGAACTTTTTCTAAAATTATTTTAATATTAACAGCTTTTCCTTTATCGCTCTTCATTGGGTCAACACCGTCGTCACCATATTTGAATTGTACAATTTTTCCAGATGCAGTACGAACAGTACCATCATGCTCAACTTTTATGTCTTGTAATGCAGTCATCAATCGTCTTTGCATATATCCACTTGTTGAAGTTCTAACTGCTGTGTCGACAAGACCTTCACGACCACCCATTGCATGGAAGAAGAACTCAATAGGATCTAAACCGATTCGATAGCTAGATGCAACAAAACCATGTGACTTTGCGCCAAGATCTCCAGGTTCAAAATGGGGTAGTGTTCTACCAATATATCCACGTTTAATTCGTTTTCCACGTACGCTTTGTTGCCCGACACAAGCAGCCATCTGTGCAAGGTTTAGTTTACTTCCTCTAGCACCAGTAGATGCCATAATAACAGCTGTATTATCTAAACCGAGATATGAACCTGCAATTTCACCTGATTTATCACGCGCTTCCCCAAGAACTTCAGTAATTCTATTCTCAAGTGTTTCTTCCAAGGTTCGTCCGGGTTGGCTTTCTAATTCTCCACGCAAATATGATTGAACTAATTCATTTACCTTATTTTCGGCTTCATCAAGAATTGCTTTTATTCTTAAGCGGGCTTCTCTACTTAGGTCCATATCATTAAGACCAACACTAAAACCACGTCTTGTAATAGCGCTAATTAACAATCTACCGATTGAATCCATAAATTCGCGAGCCTTTTTGGTTCCATATTCCTTGACAATACGATGGAACAAAGTGTTTGATACACCGGCTCCGAAAGTCTTCTTGTCAACAACTCCAAACAATAATTTACCATCTTTAATAACAACATACGAATCATATGGACAATTTGCATATGTACATTCTGAGCAGTTTCGACAGACTTTTGATTTGTAGGACATTGTCAATCCTTTAGGTATGAATAAACTGAAGATTTGTTTGCCAGTCCATAGAGGAATTGGTCTTAGAATAAGAGGATCTGGCAGTTTATCATCAATTCCTGCAGCCGCAAGAAGCTGTGATACTTCAGCTTTTGTAAATAATGATGTTTTTCTGGTTAATAGGAATCCTGAAGAAATATAATCCTGAAGTGCTCCGATTAATGGGCCTCCAAATCTTGGCGATAGAATTTGTTCTTGAACACGCATAAGAACACGAGCTTCAGCACGAGCTTCTTCGCTTTGTGGTACGTGCAAGTTCATTTCATCGCCATCAAAATCAGCATTATATGGTGGACATACAAATAAGCTTAATCTAAATGTACGGTAAGGCATCACACGAACTTCATGAGCCATGATTGACATACGATGCAATGAAGGCTGCCTATTAAATAATACAATATCACCGTCCTTGAGATGACGCTCAATAATAAAACCAGGTTCAAGAGATTCTGCAATTAATTTTCGGTCTTTTACAAAACGTAAGTCAATACGACGATTATCAGGTCGCATTATGTAATTTGCACCAGGATGTTCATTTGGACCACGTAAAACAAGCTCGCGCATTTCATCAATATTCCATTCAGTAACACGTTCTGGGATAGTCAATATCTTTGCGATCGCCTCTGGAACACCAACTTCATTCATCGAAATATTAGGATCTGGTGAAATAACCGTTCGAGCTGAGAAATCAACGCGCTTTCCAGATAAATTCGAACGAAAACGACCTTCTTTACCTTTTAGTCTTTGTGCTAATGTCCTTAATGCCCTACCGGACCTATGTCGTGCTGGAGGAATACCTGAAACACCATTATCAAAATATGTTGTAACGTGATATTGTAAAAGTTCCCAAAGGTCTTCTACAATTAAATGTGGAGCACCAGCATCTAGATTTTCACGTAATCTTTGATTTATACGAATAATATCAACCAGCTTATGAGTTAAGTCATCTTCAGATCGAACACCAGAGTCCAATGTGATAGATGGACGTACTGTAATTGGAGGTACAGGTAAAACTGTAAGTATTGCCCATTCCAAACGTGCAGTTTTTGGATTTATGCCCATCACGCGATAATCATCGTCTGAAATTTTCTCCAATCGATCTCGTATTTCGATGGGGGTAAGTCGAGATACTCCAAATTCAGTTTCCTCATAAATTGATGTTGGCTTTTCAAGCTTGATCTTTAATTGCTTCGCACCACAATGCGGGCATTCTTTGACACCTGTAGCTTTGTCTAGTGCCTTTTTAGCAATTGCAACAGGAACCTCAGCACTAAGATCGTCATAATTTTTGATTTTACTAAGCATTAATTGAATATCTTCTTCAGGAAGTAACAAACGATTGCATTCTCGACATGTTGCTTGTAAAACTTTTGTGATTATTTTCGCAAACTCTTCATGCATAACAGGTCGAGCTAATTCGATATGCCCGAAATGTCCAGGACATGAACCAACACGATTTCCACAAGTTTTGCATCTTTGACCAGGATCAATGACGCCTAATCGGCCATCCATTAATCCACCTTCGATGGGATAGCCATCTTCATCATACGTATCGGCAGCTACAATCTGAACTACAGACATTTTTCTAATTTCATCAGGTGATAGAATGCCAAACTTAATACTATCAATCATTTTAGGAAATTCAATGCTCACTCAAACTTACCCCCTAAATCTTATCCTTTAATCTTATACGTGGTGCAAGACCTAAGCTCATTAGTTCTTGTAGGAGTAATTTAAATGCATAACTAACTACAACTTTTGATATTTTTGCACGTTCCCCACAAATTGGACAATAATATACATCACGATTACGGTCATAAACACCCATAAGACCACAATTTTCACAGACCAGCATGGTAGATTTATCTGATTCTTCAAGAAGGCGACCTTTTAATAGAATAGCCGCACCATGACCAATAAGTACGTCACGTTCCATTTCACCAAATCGCAAACCGCCTTCTCTAGCTCTGCCTTCAGTGGGTTGCCTAGTAAGAATTTGTACTGGACCACGAGCACGAGCATGAATTTTATCAGCAACCATATGGTGAAGCTTTTGATAATATACCACACCCATAAAAACATCTACAAGTAATTTTTCGCCACTCATTCCATTATACATTACTTCGCGACCATTATATTGCAAACCATGTTCATGTAGAATTCGCTTTAATTCTTCTTCTGGAGTTCCACTGAATGGTGTCCCATCAATCGAATGCCCAGCCATTGCGCCGGCTTTTCCAGCGATAGATTCTAAAATTTGACCTAAAGTCATACGTGATGGAATAGCGTGCGGATTAATTATTAAATCAGGAACGATACCATCTTCCGTAAATGGCATATCTTCTTGTGGAATAATAAAGCCAATAACTCCTTTTTGACCGTGACGAGAAGCAAATTTATCTCCAAGTTCAGGAATACGTAGGTCTCGAACTTTTACTTTAACTAGCCGATTACCATCCATTGTTTCCGTAAGGATTACAGAATCGACAACACCAGATTCGCCATGGCGGACGCTAATAGAAGTTTCACGACGCATAGGCGTTGGAATTTCAAATTCGCTATACTCTTCAAGAAACCTTGGAGGACTTGTTCGCCCAATTAGAACGTCACCGCCTTCGACTTCAACTTCAGGCGAAATGATACCATCGTCGTCTAATCTAGTATAAGACTCAAAAGCTCTATACCCACGGACACTTTTTTCGGGCACTTCAAATTTATCTTCCTGACCACCGGGATATTTTCGCTCTTCCGCTTCATATGTTCTAATAAATGAAGAACGGCCCCATCCGCGCTCGATCGATGCTTTATTTGCGATCAATGCGTCTTCAATATTGTATCCAGTATAACAAAGAATTGCAATTATCGCATTTTGCCCGGCAGGTCTACCAAGATATCCAATAGGTTTCATTGCACGTGTTGTAACAATGGGAGTTTGTGGATAATGCAAGAAATGAGTTCGTGTATCAACACGATATTTAAAGTTAGAGGGAGGAATACCAATAGCCTGTTTTGCCATTCCAGCTTCATAAGTATTTCTTGGTGATTGATTATGTTCAGCAAATGGAATAAGTGATGCACTAATACCAAGAATTGTACTTGGTTCAATTTCAAGATGTGTAGTTTTTGGTGTGATATCACTCGGAAATAGTGCAATTAATGCATTTTCTTCTTCTTCAGCATCAAGGAATTCAATAATACCATTTTCAACTAGATCATCAAAAGTCCATTCTTTATTTCTAATTTTCTCAATGTGTTCAGGTTTTAATAGACTTTCACCGTTTTTGACAATAATAAGAGGTCTACGTGCACGACCCGAATCACAATTAACTTGCACTTCATGAGTATCATAATAATATGCAACATTTACTTGTGAGTTTAACTCACCTCTACGGCGCTTTGCGCGAATAGCTTCAACTAATGCTTCGGGCTGAGGATAAACGCCAATTAGACGTCCATTAAGAAATACATCTGAACCATGCTCACTTCGTACACCTTGAACTTCCTCGATACGTGTAACACCAAATGCATAAAGTAAGTCTTCAATTTGCGATTCATCAGTTCCTACAGAGATATATGCCATTAATGCTAGATTTTTAACTAGACCACAATTTGGCCCCTCAGGAGTCTCATTTGGACATATTTTACCCCAATGTGTACTATGAAGGTCTCTAGCTTCAAAATGTGGTTGACTCCGCATTAGTGGTGAGATTACACGTCTCAAATGGCTCAAAGAAGAAATGAAATTAGTTCGGTCAAGTAATTGGCTTACACCTGCTTTTCCAACCCAATTACCGGTTGCAAGTGCATGCTTTAATCTCTGAGAAATAACATCTGCTCGAACTGCAGTACGTATATTTGGTTTTCTACCTCTAACGGCAGTTCGTTCTAGCTGATATTTGATATCGCGAGTTAAATTATATAATGCGGTTCTAAAGAGAATAAGTAATAGATCACCAGATAGTTTTAATCGCTTATTTGCATAATGATCTTTATCATCCGGCTTTCGCTTACCTACAACGAGTTCAAGTAATCTTTGAGTCATCTGACCGAGATAGTATGCTTTTTTCAGGCGATCCTCGGGTTTATTGCCAATATGAGGTAATAGATACTTATCTAGTATCTTTTCAGCACGTTTTAATCGATATTCTTTTGTTTGCCCAACAGCAACACGTTTTCCAATATAATCTAAAGCAGCCAATCTAAGATCAGGCTCATCACTTTCAGTTTTAAGAGGGGATGCTTGGTCCAATGTTGGAATTATTGCACGGCGAATATCAG
>Ga0256914_1004107_pt1 | contig 11137 bp, 8 predicted proteins | sample HulkmetaG_FD_191571 | JGI IMG/M metagenome (GOLD analysis project Ga0256914, IMG submission 191571) | Hydrothermal chimney microbial communities from Main Endeavour vent field at the Juan de Fuca Ridge, Pacific Ocean - Hulk | ecosystem: Environmental > Aquatic > Marine > Hydrothermal vents ...
ATTTCCGTTTTACATCAATGCTGCAATCTTTTTATCCCCGGTCTCGAATTATGCGAAGTGGAACCCGGCGACAAAACAGATGGTCATCAGCAACAGCAGGCCGGGGAGAACGGTCAGGATGGTATTCTGGGGCAGGATGGGTTTTCCGGCTTTGAGGAAGGCCAGCAGCAACCCGCCGACGCCAATCAGCGCGCCGCCAATGCCGACCAGGGCGAAGCCCATCGTAGGGGTGCCGCCAAAAGCCAGGAAGAGCGGCAGCAGGAAGATGGTCAGCCCGGCAACCCCGTGGACGAAGGCCAGGGTGAAGGTTGCCAGTTTGGTCTCCGGTTTGGCGAGACGGGTGAAAACGATTGCCAGGAAGCCGACGACTACAAAAATCAGGTAAGGGGTTGTCCAGGCCTGGTAGTAGTCGGCGACCAGCCCCAGGGAGAGGCTTAACGGGATGATGGTTGAGACGATGACCACCCAGGGGCTGTCGAGCACTTCAAAACCCATGATGATGATCAGCAATCCGGCAACCAGCAGCACTCCAAAGGCAATGGTGTACGACCAGGTTGCCAGGGGGCTGTTCCCTTCCATCACAACAATCTGGTAGGCAGCCAGCAAACCGGTGATCAGGAGTAAAATTCGGTCGAGAACGGAAATCTTTTTCATGGTGTTTTCTCCTATCTATTCTCAAAAAAGCCGCAAACAAAACGGCGGGTGTTGTTTGCGGCTTAAAGTGTGATTGGCGGTGTGTGTTACAGGGTCATCAGCAGCATTGCGCCAAGCATGTAAAGCGAGGCGTACTTGAACAATCCAAAGTTGGCACGCTCGGATGGTTTGACCATCGTGATAATTGCCAGCACCAGCAGGCCGCCTGACAGTACGATCATCAACCGCAGGTAGCCTACGGTCATGCCGATGCCGTAGGCTGCTGCCCCCATCGCAACCGCGGCCAGCACGCTGGAGAGGGCGATGATCGCGCGGGTGGCCGCGAACCCGTAGGTGGACGGGAAGGTGGGGACCCCCGCAGCCTTGTAGTCATCGTAGTAGCGCATGCTGAAGGTGAGGATATGGGTCGGAATCCAGAAGAGGATGCCCAGCCCCAGGGCGATTCCCACCCAGTCAATGTAACCGATTCCCAATGCACGCCCTGCCATGATCGGCATTGCCCCGGAGATGCCGCCCCAGACGATGCTCCAGGCGGTGCGGCGTTTGAGCCAGATGGTGTAGACGATCACGTCAAAGAACAGCCCGGCGAAGACGATTACACCGTAAAGCGGGTCAATTGCCAACGCCCAAAGGACGCCTAATGCCGAGAGAATCAATCCCATCCGCAGGGTTTCTTTTGGGGTGATTTGACCAGCGGGAAGCGGCCGGTGCATGGTGCGGGGCATTTTGGCGTCAATATCGCGGTCGTACCACATATTGAGCACCGTCGAACCGCTAATTGCCAGGAAGAGACTCCCCGCTACGCCCAGCAGCGTCCAGATGTTAAAGACCGGACAACGGGCACTCATGTAGCCTGTCAGGCCAGTAACCAGCAGCAGGGCAGTCTGGTAGGATTTGATAAGCGGCCAGTAGATGCGGAATTTGGCTTTGATGATATTCATACTATCTCCGGGGAAGATCAAAAATCGTGCAGATGGGACGAACGCGGGTCATTCGAGGTTCCCCGGATGACCCGCTTGAATATCAGTGATCCCGCGCACAGCGGAAGCCGGTATCCGGGGCGTAGTGTTCCGGCCCGGCGGTGTTGATTTTCCAAACGCGCAGATCCACTTCGTAAGAGTAGTAACTGCCGCCGCGCATGTAGCGGTAGTGAATGTTCGGGAAGTCATCCCCAACCCACTGCCAGACGTTACCGGCCATGTCGTAAAGACCGTAAGGGCTGGGGGAATCCAGGGTTTCATACCCCTCGTAAGTTTTCCCGTTGTAGAACCCGACCGGGGTGGTGTTGCCCAGTTTGTCGGATATTTTCTCGAAGAGATCAAACGAGGAATAATAATTGGCGTTGTTGGGCATAATCTCTTCACCCCAGGGGAAGGGGCGTCCGTGCCCTTCGGCGTCCACTTCGGTGCCGCGGGCGGCCTTTTCCCATTCGGCATCCCGCGGCAGCCGCCAGTCGTAGTATTGACAATAAGCGTTTGCGCCGTACCAGGAAACCATTGTCATGGGGTGGTTGGCGTATTCCGGTTGGTAGGTAAATTCGGTACCATTGAAGGAAATGCGAATGCCGTCACTGTTCAGGGGAATGTACAGTTTTTCTCCTTCCAGAATTTGCATCTCATGCTTGTAACCATCATAGCGATCACCGGGATAAAAGCCGTGCACGCCTTCCACGGTGCGGGGGGCCACCAGTTCGTCGTCTTCGACGTTGTAACCGGCATCAACATCTACGGCACCAACGGAAATAGCGCCGGCAGCCAGGGCTTCGTTCAGGAACCTGGCGTATTGCTCTACGGTGACATCTGTCACCATGATTTCGTACTCATCTACCTGGGTCATATGGTCGTGCATCCCATAAGGAAATTCTCCGGCAGGGATACTCACCCAGGCTTCGGGGTCAATACCGGTGTCCAGGGCGGGTGGATTAACTGCTCCCGCACTACCGCCAGATGAACAGGCTATGGCAGTGATGGACAAAATCAACAAGGCAGCAATGAGAATCAGGCGTTTCATTCGGACACCTCCTTCAAGGTTTCCTGGAGTTCTTTCAGTCTGCGCTTTTGCTCCTCCAGTTCCCGCTTTGCAACGGTTTCTCGTTCGTTGTCGAATTCCCGGCTCCAGACGCCATCTCCCTTGAAGAGGTCGATCAGACGCCAGAGCATGAAGATTGCCAGCGCCACCAGGACGACTCCCAGCCCGATGTCGATCATCAACATTGTGGTACTCACAACCGGCTGCTGGTGTACATCGTCTACAAAGAGCCGTTTCATGGAGAAAAGGGTTGCACCGGCAAAGGCGATGTCGGACCCGATGATAATGACCCAACCTGCGAACTGGCGGGCTTTCCCCTTGACGCCGGACAAATCCAGGTAGTAGAGCAGGATGATGGTGGCGATCAGGGCTGCCAGAATATGCCAGTGCCCGGTCAGGGTGATGCGTTCCTCACGCTGTGTCCAAACCCGGAAGATGTCTTCCAGTTTGATTGCCATGAAAATCCCTACACCGCTGACCGTAAAGTTCATAAAGACCATCTGCCAGCCGGAGCCGAACTTGAGCGGATCGTGCAGCAAAGCGGCGATTTTCTGGAAGAAATTGGCCTTTTCGATGCCCTGTTCCGCGAGCCGGTCGTGGATCAGTTTGTCCCACGAGTAAATCACATAAAGCAGGGCTGCCATCATCACAAAGACGGCACCCACGTAGATGATGGTATGTGCCCATTCCAGCCAGACAATAGAAAGTGCACCGGCAGTCAGCACAATTGAGCCGAAAATCATCGAGACCATTGCCCAGAAGTGCAGTTTGCCTTTGAAATCCAGCCATTTGCCGACGATCAGGGTGATCCCTACAGCCACCAGTGAGAGCATGATGTGGAGATGCCCGATGATGGCGTGTTCCAGCGCGGTTTTGTGCGGAATGCGGATCAGGTCTTCTGCCAGAAAGGTTTCATGCCCATTAGACCAGAATGAGCCGGTCACTGCGCCCCACATGGCCGAAAGCAGCGTAGCGCCTGCCATTACAAAGAACGCTGCCCGCTCCATATCAATACCGTTCTTGAGATGGGCATATGGCGAATCCGGCGGCAGGCGGTACTCTTTTTTCCACGGCCAGAGCGCCGCCATCAACAAAAGGCCTGAAAAGTAGATCAGCGACTGCCCCACAAGGAACAAGCCGTGAAAGGTGAAGTTGTGCCCAAAATAGGCAAACAACAGGCCGAAGATGAGCGCAGTCAGGTACCCTACCGTAATGGTGCCGTTGATCATCACCTGCTCGTTGCGTTTCATCGGGACAATTTCGGTGATGAAGTACACTTCAATTGCGATGATGGTCATGGCAATGGTGTGGTAGAGCATAATCACGCGCCCCTCGCGCTCCGCCTGGATCAGGTCCATATGTAACAGGTTGACGGTGATGTCCCGGACCCCCCACTCAACCATCGGACCGGAGAGCGTGCCCCAGAGTGCCGTCACGATGGCGACCGCGGCGATAGCCATCAGCGTCAGGCCTCGGGTGGAGCGAAAGAGATAATCGAGACGTTTGGATAGAGATTGCATAGGTAACTGCTCCTAAAAAATTATGTTATCAACTGGCGGATTGGGGTCTTGCCTGTTCCCAATCTGCGGAAAGCACAACTCGCTCCGAGCCAATTGTCATCACTTCCATTGTAAAAGGAAAGATAACACAGCGCAGATAAATTGTCTTTATTAAAGAGCAAATGGAGGCGGGCAAATGTTGCAGAGTATTTGCGTTTCCCCCATCCGCTCAGATGGCTGCCCGGTTTCTGCATTTTTGCCTGCACCCGAGTAAATCACTCCGTGCCTGTGTCCATAAGTTGATTCTTGAAGAAAGGAATCAAAAGGACAACTACCAGAAGCACGCCCAGCATACCGCCAAGGAAGTACGTGGATGTGAAGATAGACGGCTCCGCAGTGCCCGGCAAAGCCATTGATGCCTTAGGGCGGGCAAAGTGAACTGGGAATGCGCCAACAGCCATGCTGAGACCGGCCACCAGAGCCACCCACCAGCCTGCCTCCTTGCCTGCCGCCAGTTGGTAAATGGCGACAAAAAGCAGGAAAACGGTGATTGCCATAATTGGCCCGGAATAACGCAAAATTGCAACTGCCGGGTTGATGAGTGATGCAGTTTTATCGGGCAACAGCCCGCGCAGCCCGTGTTCGGCAAACGAGAAAGCCTGCGTACCGATCATTCCCATTAGCGTCAGGGGAACGAACAAGGTCCATGCTTCCTTCCCTTTCTTCTCCAGAAAGATGAATGCCCAAAAGGCCAGCAAGCCGACAGTAAAGGTGGTGAAGGCGGGTGCATAAGCACGGGTCTTCACCATATAGGCCAGGCTGATGTAGAAACTGCCAATCGGCAATGCAGCAAAACTGGTCATAGCAACCGGAAACGCCCACTTTTTATCAAGGTAGAGTGCATAAGCGGTAACGAGCAGCACAATTCCGGCAACTACCTCAACACCACGCCAGGTTGAACTGACGTACATACGCAACGAGGGAACCGCCCCCATCTCGATTGTGGCGCCTTCGGTCATTTTGTTCAGTAACTTGTCTTGCGTAGCGTCAATCATACCGGATGCCATGAAAACCAACATCAGGCCTACCAGGACGGCAATAACGATCATGATGGTACGCGAATTCTTCATTTTGGATATTCCTCCGTTATGGTAAGGCGGGAACAAAGGCCCAAGAACCTGCCCGAAAGTCAGCAACGGGGTGTTTTTTGCAGGTCATGCCCGCAAAAAACACCCCCTGCCGCAGTATTCTTGATGAGTTCTTCTGTGGTGGTACGGGCACACTTCCCGCACGGTGCGAATCTTATCTGCTCTGAATATCTTTCACAAAGCCCCAGGCGTAGGCAAGAGTCATCAGCAGCAACAGCGGTGCCAGGATCATCAAGATGAATTCCCCGGTGAAGATACCGAACAGTGGTTTTCCGGCCTTGTAAAAGGCTAAAGCCATTCCGCCGATGCCGATCAGCAAACCGCCCACGCCCACCGCGCCAAAGCCTCGGGGGGCAGTTTTCGTCACGAAGCAAAGGTAAAGCGGCAGGGCGAAGATGATCAACCCCGCAACCCCGTGGAAGAGCGGCACGGCAATGCTCTTGAATGACATATCCCCAATGCTGGTAACGGCGATTGCGAGCAACCCCACCACCGAGAACCAGGAATACGCTTTCGCATATTTGGGCATAAACTGGTGCATCAGCCCCATCGAAATGCCCAGGGGGATCAGCGTTGCCACGGTCAGCACATACGGAGAGTCGAGCAGTCCCCATCCGCCGAAGATCAGCAGCACGCCGGAGACCAGCAGCACCACGAAGCCCAGCATGTAGTAAATATCGTAGCGGTTTTTCTCCTTTGAGTAGCGCCCCCAAAACCGCCAGACAAGATACGCGGCCGCGAGGCCGGTCAGCAAAAGGATGATTCGATCAAAGATGGTCATGGTAATTCTCCTCCAAGGTGTGAATGTGGATTTGTGAAAAACAGCGAGTGTTACAACTGCCATAAAAATATGACATATTTTACAACACAAGTCTGTGATTTTCGTTACACGGAGGCCGTCCAGGGCGCAGGCAAATGTCGTAGAAATTGAGTAGGGGGAACACCATCGTTCTACATCTTTTGCTTGCATCCGCCGGTCTATTATGAAAGCCTGCAAAAGCCTTGCAATTCTTCCCTTTGCGTTTACCTTCCTTTGCGTTAGAATACGTGCGTTGCATCCCGGTCTGCGGAACTCAATGCGGACGCAGCGAGAGTATGCTGTTGAGTCAAAGGGTTGTCGTGCTGTTTTCAACATCCCGGTAAAATTTGCAGCGGAATTGCCGGATCGCGGTCCATTGGAATGAATCCAGGGCTTTCTCTGCGTTTCAGCGGAAGTCTTGGAGCCTGGCGCGCCATCTTTTCAACCGAACCATCCGGAGAAACATCCATGATTGAATACCCCCCTGAACCCTTTCGTATCAAAATGGTGGAACCCATCCAACGGATTGACCGCGATGCCCGCGAGGCCGCGCTGCGCCGCGCCGGGTACAACGTCTTCGGCCTGCGGGCGGATGAAATCTACATTGACTTGCTCACCGATTCCGGCACGGGGGCGATGAGCCAGCATCAGTGGGCTGCCATCATGGAAGGGGACGAATCCTACGCCGGGGCGCGTTCCTACCAGCGGTTGACGGAAGCCATGCAGGAGATTTTCGGCTTCCGTTTTTTTGTGCCCACCCATCAGGGGCGCGCGGCGGAGAACATCCTTTGCGCGGTTGCCCTCAAAGAGGGGCAGTACGTGCCCTCGAACATGCACTTCGACACCACCGAGGGAAACATCCGCGCCCGCGGCGGACGCCCCACCAACCTGGTGATTGACGAAGCCTTCGACCCGCAATCCCGCCACCCCTTCAAGGGCAATATGGACCTTGACAAACTGCGGGCCTTCATCGCCGAGGTCGGGGCGGAGAACATCCCCTTCGGGATGATCACCATCACCAACAACGCCGGGGGCGGGCAGCCCGTCTCGCTGGAGAACCTGCGCGGGGTTGCCGCCATCTACAAGGAACACGGCATCCCCTTCTACATTGACGCCTGCCGCTTCGCTGAGAATGCCTACTTCATCAAACTGCGCGAACCCGGTTACGCCGACAAATCCGTGCCCGAAATCGTGCGTGAGATTTTCGCCCTCGCTGACGGGGCCACGATGAGCGCCAAGAAGGATGCCATCGTCAACATCGGCGGCTTTCTGGCGACCAACGACGAAGCGATGTTCCAGCACATCCAGAACGAGTTGATTTTGCGGGAGGGCTTTCCCACCTATGGCGGGCTGGCGGGGCGCGATCTGGACGCGATGGCGGTTGGCCTGCGCGAAGGCCTGGATGAGCGCTACCTCGCCTACCGCCTGGGGCAGACCGAATACCTGGCGGAGAAACTGCTCGAAGCCGGTATCCCCGTCATTGAGCCTGCGGGCGGGCACGCGGTTTACATTGACGCCGGAGGGCTTCTGCCGCACATCCCGCCCGCCGAATACCCCGGTCAGGCGCTGGCGGTGGAACTCTACCGCGAGGGCGCCATTCGCGGCGTGGAACTCGGCTCGGTCGCCTTCGCCTATCCCGACCCCGACACGGGCGAGATGGTCCACCCCAGGATGGAACTGGTGCGGCTGGCGATCCCGCGGCGGGTTTACACCCAGGCGCACATGGATTACATTGTCAAAACCCTCAGGCGCATCAAGGAGCGGGCGGACGACCTGCGCGGTTACCGCATCACCTACGCCCCCGAACTCCTGCGCCACTTCACCGCCCAGTTCGAGCCGCTTTAGTCCCTTCAACCAAGGACTGGCAGTCCTGCCAGGACTGCCAGTCCTAAACCATCACGGATCATTTACGGATCAGCCATGTCCCCAGAAAAGCGCACCATCACCGCCGAAGACCTGTACAACTTCCAACTCCTCACCGGCCTGGAAATTTCACCCGATGGCAAATGGGTGATTTACGCCCGGCAGCGCGTCGACCGCAAAACCGAAAAGAAATACAGCAACCTGTGGATCGTCTCCACCGAGGGCGGCGAACCGCGCCAGTTCACCTATGGCGATCAGCGCGACGGCCGCCCCCGCTGGTCGCCGGACGGACGGCAGATCGCCTTCATCTCCAACCGCGGGGACGAGAAACAGCCCCAAATCTACCTCATCCCCGCCGGGGGCGGCGAAGCCCGCCCGCTCACCGACCTGAAAGGGGAGATCGCCGCCTTTGAATGGTCACCCGACGGGCGCAAACTCATCCTCCAGTTCCGCAAAAAGGATGCCGAAGCCCTGGAACGCGAGCAGGACGAGCAAAAGAAGAAACTCGGCATCGTCGCCCGGCACTACAAACGCATCAACTACAAACTGGACGGGGCAGGCTTCCTGCCGCAGGAGCGCTGGCACATCTGGACGGTAGACGCCGAAAGCGGCGAGGCCGCCCAACTCACCGACCACGAAATCTACGATGAGACCGATCCCGTCTGGTCGCCGGATGGAAAGTGGATTTTATTCACCTCCAACCGCGCCCCCGACCCCGACATCGAGTACGACTCCGAGGAGTTTTACCTCATCCCCGCGGCGGGCGGCGAAATCCGTAAACTGCCTGCCCACGGCGGTTCGAAGATGTTCCCCCGTTTCTCCCCGGACGGGCGCTGGATTGCTTACTACGGCACGGAACTGCGCCGTACCTGGTGGCAGAACACCAGCCTGTACGTCGTCCCCTTCGAGCCGTCCCAGGAGGAACCCGCCCCGGCGCGCAACCTGACCGCCGAATTTGACTTCAACGTCTCCTCCGGGGTGATGACCGACCTGGTGGGCGGCGCGGGCGAACTCACCCCGCCGACCTGGTCGCCCGGCGGGGAGCGCATCTACTTCCCGGTGGGGCGGCACGGCAGCAGCCGCATCCACTCCGTCCGCCGCGACGGAGGCGATTTGCAGGTTCACACCCCCGACAAAGGCGCCGCGGGCCGCTTCAGCCTCGACCGCGCCGGGGAGCGGATGGCTTACTTCTTCGCGACGATGACCGACCCCGGGCAGATTTACCGGCTTGACCTTTCGGGCGGGGATTCCGCGCCTTTGACGGCGCTCAACCCCTGGCTTCGGGCGGTGGAACTCGGCGAGGTGGAGGAAATCTGGTTCCACGGGCGGGATGGCAACCCCCTCCAGGGCTGGATTCTCACTCCGCCGGACTTCGATCCATCCCGCAAATACCCCGCCATCCTGGAAATCCACGGCGGCCCGATGGCGCAGTACGGGTACTTTTTCATGCACGAGTTCTACTACCTGGCGGCGCAGGGTTATGTCGTCTTTTTCAGCAACCCGCGCGGCGGACAGGGCTACGGCGAGGCGCACACCAAGTTCATTTACGGGGTTTGGGGCGATGCCGATTACGCCGACCTGATGTCCTGGACGGATTTGGTGCTGACCAGAAACTTCGTTGACCCGGAACGGGTGGGCGTGACCGGCGGCAGTTACGGCGGCTACATGACCCTGTGGGTAATCGGGCACACCGGACGTTTCAAGGCCGCCGCGGCGCAGCGGGTGGTGAGCAATTTCATCAGCATGTGGGGGACAAGCGATATGAACTGGCGCTTCACCTCCCTGGTGGGAGACCCGCCGCCATTGGAGGACCTCGAAACCGCCTGGAATCACTCGCCGCTCAAATACCTGCCTGAGGCCACCACACCCACGCTGATCATCCACAGCGAGGAAGACCACCGCTGCCCCATCGAGCAGGGTGAGCAGGCCTTTGTGGCTCTCAAGGTGCTGGCGAAGGTGGATGCCGAGATGGTGCGCTTCCCCGGCGAGCCGCACGGCCTCTCCCGCGTCGGGCGCACCGACCGCCGCATCGTCCGTCTGGAGCACATCCGCCGCTGGATGGATAAATATCTGCACTGAGTTCCGCACCCCCTGGCCGTACCGAGGTTACGCGGCCCGCTCAATCCCCAATTCTGTCAATTTTTCCGCGGTTGGCATCCCCGTCCCGGAATCCCAGCCGCGGGCGGCGTAGTAGGCGGCGAGCATCTCCTCGAAGGGGATGCGGTACCCCGCCGAGCCGCCGTCCTCGTAAGGTGTCAGCAGGGCTTCGGGAAGCGTGTCGCTGGCGCGGGTCAGCCCCAGATTGCGGTTGATCAGGCGTTTCAGGTTCCAGGCGCGTTCTCCGGATTGCAGCAAATCCCCCAGGGTGTAGGTCTCGCCCGCGGCGGCATTGACCAGTGCCAGCACGGTTTGCGGCGGCACATTGGCGAAGATGCACATCACCAGGGCGTTGAAAACCGTCCGCCAGTTCTGGTGACGCGCCACGTTCGCCGCCTTTTCCGCCCCGGCCTGGCGGTCGAAGACCTGCAAGCCCAGTTCCGGCTCCACCTGACCGAGAATGTCCACCATAAAGTAATCGGACTGGTTGTGGCAGGCGCCGCGCGGCGAGGTGGCATAGGTCAGCGCCATGCCGGAGGCCGCCCGCGGGTCGTGGTAGGCCACCTCGAGGCCGTTGACCTGAACGGCAGCCCCCTCAACGCCGAATTTCCGCCCCAGGGCACGGGAACCCGCCGCGAGTTCCGCCCCGAAGCCCGCTCGCCGGGCGGTCATCTCCACCAGTTGCAGCGCCAAATCAGGGTCGCCCCAGGTCAGCCGCAGGCCGCCGGTATCCGCCGCGGTGATCACGCCGCGTTCAAAGAGCGTGACCGCAAGCCCGATGGTGCCGCTCAGGCTGATGGTATCCATGCCCAGTTGGTCGCAGCGCTCGCCCAGGCGGGTGACGGCGGCGAGGTCGTCAATCAGCAGGTTGGGGCCGAAGCCGACCATCGTCTCGTACTCCGGGCCTTTGCGGGGGGCGGCCTCGCCGGGCAGCGTCACCACCCGCCCGCAGGCAATCACGCAGGCATGGCAGGCGCTCACGCCGGTCAGGATGCTTTCCGCCATCGCCGCGCCGGTGACGCTGCCCGCACCCGCGAACTTGCCCGATT
>Ga0256914_1004108_pt1 | contig 11134 bp, 11 predicted proteins | sample HulkmetaG_FD_191571 | JGI IMG/M metagenome (GOLD analysis project Ga0256914, IMG submission 191571) | Hydrothermal chimney microbial communities from Main Endeavour vent field at the Juan de Fuca Ridge, Pacific Ocean - Hulk | ecosystem: Environmental > Aquatic > Marine > Hydrothermal vents ...
GAACGCGGGTCGGATCGCCGATGTGGACAACCTCAACCGGGAGATCGCCAAGGTCACCAAGACCTTCACCACCGACGAGATCATCAAGAAATTCACGGAGGCCACCATCCCCATCTCCAAGGTCAACACGATGGAGGACGTCGTGGAAGATCCCATGATCAAGGATGCCATGATCACGGCGACCGATTCACGTTCCGGCATGACGGTGCATCTGCCGCCTCCCGTCGTCAAGACAGATTACCTTAAATCCGCCAATTTCTCTCTCACCTTCCCGCCTCGTTTCGGAGAACACAACGAAGAGATCTACGGGAAACTCGGGTACAGCCCCGAAGACCTAAAGGCTTTCAAAGAAAAGGGGATCATCTAATGCACCCAGATATTTTAACCTCCCTTGTCACGAAGACGGATAGCAAGATCGTTCTCCTCGTCATGGACGGCGTGGGAGGACTTCCCATCGACGGCAAGACGGAACTGGAAGCGGCAGACACCCCGAACCTGGATCGGTTGGTAAAAGAAAACGTCTGCGGACTCACTGACTCCATCGACCGCGGCATCACGGCGGGCAGCGGTCCGGGTCACTTGGGACTGTTCGGTTACGACCCCACCCAATACGAGATTGGTCGCGGGGTCCTGGAAGCCCTGGGCGTGGGCCTGGAGATGACCCCACTGGACGTGGCGGCTCGGGGGAACTTCGCCACCCGTGACGCCACCACCATCACCGACCGGCGGGCGGGACGTATCCCCACGGAGCTGAACCAGAAGCTCTGCGCCAAGATGGCCGAAGCCATTCCGGAGATCGACGGGGTGAAAATCATCATCCATTCCGGACTGGAACATCGGTTCGTCGTCCTCTTTCGCGGGGAAGGACTGGACGGAAGAATCGCCGACGCCGACCCCCAACAGGTAGGGCTTCCGCCAAAGCTCGCCTCGGCCCTGGCGCCGGAGGCGGAACATACCGTCGAGATCGTCAATACCTTCATCCGAAAGGCGGAAGAGGTTCTCAAAGACGAGCACCCCGCCAACACCATCCTGCTGAGGGGTTTCGCCAAGTATCCCGACATCCCCAGCATGGAGCAGCGCTTCGGACTGACCCCCGCCGCCATCGCCACCTACCCCATGTACCGCGGTCTCGCCAAGCTGGTGGGGATGACGCTGCTGGACACGGGAAAGACCGTGGCGGACGAAATCGAGACCCTCAAGGAGCACTGGGACTCTTACGATTTCTTCTTCGTCCACGTGAAGAAGACGGACAGTTACGGGGAAGACGGGAACTTCGAGAAGAAGGTCTCCATCATCGAGGAAGTGGACAAGGCCATTCCCGACCTACTCGCCCTGAAGCCCGATGTCCTGGTCGTCACGGCGGACCACTCGACGCCGGCTGCGCTCAAGTCCCATAGCTGGCATCCCAACCCCTTCCTTCTGGTCAACAAATACATCCGTCCGGACGAGGTGACCCATTTTAGCGAACGCGCCTTCGTCCACGGCGGGCTGGGACGCTTTCTCGCCAAGGACGGGATCGCCCTCATGCTGGCCCATGCCTTGAAGCTGAAGAAATTCGGGGCATAGCCAAAGCTCTGAAGAAGGAAGGATTCACGCGGACGATTTACCTCGCCAAATTGGCGGCCCCAGCCATGAGGATTTCACGGGGACTGAAACCCGAAACTTGGAGGCACGACAGAAAAGTAATTTCCAAAACACCTCACACCCGGTGGTTGGTGAAAGGAGGTATGCCATGTTTAAAAAAATCATGTTTTGCACCGACCTGTCCCAGAACAGCGATGACGCCTTCCCCTACGCCCTGGATCTCGCGAAAAAATATCAAGCTACCCTCTATCTCGTCCACATCGTCGAACAGCCTCCGCAGACAGGATTCGTAGATCTTTACGTCACGGAAGACATACGTGAAAAGATAAAAAAAGAGAGGGATCTTTATGTGAAAAACGAAATCGAATCCCGCTACATCGCAACGATGGGCAACTTTACCGATTACGAAATAATCACGGAAGAATCCTCGGAAGCTCCCTATCATCCCATCCTAGAAATCGCACGGGAGAAATCGGTTGATCTCATCATTCTCGGCACGCATGGTCGAACGGGCATAGAAAAGGCCATTTTTGGAAGCGTGGCCGAGCGGGTCTGTCGCCGTGCGCATTGTGCCGTGCTCACGATTCGGTCGGGAAATTGAGCGCACAAAATATTCACAAATCCCTTCTTCAACCCAAGGCACCTCCGGGTGCCTTTCCCATTTTGTGATGACCTTTCCTCTCTCGACAAAAACATCCGCTGTCTTGAAGCTCCTAGCCGGCGCGGTGATGATCAGCTTCTCCGCCGTATTCGTCAAGATCGCTCACGTGGAACCCGCCGTCTCCGCCTTTTATCGTATGGCAATCGGAGGTTTGTTTCTTCTTATCATCATCGCCCTTACCAGAAAATGGAATCGACTTCCCTCTCACGCCTTTTTCCTGATGATCTTGTCTGCCTCCTGTTTCATTCTAGATCTCATTGTCTGGCATCAAAGTATCTTCTACGTGGGACCCGGACTAGCCACGATCCTCGCCAATTTCCAAGTGTTTATCCTTGCTGGCACTGGTTTGTTTCTCTACAAAGAACGCCTGGGTCCTCGTTACATAATTTCCGTTTCCCTTGCGGTGATGGGTTTAGGGCTGCTCATCCTTCCCGGAACGGAAGCTTCGTCAGCGCCCCATTTCTACTTTGGAGTTGTGTTGGGACTGGTAACGGCACTCGCCTACTCAGGCTATCTGCTCAGTCTGCGAAGTTTGCAAAAGCGACACAGAGACCTCTCTCCCCTCCTCGTCATTGCCATCATTTCCGTCCTAACCGCCATCGGAATCGGACTCCACGTCGCTACTTCTGGCGCCTCGTTCGTCATTCCAGACACGCAAACGTTTCTCGCCCTTATCGCTTACGGCGTCATGGGGCAGGTCTTGGGATGGGTATTGATATCGAAAGGCATCGCCTATGTCGAAACCTCCAAGGCAGGTCTGATCCTTCTACTCCAGCCTACTCTCTCTTTCTTATGGGACATCCTCTTTTTCAATCGCCCAACAGGCCTTCTCGATCTCACAGGAGCCACCCTGGCCATCATGGCCATCTATCTGGGGACCACCTCCCGCACCAATTCTCACGAATGAATTATCCATACCGCTCGTTCTTCCACACATCCGCGACGGGGTGATAGCCGCGGGCTTCCCAGTACCCGCGGATGTCTTCATCAACCAATTCAATCTTACACACCCATTTGACACTTTTATACGCATATCGCCCCGGAATGATAAGCCGGAGAGGATATCCATGCTCAAAAGGAATGGGCTCCCCGTTGCGCTCCCATGCCAGCAAAGAGCCTTCATCTCTCGCACAGACCATGTCCACCTCTGAAGAATATCCTCCTGGTGAATGGAACACGGCAAATCGCGCCTCCTTAAGAGGGGAAACACGATCCAAGATTTCCTTCACTCGAACCCCTTTCCAGCGGTTATTCGGTACAGACCACGTCTCCACGCAATGGAAATCCCCCTCTATCTCCACCTGTGGAAACGCCCAAATTTCGTCAAGTGTAAAGACCTTTCTCTCCTGTACCAACCCGCTCACTTCCAACGTCCACTCATCCACGGCAAGAGACGGAAACTCCTCTGCCGTCCTCACCGGCCACGAATCAATGTACCTTTGTCCAGGCGGGATTTTCGACATTTCTACCTCCCCTCTCTCTTTATGATTCCCTTCGTCGGGTTTCCATATAGGCCATGGCCTCTTCGATATTCAATTCCCGGGTACTCCCCCCCGTCCGAAGGAAAAATTTCGTTTTCCCTTCCTGTTTCACGAACACCGGCTTCAGGGAGGGCTCGACAATGATTCTGCATACATCTTTCCCCTCAATCGAGTGAAAAATGACATGAAGGTTCTGACAAAACTCCGGCCCCAGCTTCGCGGAAACGGCCGTCATGATCGCCAGTTCGAAGCCGTCCCGGTTTTTCTTCTTGAGGGTTTCGTAATCCTTCTCCAGCCCAAGGACCGCCCCGCTGTCATCCACACCGATCAGCAACGTTCCTCCCTTTCCATTCATGAAACCCGCCAGAGTTTTTAACACGGCATTTTCCAATCCTCGGTTCACCTTATCCTGCCGAAAGTCCCAACGAAACGAAGATTTAAATTCTATCTTGGGCCCCTCCCCTTGAGCGATCAAGGCGCCTAGATTATCCTCTAGCGCGGTGTGGAGGCGTTGAATATGCCGCGCCTTTTTTTGCCACGATCCAAAGAAAAGGGCGATAGCGAGTCCAAAGATCGCCCCTACCGCGGCGTAAAAAAACGTCTTGACCGGCGTTCCTCCCTTGAGTGAATGGGTCAACTGTCCGCCGATAAACGCCCACACACTGGGGGGGTGTGCCAAACCATGCTCATAATAATAGACGAATTCATTGATGGGATATAAAAGGAAAAAACCCGCGATGGCCCCGATACCAATTCCCGTCAGGCAAAATTTCAACCAATAGGCCTGCTCCCCTTTCAAGGCCTTCGCAACTTTCTCCATCCCCTCCTTTATGGCTCATTTTCTCCCTTAAATCAATAGAAACCTTTTTCAACGCATCTTCAGCATCCTAGAGTTCTCAAATGCCTCCGCAGCTCGGAAATCCTTTCCATAGCCCTTTGAGGATCCCCCTTCTTCATCGCTTCTTCTGCTTCCCCAAGCCCTTCCTCCACTTCCCTGAGTTCCTGACGAACGCGATCAACCGCCTGGTTCGCGGCATCCGCCAATGTCTGAAAGCGATCCCCTTTTCGAAGGCGGAACACGTGAGTAAAATCTCCTTTCGCTATCTCGAGAAGGCCGCGTTCTATTCGATAGATCGGCCCTGCCACCCGTTGAGGAAAGAAAATCGCACAAAAAAAGCCTAGCAAGAGGCAAAACCCCCCGCTCGCTACAATAACGGGAAGTAATAAATCACTGACATGCCGAATTGTTAGATGCGCCCTGTGAAAAGAGGTCCCAATCTCTTTGTGACTGAAGAAATAGAGGACGGAAAGTCCAAGGAGAATGGAGATAAAAAGCACAATCAAGAATCTTTCCAAGATCCAGAATTGCAACTCCCTTTTCACGTGCAAGTTCAACTTTTTTCGTTTTACGCTATACTTTTTTTTCTTCATACACCCTCCCGTTTTTCACACGCTATCTCCTGTAACGTTCCCCATGACACGCCACGCAAAGATCATCCTCTTTCTTTCTCAACAGATAAGGTCGGTTCGCCGCATGGGGCTCATGGCAACTCACACACGTCACCACTCCTCCTATCAAGGGAACATCTTTCGCCTTCATCCCCGGTTTTAAAGAAACATTAACAGGATGAGACGCCCCAAGCTTTTCATTCGGATGGCACTCATAACACACGTCCAAGCTGGCATAGAGGGCCGAGCTCAACAGGGGGTGTCCTTTCACCCTTTCCGTCTGCGCCTCAACTTCCGGCAAGAGACCCAGTCGCCAATCCATCTCTTCATCCGACTCGATAGCGAGCGCGAAATCGTCTGAAGGAAGAGAGACGACCGATACCTTACAGGAATCACCGCTGGAATTAAAGAATTCCTTTTCCCCGTTGTCCCCTTCCAGCTGGAAAGAGCATGAATATGGAGTTGACTTCCTCCCTTTGAGATCCTTCGCAATCACCGTTGCGGTATATCTCTTCCCCTCTTTCAAATGCGTCAGAACGATTTTATGGCGCGTATACAAATCACCTCCACTGTGTTCACTTCTGTTTCCTATCCTTACTTCCACCTCCGTTGGAACATTCGTTTCAATACACAACGCCGCTTCAACGAAAACTCCTTTCTCCCACCCACAAAGGGAAGCTCGTAATATCTTAGGGGAATTCGATGTGTTTATGGTCAGCGGTTTTGCTGAAGCCAATGATAATGTCTGAACCTTCTCGCGTGCCTCCGAATAAAATACCAGGGTTTTGCCCCGAACCCGCCGGGGCAGAAAGATGAATCCTCGTCCCCCGTAAAAATGACGTTTGAGAACCCATCTTACCCTGCTGAGATCAACATTCCTCACCTCACCCGCTGCCTCGTTACCTCCGTGACACGTTTCACATTCTTTCAAGCTAAAAGGCTCATGAAGCCACTTCCCTATGCGTCCAAAGCGGTGGCACTCGATACAGAGTTTCCCCTTGGCGAGCCCTTCAAATCCTCCCCATAGACACACGACGGTAAGCGCAAAACACAACCTTTTTCGCCATGTCTCCCTCTTCACCCTTGCTCTCCACCGTCTCAGGCGCCAACGGCCAACCCGAAAGGCACACCGCCCAGTTCAATACTTCCCTTTTCCTTAAACGAGAGGGCATCGACGACCACGATCCTCTTTTCTTTCCGATCCACTATATAGAGCCATCCCCGCTTCTTACACGCCACCACCTCATAAAAGGCCCCTCCGATCTTGATCCTCTTCGAAATCGACATCTGTCCCGGCCACAAAAAGCTCAAGATTCCCTGTTGGGCATCCGTAATATAAAGCCGGCTGCGTACACCAAAAATCTTCATGGGTCTCGGCCCACATCTCAGTCTCCCCACAAGCCTTCCTTGCCGGAGGTCAAACACACTGATCGTACCCGATCGTTGATCCGCCACATAGAGCCGTTCTCTCTCCACCCATATCCCCCGGGGAGACGATCCTGTATGGTAAACCCGTTCCGTGATAAGATCCTCGTTTAACTGATAGACCTTCTGTTCACCCGTCGAAGAAACGAATAGACTTCGACCTCTCGTCCAGAAAAATAGATCAGAGGGGTGATGCCCCAACCGCTTCGACTTCACGAGACGTCCCGTCGTCGCGTCAACCAGAAAAATCTGATCATTCGTGGGATCCGTGATGGCAACGATCCCCCTATCAATCAATGTCAAGAATCTCGGCCTCTGAACCATGGGAAGCAAAAGGGAATCGATCACCCGAAAGGTTGACATCTCCACCGACAGAAGCGAACGGCTTTCTTCGCAAAGAACATAAAGACGGTCTCCCCTTGGGAGAGCAACAAGCTGCCTCGGAGTCGCCTTGGTCGCAAGCGAAGCCACTACCCGATTTCTGTCGGTACGAATGGCAAACAAGGTGTTAATCCCGTCACACGTGACATAGACCGTCTCTCCGCGAAGGGGGCGACGCTGGGGAAGGGCATACAAAGAGGGGACAAAGCCGTCCTCTCGTTGCGACCCTTGGACATCCCACACGAGAAAGAGGCATCGGCTTTCCCCTTCCTTCAATTCCAAATTTACCGAAATCCCGATTCCTCGTTCTTGAGAAATCCTCTTCTCTCCGATGTAAATCTCGGAAAGTTTTAGCGATACTGCGCTATAGCGCCCCTCAGGAACCTCCGCGCTCGTCAGTAAAGATTGCCCAAAAGGGGCCTTCGTGGAAACCTTCGGTTTTTCCAATTCCAAAGGAACATCCGTGCCTTCGCTCCCCCCTAAACGCAGCTCCTTCACAACAAAACCCGCGTCACGCCTCATCGGATGTTCCACGTTCACAAATACATTCAACCGTGCCGCTTCAGCGACACCAATAGCCACGCCTCCCCATACAATCAAGAAGACTAGCCACACGCCTCGTCGCATCAAAAACACCTCCTCCCCGTGCTGGATCCTCCTAACCACCCGTCGTCCTTCCCGTGCATATGACAATTCAGACACGGGATAGGGGTTGGGCTTCCCGTACTAGTACAACGATCTCTTCCACCGCCACCGCCTCCCGAATGACATCCTCCACACATTCCAACCCCGGGATAAGGGGCATCGTTCGCTCCCCCATCCGTGCAATGGTGCACGTGCTGCCACCTATTGGGGGTAGCCGTGGTTCCATACGCCTGATCGTCCTTGTGGCACGCACGGCAGAGGTAACCGATCTGATTTCCCGAGGTCCCGGAGATGGTTACCTGAACCCCGTTTACTTCCGTCCGGATAAGATAGGGATTGGGGGAACCATGAGGTTCATGACAATCCGTGCATGAAAGGGCAAACCCCATGGTAATTCCGATGGGAGCGGAAGAATACGGAGCCTTGATGCTCAGTGCCGTCGTGGCCGAATTCTTCCCGTGTTTGTCACCGGGGCCCGCCTCCCCTCCCTGAGTCGTCCAGTCAATCTTAATAAGATTCCGTCCAAGCTGGGAACTGTAAATGGTTGTGTTCGGATTATGGCACTCCGTGCAGAAGGTGGCGTAATCGGGCAAATTGGAACCATCATAGGTCGTTGTCCCCCCCGGTTCATAAGAGTTGGTTCCCCCATACGCATACGGAGACTGATAATGACCTTGGTAGAAATAGTACATTGTTTCCCTTTCCGTGGCGGTAGCACCATCCCCCCACAAGTCGTCATGCGCCGAGGGAAGAGATACCGCCGTGTTCGCGGAAGGATTTGCCGGATCCGCCTTGACCCTTTTGGCCAGATGAGGATTGTGACAGGCGACACAAGGAGAAGACCGTTGGGTAAAAAAGGAAAAATTCGTACGAGCGTAATTATAGACATCCTCCAAATCGTGATAGGATGTCTGATTAAACGTGGAGAGAATATCGTTTTTTCCCGAAGAGCTATATCCTCCAAAGGTTTTCGCGTAATCTTCATTCGTGATTCCACCACTCTGTTCCGAATCTGTCGCATTGGTATGACAATGAAAGCAAAAGGCATCCGCCTTTTGATAATTGCCCGGTGAGGCATTCGTATTGAAAGGATTCGCAAACAAAGCGAAGGAGAACGGGCCTCCATTGCTGATGCCTCCATAGTATCCGTGTTGATCGTGGCAATGGGCGCAGTTTCCCCTCGCATAGAGGGTTCGACTTCCCCTCTTGACTCCGGCAGAATAACTTCCGTGCGCGGAGCGCCAATAAGGGCCCGCTTTTGCCGGCCCGCTCATCCATACCCAACAGGCAACAACCATCAAGAAACTAATTTTTGGTCGTATGACACGCCATACATCCATTCACATCATCCTCTTTATCGGTGGGCCATCCAAAATAATTCCACCGCAGGAGCTTCCAATAGGGAGTTCCATGCGCACGGTGGCACGTAAGGCACGTGATGATGGTATCTTTGTCAAACGTAACGTTGGATATTACTTGGGTAACATTTTCACTTGCGACCGGTGCGACAACCGAGTATGTCCCTACCTGCCCAAAAGGCCCTGGATAATGCCGATACTCGGAACCATTGGCCGTGTTTCCCATATCGTAATCCGTCGGATGCCGCAACCAAGGCGTTCCCCACGATCCGCTGCTCACATCGTTTCCATAATGGAAATCCCCATGACATTGAGCACATAAATAACTGATTGTCGTCGGATCGGTATCTCCCTCGTCCGTCCGATCAACCCCTTTGTACTGGTTATGTTCGTCCGCTTTCGGGCGATATTCCCAATCCGAATCCTCCAATCCTGTTATCCCTTTGAGGAAACGATAACTCTTCCCTACCGTCGTCCCATCGATGGTTGAATCGTCCGCGTGGTGCGCCCCCAACATCGCCTCTAACGGTTCCGCAATCGTTCGGTCTCCATGGCATCCATAGGTTCCCGCACACGTGAGACGATGGTTCAAGCTGGTACCTCCCGGAGGAGTGTTATGAAGGGTTTCATCTTCCAAGGCAATCCCTTGCACGTTATGCCCTTTTGCATCACTCCTGTTTCCGTTTCCATCGTAAACCCACCAGAAATTTCCACCCGCCAACGTATTGGTATTCGCTTCCGTGCCCGTCGCACCATACACGATCTCGCTCTCCGGGGTAAGGACGTAGGGCACCTTCGTGCTCTCCGTATTCTTCCCCGTATGGCACCCAACACAATCGTTCACCAAAAGGGCCTTATAGGGTCCATACAGACCCCAATCCTGCAGGGGTTGGCTGCTTTGGGAATAGTGCATGGTATGGCAATCGGAGCATGCACCTTTCACGCGAGCGTAGGAAGGCAGCACCCCTCCCGCCAGAACCAAGACTGCCACAATGATCCTAACGGTTCCAGACATCAATTCGTCCGTTCCCCTCGTCAAGAACAAGTAACGATTGCCCAATCATCAATACCTGCCAAGGATAGCTCAATTGACCAGGATTAAAACCCTTTTTCAGCATTTCATACCGTAACGATCCGTCTTTGTTAAAGATCAACAGCCTTTTCAGGTAGCGGTCCAAGATATAGACGTTTCCCTCGCTATCCCGGTCGAATGAAACCGGTTGAGGTAGGTGTCTTTGGGGAACAAAGACAGCAACAACCTCCCCATTCTTTTGAAATCCGAACAACCTACCCGTCAATGTTTCCATACCCCACAAGACGCCGTCTTTTACTTTGAGATCAAAGAATCCCTTGAAATCCTTCACCGCAGGAGAAAACACCTTGTTTACATCGAGTTTCTTTCCCAACAGAAGGATTCTTCCCGACGCCCTGTCAAGGATAACCAGCTTACCGTTCCATAGAGCTATTTTGTCAACCAGAACAGAACGCCCCTTCCACGTCAAACGATGCCGTTCCACCTTTCGTTGTCTCAAATCTATAAAAGTCAAACTGTTAAGGGGACGCTCCACGACCCACAAGCTTCCATCTTCCATTCGGACCATTCCAATGGGTCCCTGAAGCTGACCGGCCGCATCAAATATCTTGAGGGGTTTCCACTTCAGCGAGTAGGAGATGAGGCGATTGTTTCCCGAATCCGCCACATAAAGCCTTTGTAGCGTAGCATCATAATTGATTCCCAGCGGATAATGGAGGGGAATCCCTTCCGTTCCTTTTCCGAGGGAGGTCTTGAGCTGCCATGATCCCCCAGCCGCCACACCATAAAAAGCCACGGTCAGGAAAAGACAAAGCCCCCCACTCATCCCAAAAAGCTTCTTAAGGCCAAACCATCGTTCCTTGCTTCTCAATAATTCTTGTGACATTCGATACATAGCGCGGCCTCCCCACTGAGACGGAGATTGTACTTAAAGTTGGTTCCCATGGTATTGTGACACGTCACACACGTAATCGGCTGATCATTTCTCGGGTCTCTCACTTTCTCTCCCACGGGATGGGTAAACTTCCCCTGTGTTTCATGACACCGGACACAAACCCTATTCCCATTTCCCTTCAACATGGCAGGATGATCGGAGCCATGCGGAGCATGGCATTCG
>Ga0256914_1004109_pt1 | contig 11134 bp, 7 predicted proteins | sample HulkmetaG_FD_191571 | JGI IMG/M metagenome (GOLD analysis project Ga0256914, IMG submission 191571) | Hydrothermal chimney microbial communities from Main Endeavour vent field at the Juan de Fuca Ridge, Pacific Ocean - Hulk | ecosystem: Environmental > Aquatic > Marine > Hydrothermal vents ...
TCATCCGGACCAGCTCCGAGGTAGCTGCCCGTTGCTACGAAGCACAGGATGATATTGATGCCCTGGTCGACGAAGCGGAAAAAACCATCTTTGAAATTGCCCAGGCCAAAAAGAGGCAGGGGTTCCAGCCCATGTCCGACGTGGTTCCCAAGGCCTTTGACCGGATCACCCGCCTTTTTGACCGTCAGGAACAGATCACGGGCGTCGCGACCGGATTCAACGAACTGGACAGGATGACCGCTGGTCTCCAACCCTCTGATCTTATTATCCTGGCCGGCCGTCCCTCCATGGGCAAGACCGCTCTGGCCATGAACATGGTTCAGCACGCGGCTGTGATCGACAAGATTCCGGTTGCAGTTTTCAGCCTGGAAATGTCAACTGAACAACTTGCCCTGCGCATGATCTGTTCTCTTGGCCGAATCGATTCCCAACGCATCCGGACAGGCCGCCTCCTGGAAAAGGACTGGCCTGATCTGACCAGGGCCACCGGCATCCTCACCGAGGCGCCCATCTTCATTGACGATACCGCCGGCATTGGCATTCTGGAAATGCGGGCCAAGGCACGGCGCCTTAAATCAGAGCATGATATCGGCCTGATCGTGGTGGACTACCTGCAACTCATGCAAGGCCGGGCCAACACCGAAAACAGGGCCCAGGAAATTTCCGATATTTCCCGTTCTCTCAAGGCTATGGCCAAGGAACTCGAGGTGCCGGTCATAGCGCTCTCCCAGCTCAACCGGAGCCTGGAGTCGAGAAATGACAAACGGCCCCAGCTTTCCGATCTGCGTGAATCAGGCGCCATTGAACAGGATGCCGATGTCATTGCCTTTATCTATCGAGATGAGGTATATAACAAGGCTGAGGACAACCCCAACCGGGGCCTGGCCGAGATCATTGTCGGCAAGCAGCGTAACGGACCCATCGGCACCATAAAACTGACCTTCCGCGCCGATATCACTACCTTTGAAAACTATACTCCCATGCAGCCGCCGCCCGGCCTGCAGGAATAACATCAGAAGCAGCAAGCAGATAACGATGAACGACAGATATGATTTCAAGGCCATTGAGGCCAAGTGGCAAAAACGATGGCAAGAAGAAGAGCCATACCGGGTACGTGAAGATGATGGCCGGGAAAAATATTATGTGCTGGAGATGTTCCCCTACCCGTCCGGACGTATTCACATGGGCCATGTGCGCAACTATTCCATAGGCGATGTTATTGCCCGTTACAAGAGAATGCGCGGCTTTAACGTCCTGCATCCCATGGGATGGGACGCTTTTGGCCTGCCGGCTGAAAATGCGGCCATGAAGCGGGGTATCCATCCGGCAGCCTGGACCTATGACAACATAGATTACATGCGCGGGCAGCTCAAGGCCATGGGATTGAGTTATGACTGGCAGCGCGAGATTGCCACCTGTAATCCCAAGTATTATCGCTGGGAACAGCTCATCTTTCTCCAAATGCTGGAAAAAGGCCTTGTCTACAGAAAAGAGACAACCGTCAACTGGTGCGAGGACTGCAAGACCGTGCTGGCCAGGGAGCAGGTCATTGACGGCGCCTGCTGGCGGTGTGACCAGATGGTTACCCCGCGTACAATGCATGGCTGGTTTTTCAAGATAACCGATTATGCCGACGAACTGCTGGAAGGCCTTGATACCCTGACGGGTTGGCCGGAAAAAGTGGTCACCATGCAGCGTAACTGGATTGGCAGAAGCGAGGGCATGGCCTGTGATTTCCCGATAGCGGGCCAGGAAGAGGAAGACAGAAAAATCACCATATTCACCACCCGCCCCGATACCATTTACGGGGTTACCTTCATGTCACTGGCCATCGAGCATCCGCTGATCGAGGAACTGATCAAGGGGTCGGAACGGGAAGCTGAGGTCCGGGCCTTTATCGAGAAAACACGGATTGAAAAGCAGCAGGCCAGTGTTGACCATGAGCCGGAAAAAAACGGCATTTTCACCGGCGCCCACTGCATCAATCCCTTTACAGGCGAACAGGTACCCATCTATGTGGCCAACTTTGTCCTGATGGAATACGGCACAGGCGCGGTCATGGCTGTCCCGGCCCATGACCAGCGTGATTTCGAGTTTGCCCGTAAGTATAACCTGCCCATCCGGCCGGTTGTCCAGCCCCAGGGCGAGTCACTTGACCCCCGGACAATGGAAAGCGCTTCCGAGGCGCCTGGCATTCTGGTTGATTCCGGTCCTTTTACCGGCATGGATTCGGAAAAAGCCAAACAGGCCATCATCCAATACGGAGAGGAAAAAGGTTTTGCCCGCCCCCACACCACCTACCGGCTTCGTGACTGGGGCATCTCCCGCCAGCGCTACTGGGGCGCACCCATTCCCATCATCCACTGCGAATCCTGCGGAATCGTGCCAGTGCCAGATGAGGAACTGCCCGTCATTCTGCCCGGCGCCGATGATCCGGACGGGCCGCACGCGCCTCTGCACCAACAGGAAGACTTCGTGGCCACCACCTGTCCCAAATGTGGGGCCGCAGCCCGGCGGGAGACAGATACCATGGACACCTTTGTTGAATCATCATGGTATTTTGCCCGATATACCAGCCCGAGAAACGAAACCGCGCCCCTGGACAAGAAGGCTGCCGCCTACTGGCTCCCCGTAGACCAGTACATTGGCGGTGTGGAACATGCCATCCTCCACCTGCTCTACTCCCGCTTTTTCACCAGAGTGCTGAGGGATCTGGGATATCTGGATATTGATGAGCCCTTTCAGAACCTTCTCACCCAGGGCATGGTGATCAAGGATGGCGCCAAGATGTCAAAATCCAAGGGCAATGTGGTTGATCCCAGCGACCTGATCGAAAAATATGGAGCCGACACCACTCGTCTGTTTTCCCTCTTTGCCGCTCCACCGGAACGGGACCTGGAATGGAATGCCCAGGGTGTCGAAGGTTCATCCAGATTTTTAAGCCGCGTCTATCGCCTGGTGAGCGTCAATCTGGACTGTTTTGCGGCAACAGAGGCTATTGATGCCAACAGCCTTGACCAGGACAATGCCCGGCTCTACCGCAAGACCCATCAGACCATTGGCAGGGTGACCGAATCCATAGAAAACAACTTTCACTTCAACACCGCCATTTCCGCGGTTATGGAGCTGGTCAATCAGATCAGCGCCATGACTTCCGGAGAAGACGGACGCCATAGCGTGACAATCCAGGCCAATGTCCTGAAATTCGCGCTGGAAACATGCATCCTGCTGCTTTTTCCCATGGTTCCGCATTTCTGTGAGGAGATGTGGGAAAAAAGCGGCCATGACACAGTGCTGGATCGGACCGGCTGGCCGGAATTTGATCCGGACGCGGCCCGTGACCAGGAAATCACCCTGGTTGTCCAGGTCAACGGCAAGGTCCGCTCGCGCATTCAGGCCCCTGCAGATATTGACCCATCGGAAATGGAAAAACTCGCCCTGGCCGACGAGCGGATCAGACAGTTCCTTGCCGGCAAAAAGCCAAAAAAAGTTATTGTGGTAAAGGGTAAACTGGTTAATATTGTCGTGTAATATCTACTTTTTCCCTATTCCCCGGCTGTGCTGGAGCGGAGATGCTCGTTTAATCCAGTCGGTCGCCAGATCATGCAAAGGAGACTTACGTGTTGGTGATGATGAGAAAACAGAAATTTGCCCTTGTCCTCTGTACCCTGATTCTCCTCGTGCTCGGTGGGTGCGGATACTACTTTCCCAGCGTCTATGACGGCCCAACCAGGACCATCTACATGCCTGCCTGGAAAAACCGGACCAGCAAACTGGGTATTGACATCAACCTCTACAAATCCCTGTCGAGCTGGTTCCAGCAGTCCGAGGCCATCATACTGACCAAGGACAAGGACAAGGCCGATCTTATCCTGGCCGGCGAGATCGTCTCCATTGACCTGCCCAGCGTTGCCTGGGGCGGCGACACTGTTACCACCGATGTCAAGATCAAGCTGGGAGTGCGTTACATCCTCAAGGATCTGCATACCGGCAAGGTTCTTTGGGAGGTGCCCAACGAGCTCTGGACAGAGGATTATCCAGCCCGCACATTGAGCACCTCGGCTGAAAACAAGGCCCTGGAAACGATTATCGACGATCTTTCCGAGCGGATCTACCTCGGTACACTCGACAAACTTCGCAAGCAAAATATGTCAAAATCCGCCACCCCCTGAAAAGAGGGTCAAAGGAAACAAAAAAGGGGTGCCGCTATGCGGCACCCCTTTTTTGTTTCCACTCTCTTGCAGTGTGACAAAAGAAAACAACGCTCACTATCCGTTCCTGCCCCGGGGATGCTGAGTCACTGCTCAGAATGGTAGCGGCGGCTGAACAATTTTTCAGGACTGCTTTGCTTGTACGCTCGGCAACCAGAACACCAGAGAAAATTGCAGCCCCATCAGCCAATCAACGACTTCACGGCCGCGGCAATGGAGGCTGCATCAAGGCCCTGATCCGCATAGAGCTCGGCCGGTTTGCCCGAGGCTCCGTAACGCGACACGCCCAACCGCTTCAGAGGCACGGCACACCCCTTGTCGAGCAGGGTCATGGCAATGCTTGCGCCAATCCCGGTTTCAACATGATGATCCTCCACGCTGAGAAGTGGACCGATTTCGGCTGCTTCAAGGACTGCATCCTCGTCAAGGGGGATCAAAGAGGCCATGTTGAGCACACCCACGCTGTAATCCTCCCGAACAAGCATCTGCCATGCCTCCATGCAGACCGGAGTTAAAGCCCCGTAAGTGAGTATGGTGGCATCCGTGCCCCGGCGCAACCAGTCTCCCTTGCCCGGAGTAAAGGTGTAGTCGGCGCCGTAAAAAGGCGCGCCCTCTTCTGTGGTAATAATCGGTGTTTTGGAACGGCCCATGCCCACGAAATGATTGCCCGGCGCGGTTGCCACGTAACGGATGATCCGGTCGGTCTGGTTTGGATCAGCCGGCATAAAGACCGAAAAGCGAAACAGGTTTTTCATCAGGCCAAGGTAGTCGATACACTGATGAGTGGGACCATCCTCGCCAACGTCCAGGCCCACATGGGTGGCAACCACCTTGAGATTTGTGTGGTTGAAATCGCTGAGGCGGTTCTGATTATAGACCTCGGATACGGCAAAAACGCCAAAGGTCGAGAAAAAGGTAACCAGGTTCTCGCAACTCATCGCCCCGCCCATGCCGGCTGCATGGTGTTCCTGAATACCGGCCTCAAAGTAGGCTGATGGACTATGCTGATGAAAGCCGCCCATCTTCACGGATCCTTCAAGGTCACAGGAAATGCCGGTAATAACCGGCGCCTCATTTGCCCGGTTGTTGGCCTTGGCCAGGGAAAGCAAGGCATTGCCATAGGCGGAACGGTTGTCGGTCAGAGTATCAGCATCATAGAGGATGGGCTCGCCCGGCTGAATTGCCGGATAATCGGTACGGGGCGCCATAATGGTATGGGTGCGGACAGGTTCGGTCCGGAGTTTCCGCCAGCTCTCGATATCATTGTCATAACCCAGCTCGGTCAGAGCATCGGCCAGTTGTTCCGGGCTGAGCGGCGAACCGTGATACTTGGCCTTGTTCTCCATAAAGGAAATACCCTTGCCCATCACGGTCCTGGCCAGAATCAGCATGGGGGTTCCCGAAGCATTGCCCATGGTTTCCTTCAGGGCCTGGAATATTTCATTGTAATCATGACCGTCGATGCGCCGCACCTGCCAGCCCAGTGCCTCGTACACCCTGCCAATGGGCTGGGGCATGACCTCTTCGGTGGAGCCGCAGATCTGAAGATGATTCCGGTCAATGACAACAGTGAGATTATCCAGCCGATATTTATGGGCATAGCGCAGAGCCTCGCTGATCTGGCCCTTCTGGTTCTCGCCGTCACCCATCAGACAGAAGACCCGGTTGGCCCTGCCCTGCACCTTGAAAGCCTGTGCCATGCCCACGGCCGTGGAAATGCCCTGGCCCAGATTGCCGGTATCCCATTCCACGCCAGGAACAATGGTTTCCACATGGCCCGGGAATCCGGAACCGGTTCTTCTGAATCCCTGCAGGAAATCCTCTTCCGTAAAATAACCATACTCGGCCAGAACAGCGTAAACTCCAGGGGATATATGGCCGATACTCTCCACAAAACGATCCCGCTCCTGCGAGCGCGGATTGGCAGGATCATGGCGCATCATGCCATAGGCAACAAGCAGGATATCAAGTGAAGACAGGGAGCCGCCCGGATGACCGGATGCGGCAAGGGTGGTCGAGAGAAGTATACGGCGGGCGCACCTGCGCCGCATCTCCTTCAGGGTTGAAATCTGTTCATCGGTCAGGGAATCCTGTTGTCTGTCAATAGTCAAGGTCATGGATAACTCCGTGGGATACTGCCGGTAAAACAGGGCAGGATGAAAAATTCAGGTTTTGATTGTACTATGCCAGTAAAATGGCTAAACCAGCATGGCTGGACCAGATGCAGGGTAAATCGTCACCTGCGGACAATTGTGATCAGCATATACTACACTGCAAGATAAACTCAACAGGAAAATCCGGCCCATGCCACGGCAACCGGGCGGGTAAATCCAATGCACATCCCTTCTCTTCTTTCTGGAAATCCGCTCGTTCTCGCGCCACTGGCCGGCTACACCGATCTGGCATTCCGCCTGCTTTGCCGGGAGGCAGGCGCAGGGCTTTGCGTGACCGAGATGATCAGCTGTCATGGTCTTGTTCATGGCCAGAAAAACACACTGATCCTCCTGAACAGCGCCCCTGCCGATCGTCCCCTGTCCGTACAACTCTTTGGCTCCGACCCGGAGGCCATGGCAGAAGCCGCTGCCATCGCATCCACACATCCTGTTGATATCATAGATATCAACATGGGATGCCCGGTCCGCAAGGTAACAAGAAAAGGGGCTGGCTCGGCCCTGATGAAAACCCCGGAACTGGCCGAAGATATCATCAGATCAGTGGTTGCCTGCACACCCCTGCCGGTCACTGTCAAATTTCGCAGCGGCTGGACCCATGAGGCAATCACTGCTCCGGATTTTGCCCGCATGGCTGAACAGGCCGGTGCGGCAGCGGTTACAATCCATGGCCGGACCTGGAGCCAGGGTTTTTCCGGTTCAGCCGACTGGGAGGTAATCAGAATGGTGAAAGAGGCCGTGTCCATTCCTGTCATCGGCAACGGGGATGTTCTCTCGTTCGCGGACAGCCTTGCCATGCGGCGGCAGACCGGCTGTGACGGGGTAATGATTGGCCGGGGCGCGCTGGGTAACCCCTGGGTCTTTTCTCCAGAGGGCAGACCAGCAACCATTGCGGGTCGAATGGCAGTGCTCAGAAGACATCTGGAACTGGCCCGGGAGCATCTACCCGTGGAAAAAATGCTTTTCAGAATCAAAAATCATCTCGCCAGATACCTGGCTGGCCTGCCCGGAGCCAGCCGCATGCGGCAGGAGATCATGGCGCAAAAGGACTTTGCCGCGCTCTGCCGGTATATCGACACGCTGGAGGATGGCAATTAAGCGGCACTGCAACGCGCCACCAGCCAGGACATCCCTTATTCCCCTATCCTGCCGCCATTTTCTTCCAGATGCTGTTGCACCTCTTTGAACAGACGCACGGACAGGGCCTGCGCCCGGGTCAATTCATCCCAACTCATCCTGGTCATCAGATCATTATTTGCCATCCTGGCTGCACCGTTATCCTGGCTTGCGGCAAGACTGAACCAGGCATAGGCCTTGACCCTGTCAATGGGTGTGCCAAGACCACGGGCATACATCAGGCCCATATTATACTGGGAGCTTGAATCCCCCATCAACGCAGCCTCTCTGTACAGTTCAAGGGCCTTTTTATATTCTTTTGTACCTGTCAAACCATTGAAATACATAAAGGCCAGATTTTTTTTCGCGGTCAGGTTACCAAGCCGGGCCGCCCGCTCAAGATAGGCGCGCGCCTCCTGATAATTCTGTGGCACTCCTGCTCCCTGCAGATACATTGTGCCAAGAAGAGTCAGTGATTCAGGGCTCCAGACACCATTGTCCGCAGCCTTGAGCAACCACCGTATGGCCTCTTTCTGGTTGGGATCGGTTCCCTGACCCCGGTAATACATGCCGCCGACAATGAATTGCGCTTGCGGCTCTCCCTGTTCCGCGGCCGCAAGATAATACCGCAAGGCCTTGGCATAATTTTTCGGCACGCCAATACCCATGTAATAACGATAGCCCAGCACCATAAGCGGTGATGACGAGGCTGTCTTGGCGGGCGTAAAGGGGTCTGTCTGAGCAAGGGAGACGACAGGCAAATGGCAGACAGAGACAATGAGAACCAGAAAAAGAAAAACGGGATTGCACCTCTGTGCAATCCCGTTCAATCTGGTCGGAACGAGAGGATTTGAACCTCCGATCTCTTGACCCCCAGTCAAGCGCCTTACCAGGCTAGGCCACGTTCCGATCATATTTTGAGTTATCAACCGACCTAACGGTGAATGTTGATGAGCATGCCGGTTGCCACTTTTGTCTTCCTGTATTTTCCGGCGTCAACGTAGCATTGCGGCAGTGGAAATGTCAACCATTTTACGTGATCAGATTTTTCTGTCCGCCACTTCATCAAGAATTTTTCGTAATTCCTCTTTTATATAAGCGAGTTTCCGCTTTGATACAGTCCCGCTTGCGCGCCTCTCTCTTTGGCAGCCTTTTGTGCCCCGAGCAAGACGTTCCCTGAGGATTTTTCTCGCTCCGGAAATGGTATATCCCTGTTCGTGGAGCAAATCCTTGATCAGAAGCAGGCACTCAACATCCTGCCGACGGTACAGGCGCTGTTTTGATTTGGCCCGGCGCGGACGGACCCGTGGAAATTCCGTCTCCCAGTAGCGCAACACATGGGTGTCTACGCCAACAATCTTGCTGACCTCACCTATCCGAAAATATTTTTTTTCCGGAATATGCACAGCTCGGGCCGCCCCCGTTTTCACGTGTATGGACTACCTCCATGGGGATCTACTGCATTTCAAGCGGCGAACTCAAGAGTTTAACTGTTCACGTAACCGTTTACTCGGCCGAAATGAAACCATTTTCCGCTTGGTAATGATCATGGACTCCCCGGTTCTCGGGTTGCGACCGCGACGCGGCGCCTTGTCGCGCACGGTCAAGGTGCCAAACTGGACAAGTTTAATGGATTCACCCGAAATAAGGGTATCTTTCATCACCGAAAAAATCTTATCGACTAACTCCGCTCCATTCCGCTGGGAAATTCCGAGCTGCTCGTTAATTGCAGCTGCAAGTTCCTTGCGGGTCACATTTTTCTTCTTCATTCTCTCAGCTTCCCTCACGGTAACGACCGCCAAATTCGGTCATTAACGACTGTACAATTTTTTGGTGGATTTTGTCAACGGTGCTATCATCAAGGGTTTTTTTCGCAGAGCGATAGGTCACTGACAAGGCTACTGATTTCATTCCTTTTTCAATGGGTTTGCCACTGTACACATCAAAGATATCCGCGGACTCGATGCGCGAATCCCTGAACTGTCGAATCGCCTCAAGCAGGTTACCGGCCTGCACCTCTTCCGGAACCAGCAGAGCTATATCACGCCTCACCATTGGATACCTGGGAATGGCGGCAAACTGTTTATCAGCCCTGGGTAATGCCGCAATCAGATCCAGGTTTGCCTCAAGGAAAAAAACTGGTTGCTTGATTCCCATGGCCTGAAGCACCTCTTCCCTGAGTTGACCAATCCGGGCTATTTCCTGGTCTGTATCAAGGAGAAGAAGACCTGTGCCGGGTATGACATAGGGTTGTTGACGTTCATCTGCAGGGGCATAGGTGAGCGGCCCGTCACTGCCCTGCAGGCGCAGGGTATCGACAAGGGCCTCGAGCAGCCCTTTGATATCAAGAAGATCGCACTGTTGATCGGCAAAATGAATCGGCGAGGCTTCCGGATACCTCTTGCCGGTGCAGACCGCACAAAGACGATACTCCTCATCGGGTTGCCTGCCCGCCTCTGTTTGAAAAAAGACCTTGCCCACTTCAAACAAACGCAGATCTGTCTGCTGATAATTTATATTCCGGCAGGTATTTTCAAGGAGCCCGGGCAGGAGTGTCGTTCGCATCACTGCCTGTTCCTCGGTCAGTGGATTGAGGAGCCGGGTCAGTTTGCGCCGCCTGTCGTTTTCGGGAATAGAGAGGCGATCCAGATGTTTTTCATCGATGAAACTGTAGTTGATCGCCTCGTAAAATCCCTGGCCGGTACAGATGGAACAGACCTCTTTCCTGGCCTGACGCTGCACATCTACAGCCGGGAATTCCATTCGGATTTTGGGCATGGTCGATGGAATTTCATTGTACCCCACCAGGCGGGCAATCTCCTCGACCAGATCAACCTCCCGCTCGACATCGGGACGGAATGAGGGAACCTCGACGAGCAATGGCCCGGAGCCGTTGTCCGTAACCCGGAACTCGATGGCGCGGAGCAGGCCGGCCATCTCATCTCTTGGCAGGGAAATCCCCAGGAGATCACATACCCGTTCCGGTTTCAACTCAAGGTTGACAAGATCGCGCCGGCCCGGATATTCATCCACTCCACCCTCGCAAACATCTGCCGATGCCAGTTCCTCCATGAGACGGACCGCGCGCTCCATGGCCTTCAGGGTAATATTGGGATCAACACCACGCTCAAACCGATAAGAGGCCTCGGAAGGCAAATTAAGGCGGCGGGCAGTCCGGCGAATGGAGACCGGATCAAAACAGGCCGACTCAAGGAGCACTTCGGTGGTGACATCCGTCACCTCGGAATCAAGTCCGCCCATGACACCGGCCACGGCCACCGGCCCCTTGCCATCGCAGATCATCAGGGTATCCGGAGTCAGGGTACGCTCCACACCATCCAGAGTGACAAAGGTGGTCTCGTCATCACCGGGACAGCGCACAACGATTTTACCATCCGTGATCCGGGCAAAGTCAAAGGCGTGAAGCGGCTGGCCATATTCCAGCATAACAAAGTTGGTAATATCAACAATGTTATTGATCGGCCGCATACCCACGGCCAGCAGTTGCCGCTGTAACCACCACGGTGACGGGCCGATTTTGATATTGGTCAGTCTGCGGGCCGCATACCTGGGGCAGAGATCCGGCCGTTCTATGGTGACCGAAAAATCATCGGTGCCGGTCAGAGAGGGTGCGTC
>Ga0256914_1004110_pt1 | contig 11129 bp, 13 predicted proteins | sample HulkmetaG_FD_191571 | JGI IMG/M metagenome (GOLD analysis project Ga0256914, IMG submission 191571) | Hydrothermal chimney microbial communities from Main Endeavour vent field at the Juan de Fuca Ridge, Pacific Ocean - Hulk | ecosystem: Environmental > Aquatic > Marine > Hydrothermal vents ...
CATATATGGTTCATTCTGCTTTCAAAAGTTGATACACGCATCTTACCGACCTGGATACTCCCCAAAAAAATATTGGAGCACAATTCACTGTAATACTGACACAACAATTCATACTTGCTTTTCAGTGTGATCCGAGTGTTAAAGCCGTCACACGAAATGACGATATTGGGGGTAATAGCTACTGGAATATATACCGGTAATCGTATCCCGAGGAGAAGGAGAAAAACCATGAGCAAGCGTCGTAACTACGGGCCAGCCATTGGCAGCCACCTGGGCAAACCCATCTTTCAGTTTATCGAAGAACAGGACACGCGGTACGTCTTCGATCGCCTGGCAGAGTGTGATGATGAAGGCTGTCCGTTAGATCAGGTAAAGAAAGGTGAACTACTGCTGCATCCAGGATTAATCTACAAAAAGGTCTCCTGAACGGTTACAAACACTTATCCAGCCATCTCATCATTAGTCTCCCTTCGACCCGGTGTAGACACCGGGTCGATCTTATCGGCAACCCCTTACATGATGGCCAGCAGCCTCTTTTTCAGCCTGGCCGTAAAACCGCATTGGCACAACATGAAGGGTATATCTGTATTTTCCCCAATGGATCAAGTACAAAACCCGTTCTACGAAGCGGCCCTTATTTCCCATATTCTCCTGTTGCAAAGCGCTAAACTCCGTTCCTTCCCCGGCCGACATAACGGGAAGTACTCAACATTCCATACGGAGGATATCCATCGTGGACGCCGTCTCTCTTTCCGTAGTGACACTATTGGTGGTGCTTACCATATATGCCATAGTCATCTACAACAACCTTGTACGACTGAGACACAACGTCTCCCAGTCCTGGTCCAATATCAAGGTATTGTTGAAACAACGTCACGACGAATTGCCCAAACTGGTGGAAACCTGCAAGCAACACATGGGCTTTGAACAGGAAACATTGGAGAAAGTAATGCAAGCGCGAACGAGTGTAGCGACAGCACAGCAACAGGGAGACATGGCAGCACTCGGCGCAGCAGAACAGCAATTACGCCTGGGACTGGGAAACCTGTTCGCGGTGGCAGAGGCCTATCCGGAACTACGCGCCAACGAGAGTTTTCAGCAGCTCCATAGCCGTATCTCCACTTTGGAAAACAGCATCGCCGATCGCAGAGAATACTACAACGACTGTGTCAACAATTATAATATCCGGATCGAGCAGTTTCCGGACATCATCCTCGCTCGGCTGCTGAACTTCCGGCCCAAGATGCTGCTCCAGTTTAACGAAGCGGAGACAGCCAACCCGGATATGAAGGCCCTGTTTGGCTAAAGCAGAGCAATGGAAATAGCACCGGTGGAACCGATCCAGCTATGGTTCCTACTGGGGGTTCTGTGCATCACCGCACTGGGAGCGTTCTTTCTGAGCTTCCGTTACTGGTACAGGGCTCGAACCATTGAGGACGTCCCCACTGCGCGCATCCGCTCTGCACACCAGGGATACTTAGAGCTCGAAGGTACGGGTCAGCCGCTCGAAGAGTCCCCTCTTGTTGCCCCTCTCTCCAATGTGGCCTGCCTCTGGTACCACTTCAAGATAGAGAGAAAAGAGTGGCGCCGGCACAAGGGGATCCGCTATCACTCGTGGAAAACCATCAACGAAGGAACGAGCACCCAGCCATTCTATCTGAACGACGGAACTGGCCGTTGCATCATCGATCCGGAAGGAGCGGAGATCACCCACTCTGAGAAACTGGTCTGGTACGGCGCCACGCCATGGCCCTCGGCAGCACCCCTGGTGGGCGAAGGGAAGCTGGGTAGCCTACTTCGCGAAGATTACCGCTATTCCGAGCGCTTCATCCTCCCGGGACAACCCATTTATGCCATAGGCCGGTTCAAAACCTACCGCGCAGCAGAGCAAAGCTCCATCTCCGATATCACACGTGATCTGCTGATTGAGTGGAAAAGGGATCGCAACGCCTTGATCGCCGCTGGTTTCGACAAGAATGGTGATGGGGAAATCGACTTGGAGGAGTGGCAGCAGGTGCGACACGCCGCGCGAAAAGCGGCGGAAAATATCCACCAGCAGCGCCTGCGCCAACCCGACGTGCACCGACTGGAAAAGCCAGAAAACAACAATTTACCCTTTCTGCTCTCCATAGAACCCCAGCACCGACTGATCCGGCGCTATAGACGCTATGCAATCACCTTTCTGGCACTATTCCTTGTCAGTGGCATCGGTGCCAGCTGGCTGTTGCAAAGACTGCTCGGTTGAATCTGACCAGACAGGGGCAAGACGCCAAAGTGGCGCCGGACGCTGCTCGGACGTATAGTAGATGCTCTCACCAAGGGCATCGAACGCCAGCGCTTCACCCTGAATCAGCGAGTGCGAGGCCAATTCTCTAGGGGGATGGAGAAGAGATTCCTCCCAATCTGTTCCTGAACCACGTTCAAACAGCAAGATGCTTCGGTAAGTCATCACAGCCAATCGCAAGCCATCTGATGAGATATCCATCGCTGTCGGCACATCCCCCAACTTGCCCAAAACGGGATTGGCAAGGATCTCTCCGAACGAGGGTTGTGGCAAAGGCGGGATCGTCCCGAGATAACGGGCTACCTGTATCCCCGGCCTTTCGGGAAACAATGGTAACTCGTAAAGCCGCGGCGGACGATCCCGCTTACTCAGAATGAGAATACGCTGCCTGGCCAGATCGACCGCTATGGCTTCTGCATCCCGTGGGCCATCTTCATAGATAAACTCGAGAACCCGATTCACCGGCACCGCTTTCGGATAGGGTACTTGCGGTTCACGGACGTAATAGAGCGAGTAGCGACTCCTTTCGGCTAGATTGTCACCAATATCAGCGATCAGCAGGTAGGATTCTCCTTTCCAGCGAAACGAGGCCATGTCCTCCCAATCCTCGTTACGTGCTCCTTCAAGCCTCACTTCCCCCTGATCTCGACCTGCTGGATCGATGGCATAGACACGGGCAGCATCACCTCCATCATTCAACACCCAGAACCTGTCCGGTCGATGCCTGGACGCCGCCATTCCACTGGCCTCCTGCAAAGCAGGATTCTCCAGACTCCCCATTTGCTGCGCACGATAGTTTGACGGAGACGGGATAGTCTGTTGTGCCGTCCCTCCTTTCGATACCGCAGTACTGATCTCCGCACTTGGCGCAACATCGGGCCCCTCTGGTGGTACCGAGGACCGCGCTGTGCAGGCCGTTACCACCACCATCAACCAGAAAATCAGTACCACCGCGATGACTTTTTGCACAAAAGCAGCCACCGCCCATGTGCTGCAGCTCACAACGGCACATACATGGCCCCAAAAATGCGGCTTGCATGGTTGCCGCCAGGTTGATGCATCGCCTCCTGTCCTCTGTTCCATTTCTTCGAATCCTAGCGTTCTAGGTGCTGAATTTGAACACCCCCCTGGGGGGATAGTACAATCGACCACAGTGATTCCATTCGGTTTCACGTACGAACTGGCCGTTATCTTTCAGTTATCGTACCAATCTCCGTTTCCTGAACGAGCTCCGGACCGCATACTTCAAGGGAGCCCAGCCATCATGACACGGAGACAAACGCCATCTTGAAACAGTATTCCAGGCCAGAAAAACCAAAGGAGAATCGATAATGGACATATTGAAACTGGGCGCATCGCTGCTCATGGACAAATTGGGGAACAGTGACGGCAGTCTGGACGACATTACCGCTGCACTCGGCAACCTGCTTTCCGATGAAAATGGAAACCTCGACTTAGGAAATCTCGTCTCCAATCTTCAGGAAAAGGGACTCGGTTCCATTGCGGAGTCCTGGTTAGGAGACGGAGAAAACGACGCCATATCCGGTGATCAAGTAATGGAATTGTTTGGTGGAGAAAAAATCTCCCAGATTGCATCTCAACTTGGCAGCGATGAGGGGAGTCTGCTCGACGCGCTATCAGATGCCCTTCCCCAAGTGGTGGACAATGCCAGTAGTGGCGGCTCCTTGCTCGACTCCATCGGGGGCCTCGAAGGAGCTTGGAATATGGCCAAAAAGCTTTTCTAGCAACCATTCCGAAAGGGGGAGGGGGTCCCCCACCCTCTTTCTTGGTATCATCCCCATGGTTTTACAATATGTGCCATAGCATCAGCTGCCGGATACGCCCGATGGCCCGAGTCGGATTCAGTCCCTTGGGGCACACATCTACACAGTTCATGATGCTACGGCAACGAAATAGGCGATAGGGCCCCTCCAGCTCACTCAGACGCTCTGCAGTAGCCTGATCCCTGCTGTCTGCCAGAAATCGATATGCCTGCAGCAAGGCCGCTGGCCCACGAAAACGCCCCTGGTTCCACCAGAAAGATGGACAGAAGGTGCTGCAGCAACCGCAAAGAATACATTCATACAGGCCATCCAGCCGATCCCGCTCCTGCGGCGACTGCAGTCGCTCCACCTCCGGTTCCGGATCGTGGGCAATCAGGTAGGGTTTGATAGAACGATAGTGCTCGAAAAAACGGCTCATATCCACTACCAGGTCCCGGATCACCGGCATTCCTGGCAGAGGACGCACCTCCACCGGCTCTTTCAGCCCTTGTAACGGGGTAATGCAGCCCAGTCCATTCCGCCCGTTGATGTTGAGGGCATCCGAGCCACACACCCCTTCACCGCAGGAGTGGCGGAAGACCAGGGTCTCGTCTTGCGCCTTGATACACAACAGGGCATCACGCAGCATCATACCAGGACGGATGTCGTCCAGCCGGTACTCCTGCATGTAGGGGCCGCCCTCCACTTCGGGGTTGTAACGATAGATGAGAAAACGCATGCTGCCTGTTGCCATCGAGCTCAATAGACCCTCGGCTTGGGGGGAAAAGAATCCACGGTAAGCGGCTTGGTACGCACCGGCTTGTAGTCCAGCCGCCGTCCTTCTCTGAAAAACAGGCTATGTTTAAGCCACTGCTCGTCGTCCCGCTCTGGATAGTCAATCCGGGAATGGGCACCACGACTCTCTTTGCGCGCCAGCGCGGCGCAAACCGTGGCTACAGCCACCTCCATCATGTTCTCCAGCTCCAGCGCCTCAATGCGGGCGGTGTTAAATATCCGGCTATGATCGCCAAGCGTCGCATCTTGCAGTCGCCGTTCCAGTGACAACACCCGCTCCACCCCTTCGGCAAGCACCTCTTCGGTACGAAAAACACCACAGTAGTGCTCCATGGTCTGCTGCAACTCCTGCCGCAACCCAGCTACTGATTCCCCTTCCCCACGCCGATCCCAGCGGGCCAGGCGCGCCAGTGCACGCTCTATACCCGCCTCAGGGAGAGGAAGATGATAGCGATTGCGCTGCAGATGTTCGGCGATGTGATTGGCCGCAGCCCGACCGAATACCACGATGTCCAACAGGGAGTTCCCACCCAGCCGGTTGGCACCATGCACCGAGACACAGGCACACTCCCCGACAGCATAGAGTCCCGGCACCGGCTCCTCCGGGCCATGAGAGTATGGAACCACCACTTGCCCATCGCGATTCGTGGGAATGCCACCCATGGTGTAATGGGCAGTGGGAAACACCGGAATGGGAGTGAACGCTGGATCCAGATGAAGGAAGGTGCGGGCCAGTTCGCGAATCCCCGGCAGCCGCTTGGCCACCACAGCCTCACCGAGATGGTCCAGGCGAAGCAATACATGGTCCTTCTCCGGGCCGCAACCTCTCCCCTCTCTCACTTCAGTGGCGATGGCACGGCTAACCACATCACGGCTGGCCAGATCCTTTGCATTGGGAGCATACCGCTCCATGAAGCGTTCCCCCTCCCGATTGACCAGATAGCCACCCTCTCCCCGCGCACCCTCTGTAATCAACATCCCCTTGCCGGCAATGCCAGTAGGGTGGAACTGGAAGAACTCCATATCTTCCAACGGGAGTCCAGCACGCAACACCATCGCCATACCATCACCAGTATTGATACGGGCATTGGTATTGGTGCGGAAGATTTGCGCGGCGCCTCCGGTGGCCAGCAGAGTACATCTGGCTTCGATGACGATAGGCTCTCCCGTAGCAATCTCGAGCGCTACGGCACCGAGGAAATTGCCTTCGTCATCATTTATCAAATCGATGGCAAAATATTCATCAAAGAAATGGGTCCGGGCACGGATGTTCTGCTGGTAAAGGGTGTGAAGGATGGCATGACCGGTACGATCCGCGGCAGCGCAGGTGCGGGCCGCCTGTTCGCCACCGAAGTTCTGGCTCTGTCCGCCAAAAGGACGCTGGTAGATCTTGCCATCCTCGCACCTCGAAAAGGGCACACCCGCATGCTCCAACTCAATCACCAGCTGAGAAGCAGCCCGACACATGTATTCGATGGCATCCTGATCGCCCAGATAATCACTCCCCTTGACCGTGTCATACATGTGCCAATGCCAGTCGTCTGGCAGGACGTTGGCCAGAGCCGCATTGATCCCTCCCTGCGCCGCCACGGTATGAGAGCGTGTGGGAAACACCTTGGAGACTACCGCCACGCTGGCTTCCACCCGAGCCAGCTGCAGAGCGGCACGCAACCCCCCGCCCCCGGCGCCAATCACCAGCACATCGAAGCGGCGTCGGCGCAACCCTTTCATCCCGGCACTACCCGCTGCATTAGCTGCAGGATCCAGGCGGTCAATCCGGCCAACAGCATCATCATGGAGAGGCGCAGGACAAGACGCGCCCAGACTGGCCTAACATAATCCATGAACACATCCCGCATCCCCACCCAGACATGAACCAGCAGCGCCATGAAAAAGAGCAGGAAGGCACTTTTTACCAGTGGCTGCGCGACCCAGTTGTACCACTGCCAGTAGTCGGTGGGAGGTTCGAAAAACAGATGACCGGCCAGCCAGAGAACGAACAGCGCCAGATAGGCGGCACTGAGCCGCTGTATCTCCCAGGTCCGAATACCACCGCTGGGGACTCTCACCAGATCCCCACCACGACAACCATCGCCATCACCGCGCCAACACTCAGCACCGCCACGGCCCCGAGGCGCGCGGATTCCCGCTCCACTCCAATCTCCATATCCAGCAGCAGATGCCGGATTCCCGCCAACAGATGATGGGAAAGAAACCAGGCGTAGGGGATCAAAAGTACCTTGACGAACGGCTGCGACAGAATAGCACTCGCCCTGGCAAATCCCTCAGGACCCTGCAACGAGAGATCGAACAGGTAGAAAACCCATGGCATGGAAAGAAACAGCATGACCCCACTTACACGGTGACCGATGGAGACCAGCGCGGTCACCGGGAACCGGATGCGGGTAAGATCGAGAAAGATAGGACGGTTGTTGTTGCCTTGCACGACGCTATTCTAGCCTACAAATACCATTTCAGGATATACCAATATCCGGCAAATTTGCTCAAATATGGTACATTGGAAGTTTAATACCCGGGAAGAGAAAAACGGAGAGGAACAATCTACCCCTCATGAACAGCGAATGGCAGAGTTTTCTCAACGAGAAAGGAGCCCTCATCGAGGATGGCATGGTGCAACCCTTTACCTCGGATCGGCAAGACGCCCGAGCCATCACCGAACAAACCGCTTTTACCCCCCTTTCTCATCTGGGTCTGATTCGGGTCGGTGGCGACGATGCAGCAAATTTCCTGCAGAACCAGCTCACCAACGATCTTCGTGAAGTGAGCGACAATCGCAGTCAATTCACCGCCTGGTGCAGCCCCAAGGGGCGCGTCCTGGCCTGCTTCCGACTTTTCCAGATGGAAGGATCTCTCTATCTGCAACTCCCTCGCACCCTCCTCCCTGCCACCATGGAGCGGCTCAAAAAGTATGTCCTGATTTCCAAGGTCACTCTTGAGGATGTGAGCGACCGCTACGAAGCGGTTGGGGTCGCGGGGCCAGAGGCAGAAACCTTGATTCTCGATCAATTTCCTGCCGCGCCCTCTCGGATCGATGAAGTGGTTTCAGAGAAGGGATGCACCCTGCTGCGGATCCCGGGAACGGTGCCACGCATCATCGTGACAGGTGATACCAGACGGCTGATGGAGCTCTGGTGTGCTGCAGAAACCTCTGCCCAGCCGGTGGGAACAGCCGCATGGCGGTTGCTCGACATCCAGGCCGGACTCCCCAGCATCCATCCAGAGACTGTTGAGGCCTTTGTTCCCCAAATGATCAATCTGGATGTCATTGGAGGAATCAGTTTTGACAAGGGATGCTATCCTGGCCAGGAGGTAGTAGCCAGGGTGCGCTATCTGGGCAAACTGAAGCGGCGCATGTACCGTGCCCGACTAGATAGCATGGCCATGCCCTCACCCGGCAATCCTTTGATACTCGCAAACGAGGGCCGGGAGACCGGAAAGGTGGTCGATGCCCAACCCGCCGCAGGTGGCGGATATGAGCTCCTTGCTGTACTGGAGATCACCACTGTGGAAAACGGTGAACCGATCGCCCTGCAAGCGGCCCCGGAGACAAGGCTGGAACTCCTGCGCCTACCCTATTCCATTAGATAGGAAAGCCTCCTTCCCTCACCGGGAAGGGGGCTTGATACACCACGTCGGTTAACGTCGTAACGTCTTGATATACAAGATAACAGATCGTCGCTCCGCCTCGGAGAACTGTTCACCCCAAGACGGCATGCGTGCCGATCGTCCCATGGCAGCTCCCCCTTTTGTGATGATCTGCATCAGATATTCATCCGGAGCACGACTGAGGGTCAGGTTAAACGGTGGCGGATCCTTGATGATCTTCGCCATCTTGCCATCTCCCTCTCCGTTCTCTCCATGACAGAGGCTACAGTAGTTCTTGAAGATGGCCCGCCCCAACCTCAGGGAAGGCTGCTGATCTGCTTGGGTCCTGTGGACAAGTGCCATCGCCCTCTTCGGATCATCAATCAACAACTTGGTAAACATGGCGACCGACTCCACCTGAGTGTAGGTCAACTCGTCGCCCCAGGGCGGCATCTCCGCGCTCATGGTGCCAAGACTGCCACCGTAAATGATGGACAGCCTCAGCTCATCGAGCGCTTTGCCAAATCGATTCTTGTGCAAATTGGCAGAGGGATACCCCTTCAGCGACACTGGCAACATCCCGTCGCCGTAACCCTCCCGTCCATGGCAGAGCGTACAGCGCGCCTGATAGACTTGCGCACCATACTCCAACGTTGGCTCGGCCTCGCTCTGTTTCGCCTCCTCCGCGACCGCTACTTGAGCCAGCAGCATGAGCAGGGCCAACACCCCTGATTTGATTGGACTCATAAGATAACCATTCGCTGCTGGTCACTGCACATTGATGGTCATTAACATGCTGGGATGAATCGCACACTCCACCTCCACCTTGCCGGCCTTGTCGAAGGTGACACTCTTGAACTCTCCTTTGGGATAGGAGCCAAGATCAAAGGTCTTGAGATCTGACAGGCTGAACACATTGTGGAAGAAGTTATCTTCGTTGGTGAATTTCACCGTATCCCCAACCTTGATATTCAGCTCCTTGGGGGTAAATTCCTTGTTCTTCTGAACCACTTCATATTCGGCAGCACCAGCCACGCCTGTCATCAACAGAATGGTCAGGGCAGTACCAAACAGGGACTTACTATGCTTCATGGTTTTCTCCTCTACACAAACCTGTTTCTATCCGAACGCCGGGCATCATCTGATGCCCGGCGATCCTCTATAACAACTATTTCAGGGGCAGCACGGGCAGCGTGACCGGCTCGTGCTCCGTAGTCAGCGCCTCCATGAAGGCGACCAGATCCTCTTTTTCCTGTTGGGTCAGATCAAGCTTCTTGATATTGGGCGAAAGATTCTCTTTCACCTCCCCGCCTTTCACATAATGCTCTACAACATCCATCAATGTCTTCGCGGAACCGTCGTGGAAATAGGGCGCGGTCAGTGAAATATCACGTAGCGTTGGAGTCTTGAAGGCCCCTTTCAAGATCTTGATGGGTTTGTGAGCAAACCGCCCGGGATCCCCCTTCCCTCCGTCAACCGAAGCCAGTCCTACATTATGGAATCCATTGTCCGTGAAGTTAGGCGCACTGTGACAAATCTCACAATTACCCTTGTTCGGATCGACAAAGATCTTGAAGCCGCGCACCTGCTGTTCGGTCATCGCGCTCTTGTCACCCTTGATCCAGCGATCGAAGGGAGAGTCGTTACTGATTACGGTACGCTCATAGCTGGCAATCGCCTTGGCTATAGTCTCTTTGCCAATCTCCTCGCCTGGATATGCTTCAGCAAAAGCGGCCTTGTAACCTTCGTTGTTTCTCAGAAAGTCGAACACCCGGTCGAAATCGGTGTTCATCTCCACACTGGCCTCCATGGGACCGATGGCCTGGTCCTCCAGATCCTTTTTGCGCCCGTCCCACATTTGAATAGAGTTATAGGCGGTGTTGATCACAGTGGGTGAAGCCCGCCGCAACAACATCCCCCTATGCCCACGGGCAGTAGGCAAACCGTCAGACCAACCAAGCATCGGGTTGTGACAGGTGGCGCAAGACATATTACCGTCACGGCTCAGACGGGGATCAAAAAACAACTGCTTGCCAAGGGCGATCCGCTCTGCAGTGGGTTTGTTGTCCTCAGGATAGGGAGGTTCATCTGGCAGCAACCAATATTGCAGACTGGGATGGCCCGCTTCAAACACCAAACGCTCCTCCTGCCCACTTTGAGCAGTTGTCGCGCAGGCCCCCAGAGCAACCAGCGAAGCCAGCAGAATCTTGCGAGCCGACCTATCAACTTTCAGTCTCATATAACACTCCTCTCCTTTTTTCATGTAGATTTCTTACATCTAAACCCTGAACTGTTTGATCATCCCCTGCATCTTGGTCGCCTCGCCACTCAGCTCACTGGAAAGCTCATTCAGCTTGACAACCTGGTTACTGGATTCTTCAGCCATGTCGAACAGCGAACTAACCGCCTGGGCAATCCGCTCCATGGCCTCTTTCTGGGGAGCCATGATGGTCACCACCCGCTTCATCCCTTCATACAACTGCTGCGCTTGCTCACTGTTCTTCGATATATGCTGGGCCGCCTGCTGCAGCCGCTCGATATTGGTTCGGGAATCGTTCACCGTTCCCTCCAGAGACTCTACCGTTACGTTGACACTGCTGGATACGGTTTCAATCAAGCCAGCGATTTGATCGGTCGCTTCACTGGTCCGCTTGGCAAGCTCTCTGACCTCGTCAGCAACA
>Ga0256914_1004111_pt1 | contig 11128 bp, 9 predicted proteins | sample HulkmetaG_FD_191571 | JGI IMG/M metagenome (GOLD analysis project Ga0256914, IMG submission 191571) | Hydrothermal chimney microbial communities from Main Endeavour vent field at the Juan de Fuca Ridge, Pacific Ocean - Hulk | ecosystem: Environmental > Aquatic > Marine > Hydrothermal vents ...
TGGTTAAATCGTTGATTCGTTGAGGGGGGATTCGGTGCTTCTTCGGTGGCCGGGGGAAGGGTTAAGGGGAGGCGGTGCCTCGATACGTCCCGGCAAGCCGGGACTACTCGGCAGCCGGGGGAAAGGGTTAAGGGTGAAGGGTTAAGGGAAATCAGTGCCAATCTGTGTGGATCAGTGGCCCAGATTCGTAATTCGTAATTTTTAATTCCCTCCCGGGCGGGCAACCAGCGGTCTTTTTCCCCTCTCCTTTTTCATTTTTCCTTTTTCCTTTTTCATTCCTCCTGTGCCGATCAGTGGCCGGGGGAAGGGTTAAGGGTGTAAGGGTTAAGGGGAGGCGGTGCCTCGATACGTCCCGGCAAGCCGGGACTACTCGGCAACCGGGGAAAGGGTTAAGAGTAAAGGGTTAAGGGAAATCAGTGCCAATCTGTGTCGATCAGTGGCCCAGATTCGTAATTCGTAATTTTTGCCACCACGAAGTGGCCCCTTCGGGGACGGCATCCTACGGATAATTTTTAATTCGTAATTCGTAATTCGTAATTTTTAATTCCCCTCGGGCGCGGGCCACCCGGAAACCGGCGGTTTTTCTCCTTTTTCCTTTTTCATCCCTCCGTGCCAATCCGTGCCCCCAACATTTAGTCAAACACAAACTCCAAAGAGACCTTTGCAGCACAAAAAGCATTCCACCCTTTACTCTTACCCCTTACATTCTTAACTTTTGAGCACTGGTTTAACCCATAGGCATTTGCACAAAATATCATGGAACTTCAGGAAAAACTAAAACGCGTACCGGCCAAGCCCGGCTGCTATTTGTTCAAAGACAAAACCGGAAAAATTTTGTACGTGGGCAAGGCGGGGATACTGCGCAATCGCGTGCGTTCCTATTTTCAGAAATCCCGGCCTTTTCATCCCAAGCTGGAAGCACTGGTACGTAAAATTTCCGACATCGAATGGATTGTGACCGATTCCGAAGTGGAAGCGCTGATTCTGGAGAACAATCTCATTAAAGAATACAAACCACGCTACAATGTAAGCCTGCGTGACGACAAAAGCTATCCTTACATTCGCATCACCAACGAAGACTTTCCCCGGGTGTTTGTCACACGGAAGATTGTTCGCGACGGTTCAGAATATTTCGGCCCGTACACGGACGTGAAAAGAGTGCGTTTTGTGTTAAAAACGTTGCAGCGTATTTTCCCTGTACGCTCCTGCAAATTTAATCTTACTCCGCAAGTTATTCGGCAAAAAAAGATTTCTCTTTGCCTGGATTATTACATTAAAAAATGCATGGGGCCGTGTCAGGGGTTGCAAAGCAAAGAAGACTACCAAAAAATTATTGCCCAGGTTCGTCAGTTTTTAAAAGGCCGCACCTCGGAAATTGTTAAGGAACTGCACAAACAAATGGAAGAACACGCCCGCAAAATGGAGTTCGAAGAAGCGGCGTTGGTGCGAGATCGCCTGGCTGCTCTGGAGAATTATCGGAACAGTCAAAAAATCGTGCAGTCAGATTTCAAAGATCGCGATGTGGTGGCGGTGGCCATGGAAGACGGTGAAAGCTGTGCGGTGGTTTTTCGGGTGCGCGAAGGCAAGGTAATTGGCAAACAACATTTTTTTCTGAAACAGGCTCTGTGGAAAGACGAAGCGGAGGTGATCGACGCCTTTTTACGCCAATATTATTTTAATACGGACGATGTGCCGCAGGAGATTTTTTTGCAAACCGAGATAGAGTCAGCTCCGGCATGGCAACAATGGCTCGGCAAAAAATCACAGCGGCGGGTAACGGTAGTGGTTCCCAAACGGGGCGAAAAACGCAAATTGGTGGAGATGGCCGTTACCAATGCCCGTTATTTGCTGGATGAGCTGCAATTGCAAAAGATGAAACGGGAACAGACCGTGCATTTTACCGTACAGGCCTTGCAGCGCGACCTGCGTTTGCCCAAACCGCCGTTAGTCATTGAATGTTTTGACATTTCCAATATTCAGGGCAGCGATCCCGTGGCTTCTATGGTGTGTTTCGAAAACGGCAAGCCGAAGAAGAGCGCCTACCGCAAATACAAAATCACCGTCAAGGAAACACCGGACGATTTTGCCATGATGCGCGAAGTGATTGAGCGGAGATACCGTCGGTTACTGGAAGAAAAAAAACGCCTGCCCGATTTGATTATGGTTGACGGAGGCAAGGGCCAGCTTTCCAGTGCCGTGCAAATTCTGCGAAAATTGGGCCTCGAAAATCAGCCGATCATCGGCTTGGCCAAACGCCTGGAAGAAGTATTTGTCCCCGGTGAAAGCGAAGCACGCATGTTGCCGCGCACATCATCCAGCTTGCGTTTGCTGCAACAAATTCGCGACGAAGCCCACCGCTTCGCCATTACGTTTCACCGCCAGCGACGAGCGAAGCGCACCTTGCATTCCGAACTGGATGAAATTCCGGGCATTGGCCCGAAACGACGCAATCAATTGCTCAAAACGTTTGGCTCGGTAAAAAACATCGCCCGGGCCTCTGTACGTGAATTGGTGGAAAAAGGCAAACTGCCGCAATCGATTGCGGAAAAGGTAGCGGAACATTTTAAGTCCAGGTAAAATTTTTCCGGGGCTGGCTAAACGTCATTTTTGACCCCATGTTTTTACCGATACTCGCTAAGTCCAAACGGCTATGATTCTGTTTCGTTTTTTTACGCCTTGCAGGGTAGGAGTGACCGAATGGCAAAAATAATTTTACAGAACGAAAAATCGGGTTAAGGTCTTTTCCACCGAGTTGCGAATCCGTTCTTTCGGTGCGTTTGCTGCCCGTTCTCACAAAATATGTCCTTCGTCAATGCATGCGTAGTTCGAACGCAGTAAAATAAATATCGGCGAAGCGGAAAGTACGGCCATAATTTTCTAATCCTAAACCTCATTTTGGCCGAGTGAATAAAGTAAACATCAAGCAATTTACCGAAACAGGAAAAACTGCCTATGAAATGGTTTAAAAAACTACTCATCGGAGCCGCCTGGGGCGCCTTTGCAGCCGTGCTGGTTTGGCTGCTAACCCGCTACGTGGCTAAAGATCTTTTTTACACGTACGAGGCCAAAACCTACGATTGGCGCATTAAAAAGAAATTCGAACCGCGTCCGACCATCGATGACATCATTATTGTGGACATTGACGAACGTGCCAATCAAATGTTAGGCAAATACTCCCAGTGGCCGCGTACCTATCACGCCCAAATCGTGGATTTTTTGCACAAGGCCGGGGCGATGGCCATCGGTTTGGATATTTTGTACGACAAAGATGTCTGGCATCCCGACCAGGATGTGCAGTTTGTCAATACCGTTAAAAAGGCGGGTAACGTGTACACCGCCGTGTACTTTGCCCAGGCCGATTCCGACAACTGGCGTCCTGTGATGAAGTCGGAACCCGAAGGGTTTGACGCCCGTCGTTTTTATTACACCTTCCCTCCGGAAGTTGCCGCGCTATTCCCTCACGAAGATCGCTTTGAAAGCGGGTTTCTGGAATTGCTCAATGCCAGCCGCGGGGTGGGACACGTTAATTTTAATGCCGATGTGGACGGAGTAGTACGACGCATTCATCTGTTCACCAATTTCAATAATCATTTGTACCCCACGTTGGGCTTCAAAATTTTTATGGATGCCATCGGTTGCGATTCCTTGCGCTACGATCTGAAAAAATCATTTCTGGAACTTTACCGCCAGGGCTCTGTGTTAACAAAAATTCCCGTGGATGCCCACGGCAACATGCTTATCAACTGGGCCGGGCCGTTCAAATCGTTCCGTTACATCAGCTTTTACGATGTGCTTAAAGCCAAAGAGCGGAATTTGCCGCCGGAGATGTTTCGGGGGAAAATCGTTTTGCTCGGTACGTCTTTACCCGGGTTGTTCGATTTGCGCAACGTGCCTTTTCAGCAAGCCTTCCCCGGAGTTGAAATTCATGCCAACATTCTTTACACGCTTTTTACCCAGAATTTTATCACCAGGATGAGCGAAAATACTTCTTTCCTTCTATTGCTGATTATCGGCCTCATTTTGGGGGGAATTCTCGTTTTTACCCGCCCCTTGGTAAGTTACCTTACCGTGGTGGGCATGGGACTTTTGTACACATTAGCGGCAGCCATCATCTTTTTGCAGTACAATTACTGGATTGAGATTGTTGCCCCCTTGTTAACCATTGTGCTGGCCTTTTCGGTTATTTACGTGTATCGCTACGTAACCGAAGAGAAAAACAAGCGGTTCATTCGCTCGGCGTTTTCGCATTTTGTGACCAAATCGGTGGTTGATGAGCTACTGGCAAATCCGGACAAAATCAAGCTGGGTGGCGAGAAGAAAGTGTGCACCGTGCTTTTTAGCGATGTGGCCGGGTTTACCACAATTTCCGAAAAGCTGGAACCGGAAGAACTGGTTCAACTTTTGAACGAATATCTTACGGAAATGACCAACATCGTTTTTAAGTACGACGGCATGCTCGATAAATACGAGGGCGATGCGATTATGGCCGTATTCGGTGCGCCGATCGCCCACGGCAACCATGCCTACCAAGCCTGTGCTACCGCGCTGGAAATGCAGGAACGACTGATCGGGATGCGCGAAGAATGGCGCAAAGTCGGTAAACCGGAGTTGCGCATTCGCATCGGCATCAATACCGGCCCGATGGTCGTGGGGAACATGGGATCTGAGAGCCGTTTTGACTATACGGTTATGGGCGATGCAGTTAATTTGGGGGCTCGGCTGGAACCGGCCAATAAAATTTACGGCACCGAAATCATGATAGGCGATGGCACCTATCAGATGGCCAAAGATTCTATCATTGCCCGCCCGCTGGATTTATTGCGGGTAAAAGGGAAAACCGAACCCGTACACGTGTACGAATTGCTCGGGCTGATCGACCGCGGGGCAAGTGACGATTTGTTGCGGGTAATCGAGCTGTTCCGCAAAGGTTTTGAACATTACCTGAAACAAAATTGGGACGTAGCCATCAATTACTTTCAGCAGGTATTGGCCATCCGTCCCGAAGATAATCCTTCCAAAACTTACATTCAGCGCTGTCAGTTCTTCAAGGAAAATCCGCCGGGTGCCGATTGGGACGGCGTGTATTCTATGAAGACCAAATGATGGATTGAAACCTTACGCCTCACTTTAAGCCAGTGCCGTTTGTTTACCGGCATTGGCTTTTTTATTATTCGCCTTCTGTGAAACGCCCGCGAAAAACCTTGAAAAAGACTCCCAAACAACGACAAAACATAAATTTAAAATTTATTAATAGTTAAATTCTTTTGAAAACCCGTTCCGAATTTATTAAATTTAACATCTTTGAAAAAAAGGAGGTATTATGTCAGGTCACTCCAAATGGCATTCGATTAAACATAAAAAAGCCAAGGTAGACGCACAACGCGGACGAATTTTCACCAAACTCATCAAAGAAATTACTGTTGCCGCCCGCATGGGAGGCGGAGATCCGGAAGCAAACCCTCGATTGCGTGTGGCCATCGCCGCTGCCAAAGCCGCAAACATGCCCGCCAAAAATATTGACAACGCCATCAAAAAAGGAACCGGTGAATTGCCGGGCGTGGTGTACGAAGATGTTACTTACGAAGGCTATGGCCCGGGTGGAGTGGCCGTTTTCGTAGAAGCGGTAACCGACAATCGCAACCGTACCGTAGCCGAGATGCGCCATTTGTTTAGTAAATACGGCGGGAATCTGGGAGAAAACGGAAGCGTTTCCTGGATATTCGAGCGCAAAGGGTTAATCCGCGTACCCAAAGACCAATACACCGAAGACGAACTGATGGAGATTATTCTGGAAGCCGGTGCCGAAGACATGAAGCTAACCGATGACATGTACGAAATTTACACCGGATTCGAAGATTTCCACAAAGTGCGTAATGCCTTGGAAGAGCAGGGCATTGTCATGGACAGTGCGGAATTAACCCGCATTCCTCAGAATACGATCAAAATCGAAGGAAAAACTGCGGAACAAATGCTCAAGCTTCTGGATGTTCTGGATGAACACGATGACGTGCAGAATGTGTACGCCAATTTTGATATTGACGATGCCGAAATGGAACGACTGGCGGCAAATGAGTAAGGCAAATTGAAAATATTAGGTATCGATCCCGGATTAAATGTAACCGGGTACGGTTTTGTTCGGATAGCTGAGGGAAATGTACCTCAGCTATTTGTGTATGGATGTGTACGCAGCAGCGCCAAAAAATCATTGGCCGAACGGTTGTACAAAATACACAGGGAAGTAAAGGCGTTAATCATCGAACATGCTCCGGACGTGATGGCCATGGAAAGCATTTTTTACGCCAAGAATGTTAAAACCGCTATTACGATGGGACATGTGCGCGGTGCTGTGATGGTTGCGGCAATGGAGCAAAATATTCCGGTGGTCGAATATTCTCCGCGGGAAATCAAACTGGCCGTTACCGGCAATGGTGCTGCGTCCAAGGATCAGGTGAACTTTATGGTGCAGAAGATATTACGATTTTCCGAGCCGATTGAACCTGCCGACGCTTCCGATGCGCTTGCCGCGGCAATTTGCCATTGGCACCGAATGAAATTTTACTAACAAAAGAAATTTTAATACCAATGATCGATTTTATCAGCGGAAAAATTGTTGCCAACAAATCGACCGAAGTGGTTGTGGAAACCAACGGAATCGGGTATGCCATTAAAGTGAGTTTGAACACCTCGCAAAAACTCCCGAGCGAAGGGCAAACCATTACGCTTAAAACCTATTTGCATGTTCTGGAAAATCGGATTCAATTGTTCGGTTTTATTGACGAGGCCGAACGGGAATTGTTTTTAAGCCTGTTGAGTATTTCCGGAGTCGGGCCAAAATTAGCTTTAACTTTACTTTCCGGCCTGTCTGTGGAACAAATAAGTCAAGCCATTTTTCGCCGCGATGAAAAAATCCTTTCTTCCATTTCGGGGGTGGGCAAAAAGACGGCCCAGCGCTTGATTGTGGAATTAAAAGACAAAGTTCATTTGCCGGAAACGGTAGAGTCGGAAGAGTCGACCGCCTTTGTTTCCCCGGAGTGGAATGCCGTGGAAAGCGAGGCTATTTTAGCCTTGATTTCGCTGGGCTACAGCAAAGCGCAGTCGGAGCGGGCGGTTCAAAAGGTACAGAAAAAATCGCCCTGTACGCTTTCGGATGAATTAATTAAAAAAGCGTTGCAAGTTATTTAACGGAAGTTTATGAGCAAAGTGATTCGTCCGGCATTGCTGGAAGAAGACCTGGAATTTGAGAGCACGTTGCGCCCGCAAAGTTTGAGCGACTTTGTGGGGCAGCAAAAAGTCAAAGATAATTTGGCCGTATTTATCGAAGCGGCCAAACAACGGCAAGAGGCGCTGGATCATGTGCTTTTGTACGGCCCTCCCGGGCTGGGCAAAACCACCCTGGCCATGATTGTCAGTAAAGAACTCAACGTGGGCATTAAAACCACATCCGGACCTGTGCTGGAACGTGCCGGAGATTTAGCCGGGCTTTTGACCAACCTGCAGGAAAAAGACGTGCTGTTCATTGACGAAATCCATCGCGTTAACAATGTGGTGGAAGAGTATCTGTATTCGGCCATGGAAGATTTCAGTATTACCATTCTCATCGACAAGGGGCCGAATGCGCGTTCGGTACAATTGAATTTGTCTCCGTTTACGTTAATCGGGGCAACCACCCGGGCCGGTTTGCTCACCTCGCCCATGCGTGCGCGGTTTGGCGTGGTTTTGCGGCTGGATTATTATTCCCCGGAAGATTTGTTCTTAATTATTAAACGATCGGCCAAAATTTTAGACGTGGAAATCGAAGACGAAGGCGCCATGGAGCTGGCCCGCCGTTCCCGCGGAACGCCCCGCATTGCCAATCGTTTGTTGCGCCGCACGCGCGATTTTGCTCAGGTGATGGCGGATAATAAGATTACCAAAGAAGTGGCCAAAATGGCTCTGGATCGTCTGGAAGTGGACGAGCGGGGCCTGGATGAAATGGACAAACGCATTTTACTGACCATTATCGAAAAATATCAGGGCGGCCCGGTAGGACTTAACACCATTGCCGTGGCTGTCGGAGAAGAGCGGGATACGATTGAAGAAATGTACGAACCGTTTTTGATTCAGCAGGGTTTTTTGAATCGTACACCGCGAGGCCGGGTGGTTACACCTTTGGCCTACGAACACTTTGGAATAAAATACAAAAAAAATAATCAACAAACCTCGCTTTTTTAAAAGCAGGAAAGGAGTGCAATTACGATGAAATTATCGGAATTCCAATACGAGGTTCCATCAGAACTTATTGCCCAATATCCCGTGGAAAAAAGGGATGAATCCCGCCTGATGGTTCTGGATCGTAAACACCAAACATGGGAGCACAAAATTTTTAAGGATGTGTTGGATTACCTGCGCGAAGGCGATGCGCTGGTAGTGAACGAGACCAAAGTGTTTCCGGCCAGGGTGTTCGGTACCAAAGAAAAAACCGACGCTCAGGTAGAATTGCTCCTTTTGCGTCAACTGGAAGATACCATGTGGGAAGTATTGGTCAAACCGGCGCGTAAAGTTCGTGTGGGTAATCGTATTCAAATTACCGAAGATTTTGGTTGCGACGTAATCGATAATACCACCTCCGGCGGCCGGGTGGTGCGTTTCGATTACAATGGACACGACTTTTTTAACGTGCTCGATCGGGTAGGAAAATCACCTCTTCCGCCCTACATCAAACGCGAGGCGGAAGACATCGACAAAAAGATGTACCAGACCGTTTACGCCAAAAAAGTAGGGGCGGTTGCCGCGCCGACGGCCGGTTTGCATTTTACCGAAGAGCTGCTGGAAAAAATTAAAGCCAAGGGCGTTAAGGTAATTCCCGTGGTGCTGCATGTGGGGCTGGGTACGTTCCGTCCCATTAAGGTAGAAGACGTGACGCGCCACAACATGGATTCGGAATATTACGAGGTGCCGGAAGAATCGGCCCGGCAAATCAACGAGGTAAAATTGAACGGGGGACGGATTATCGCCGTGGGCACCACCACCGTGCGCACGCTGGAAACCGTGGCCAATGCCGATAATTTGGTCAAGGCCCATTCCGGCTGGACCGACAAGTTCATTTATCCTCCTTATCAGTTCAAAATTATTGACGGGCTTATTACCAATTTCCATTTGCCGGCTTCGACACTGGTCCTTCTGGTGGCGGCCTTTGCCGGACGCGATTTTACATTGAAGGCCTATCAGGAAGCCGTTAAGCAAAAATATCGCTTTTACAGCTATGGCGATGCCATGCTCATTTTGTAATAAAGGAAGCACAATTTGAGAACCGCTCTTGGCTTTGCCTTTGAAGCCCAAGTAACCGATGCAATGGAATCGACCACGTTTGCTGCTCTGGGCAGCGCCGTGGTCGATGCTTTATTAAGCGCAGGGGGCATCTTTGAAATGCGCGATTCATTGGCAGATTTGTCCTTTGAAGAACGCTGCAAAAAGGTAGAACTGCGCTTGCATTACGACGGGCATGAAATTCAAAATATCGATGTAAATGTGTTCGGCCAGAACCGTGTAGCCCCGGCTGTTTTGCAGTCATTCAAAGAAACACTTTGCCGCCTTCTTTTCCTCGAAGCTGACCGGGTTACGGTAAAGGCCTACCACGTGCCCGAGACAGCTCTGGCGTTACAGGTGCAGGCGGCGGTTTTAATTGGTTAAAAACAGGAAGTTTTGATGTTAGAAGCATTGCCCCATTGGCTGGAACAAATCGACCCTCTGGTCGCGTACATCATTCTGATGATCAGCGCATTTGTGGAAAATGTGTTCCCGCCCATTCCCGGCGATACCGTAACCGTGATTGGTGCCTATTTGGTAAGCACCGGCAGGCTGGGCTTTTGGGGTGTTTACGTTTCGACCACCGTGGGCAGCGTGATCGGCTTTTTTACCATGTACCTGTTAGGCCTTAAATTGGGCAGCCGCCTGTTGAAAACACGCTGGATTAACAAAGCCTTTAATCCGCAGCGTATTGAAAAAGTAGAGCATTGGTTTGCGCGGTATGGATATTGGGTAATTGCCGCCAATCGTTTTTTAAGCGGTACCCGCAGCGTGGTTTCGCTTTTTGCCGGATTTTTTGCCTTGCGCTGGTACTGGGTGCTGGCACTCTCGTTCGTCAGCGCGTTTATCTGGAATGGGTTGCTCATTTATGCCGGGTACCTGGTTGGCGTAAATTGGGAAAAAATTGCGACCCTGATTAAGCAGTACAATCAATGGGTGCTAATCTTAATGGCCTTGGCCCTAACAGGGTACGTGGCCTATCGGTTCTTGACGAAAAGAAAGAAAGTTCAATAAAAACAGACAGGAAATACATTATGTCAGAAGTGCGTGTTCGTTTTGCGCCGAGTCCTACCGGGTATGTGCATGTGGGCAGTTTGCGCACGGCATTGTACAACTTTTTATTTGCCCGACACCACAAGGGAACGTTCATCCTGCGCATTGAAGACACCGATCAGTCGCGCTACGTGGAAGGTGCCGTGGAAAATTTGCTGCAAACATTGAGCTGGGCCGGATTGGATTACGACGAGGGCCCGGAAAAGGGCGGTCCGTACGGTCCGTATTTTCAATCGCAGCGTAAAGAAATTTATTTGAAACATGTGGAAGAGCTGCTGGACAAAGATGCGGCGTACCCCTGCTTTTGTTCCGAAGAAACCCTGAACAAAATGCGGGAAGAGCAGCAAAAGCAAGGCTTGCCCGTAATGTACGACGGGCGTTGCCGTAACATTCCAAAAGAAGAAGCGCGCGAACGCATGAAACACGAACCGCATGTCATTCGTCTGAAAGTGCCGCGTTCCGGGCACACCGTGGTGCGCGATATTATTCGCGGGGAAGTTTCCTTCGAAAATGCGTTGATTGACGATCAGATTTTGCTGAAAAGCGACGGATTTCCCACCTACCATCTGGCCAATGTGGTAGATGATCACTTGATGAAGGTTTCGCACGTGATTCGCGGGGAAGAGTGGCTGCCCAGCACGCCCAAACATATTTTGCTCTATCAGGCCTTTGGCTGGGAACTGCCGCAATTCGCCCATTTGCCGCTTTTGCTCAACCCCGATCGCACCAAGCTCAGCAAGCGTCAGGGCGACGTGGCGGTGGAAGATTACCGGGCCAAAGGATTTTTACC
>Ga0256914_1004112_pt1 | contig 11126 bp, 10 predicted proteins | sample HulkmetaG_FD_191571 | JGI IMG/M metagenome (GOLD analysis project Ga0256914, IMG submission 191571) | Hydrothermal chimney microbial communities from Main Endeavour vent field at the Juan de Fuca Ridge, Pacific Ocean - Hulk | ecosystem: Environmental > Aquatic > Marine > Hydrothermal vents ...
CAAAACAGTACCTTAATGGTCTTATCTTAGAGGAACACCGGCCCATGGCTGTCCTCAAGGTGGTGCACACCCAGAAGGTGAGGGCAGAGATGAAGCGGCTTGGCGCGGCCATAGGGCTTGATGCGCGCGCCCTGTTCCTGGCCGAGCTTTCCGGCCTTTTCCACGATATAGGCAGGTTCGAACAGTTGAGGAGGTTCGGCACGTTCGTGGACAGGAAGTCTGTGGATCATGCCCGGCTCAGTGCAGAGATAGTGGTGGAGCAGGGGTTTCTCTCCGATCTCCAAAAGGTGGATCGGGAAAGTGTGGTTTCTGCCATACGGAGACACAATATGCGTACCGTTCCCCCTGCATCCATGTGGTTGGAGTCTGTGCTCACGCTTTTGCTAAGGGATGCGGACAAGCTGGATATATGGCGGGTGTTTCATGAGCATTACTCAGTGGACAGACCGGGTACGCGGGAAGAGGACTCCACCCTGGAGCTTGGCATGCCTGATACGCCGGGTATCTCTCCTCAGGTGTACGAGGATATTATGGCAGGCAGGATTGTGGATATATCCTGTGTGAAGAACAGAAACGACTTTGCCATGGCACGGCTGGCCTGGATCTTTGATATCAACTTTGTGCCCACGCTCATGGAGATTCACAGGAGGGGATACATCCCGGCAATGGAGGAGTACCTGCCTGATTTTGAGGGCAAGAAAGCGCTTTTTCAGCGTGTCACAGGTTATGTTAGTGATATGATTGCCCGGCCATCTTCATTATGATATTTATCTCCGGTGATACCCTGTCTTTCTCCTTGTATGGAATGCAGGGTCTGCCGTGAAGTCAAATTGTTTGCAGCAGCAATTGTGTGCATTGGAAGGGGGAGTATTCCCTGATAGCTATAAAATTTTTCGTTAATTATGTGTTCATGGTCAACCTTTACCGTGTAGGTGTCCACCCCTTTTAGCCTATTTTATTCTGTCTGTGAACGCCGCAGGAGTTTTACCATATGGATTACGAAGCAGTGATTGGCCTTGAGGTGCATGTCCAGCTCAAGACCAGCAGCAAGATATTTTGTTCCTGTGTCAACCGGTTTGGTTCTTCACCCAATACCCAGACCTGCCCGGTGTGTTTAGGGATGCCTGGCGTGCTGCCAGTACTGAACAGGAAGGTCGTTGAGTACGCCCTGAGGATGGGCATGGCAACGAACTGTGAGATACCGAGGTACAGTCAGCTTGCCAGGAAACATTATTTTTATCCTGACCTGCCCAAGGGGTACCAGATATCCCAGTATGAACTCCCCCTTGTGGAACACGGCTGGGTCGATGTGGAGGTGGACGGAAAGGTAAGGCGTATAGGCATTACCCGTATTCACATCGAGGACGACGCAGGAAAGCTGATTCACGATGAGTCCCGTCCGGTGAGTTATGTTGATCTCAACCGGACCGGAACGCCCCTTATTGAGATAGTGAGTGAGCCGGATATCAGGAGTCCTGAGGAGGCAGCGGCATATATCCGCAAGATCAGGCAACTGGTGCGTTATCTTGGTATAAGCGATGGCAACATGGAGGAGGGGAGCTTGCGCTGCGATGCCAATATCTCGCTTCGTCCCAAGGGGCAGAAGGAGTTTGGGACAAAGGCTGAACTTAAGAACATGAACTCCTTCAGGAACGTGCAGAAGGCCCTGGAGTATGAGATCAGGCGCCAGACCGCCCTTCTGCTGGACGGGCAGGAGATCGTGCAGGAGACGAGGCTGTGGGATGCGGCAAAGGGGGTGACACATTCCATGCGCGGCAAGGAAGAGGCCCATGACTACCGTTATTTCCCTGATCCTGACCTTGTACCCATAGAGGTCAGTGATGAATGGAAGGAGGAGATAAGGGCGAGTCTGCCTGAGCTGCCGGACCAGAAACGGCGTAGGTTTGTGGAACAGTACGGACTTCCCGAATATGACGCAGGCGTGCTTACTGTCTCACGAGAGACCGCGGATTTTTTTGAGGATGCGGTAAGGCTTTTTGACAGCCCCAAGACCGTATCCAACTGGGTCATGGTGGAGCTTATGAAACTCCTGAAGCAGTCTGATGTCTCCATTGAGGGGTGTAAGGTTACCCCTATGTTTCTTGCCGACATCCTGAAGCTCATAGACAGCGGCTCTATCAGTGCCCAGATGGGTAAGGATGTGCTTGCCATCTGTTTTGAGACAGGTAATGCACCCGGGCAGATAGTAGAGGAGAGGGGGCTTTCCCAGGTAAGTGACCAGTCAGAGCTTGAGGCAATAGTTTTTAAGGTCATGGAGGCCAACCCCAAGGAGGTGGAGCTTTACCGGGGTGGGAAGAAGAAGGTCCTGAGTTTCCTTATGGGCCAGGTCATGAGGGAGACCAGGGGCAAGGCCAACCCCAAGAAGGTTAACGAGATATTCAGAAAGGCCCTGGAGGGTTGATGCACACGGGAGAGGAAGGTCTGTGAACGATAGTATAATCAGGGAGATTGCCGCTGAGGCAGGTTCATCTGTAATACCCATGCGCTGGCAGGACGGCTGTTTTTCCCTGCTCGACCAGCGCATCCTGCCCGAGGAGGAGAGCTGGATAGAGTATGACAGTGCAGATGCAGTTGCCTGTGCAATAAGGGATATGGTTGTAAGGGGTGCCCCTGCCATTGGCATCACGGCTGCGTTTGGCATGGTGCTGGCTGCCCGGGAGGCAGGAGACCTGGAGGGACAGGAGTTTCTCCGGCGCTTTGATGAGGCCGCTGCCCGTATGGTGCAGGCCCGGCCCACTGCAGTAAATCTCAAGTGGGCTGTGGAGCGCCTGTCCATGGTGGCATCAGTGGCCGTGCGTGCAGGCAGTCCTGGCCGAGAGGTGGCCCAGCGGCTCGAGGCAGAGGCCATGGCCATATGGGAGGATGACATAAGGGGCAACATTGCCATGGGAGAGTACGGGGCCCAACTGCTCCCGGACTCGGGTGGAGTGCTCACTCACTGTAATGCAGGTGCACTTGCCACAGGCGGGTATGGAACGGCCCTTGGGGTGATCCGCGGTGCAGTCTCTGCAGGCAAGGGCATCACAGTGTATGCTGATGAGACCAGGCCATGGTTCCAGGGCTCCAGGCTCACTGCCTATGAACTCATCAGGGATGGTATTGATGTAACGCTTCTTGTGGACAATGCCGCAGGCCTCATGATGAAGCTTGGCAGGGTAAGTGCCGTTGTGGTGGGGTCAGACCGCATAGCTGCAAACGGGGATGTGGCCAACAAGATCGGAACCTATCAGGTGGCAGTGCTTGCAAAGAGGCACAACATCCCCTTTATTGTTGCTGCCCCAGTGTCCACCATTGACCCGGATATGCCCTCAGGTGATGCCATTGCCATTGAGGAGAGGGATGGTTCAGAGATAGTGAGTGTGTGTGGGAGCCGCATTGCCGCCCAGGGGGTAAAGACTGTCAATCTGGTGTTTGATGTGACACCGGCAGAGCTGGTGACTGCCATAGTTACGGAAAGGGGAGTGCTTGAGCCGCCATATGGACCATCTGTGTCAAAGCTCTTCTCTTGATGACCATGTAAGGATGGTTGCCAATGTCTATGATGCGCATACTGCAGCGTTATTCATAAGGTCTGCCCACAGTGATGTAATGGAGCTTGTGGCAAGGGAGAGCCTGAGCCGCCACTTCGTTCAGAACTGTACCATAAGGCCTGGTGAGGGGCTGCTGGGCTGGGTGGCAAAGGAGCGGCGCAGGCTTCATGTCACGAGGTTTGACAGGGATACCCGTACCCTTGGCATTTATACAACGGATGTGAAGATAAGGGCCCTGCTTGCGGCACCTCTCCCTGAGGGGCGGGGAGTGCTCATGGTGGACAGCCGTAACAGGCATGCGTTTCCTGAGAAGAAACAGAAGATACTGGACGACTTTGCCGCTGTGGCCCTTGACCTCTGGGATGCCCGCAGATGTGCCATGACCCTGGAGTTCTATCGGGATTTCAACCGTATCGTGCTTGGCCGCAGGATGAGCCTTATGGGGTGTATCATAAGCCTGGCAAGTCTTCTGGGGCTTGATACAGTGGTAGCTGCCACCAGTGTACACAACAGCGGCAAGTACACGGTGGAAAAGGTCTGGCGCAGGGGCAGGAACAGTGACAGGTGGACAGGCAGGCAATTCAGCATAAATGAGGGGTATACCGGCTGGTTCTTCAGAAAGGGTATCAGCCTTGTAATGAAGGATTTTCGCGGTGATGCGCACAAGAGTTTCCTGCTCGGAGAGGGAGAGATGCTGAACCGTGGAGAGGTGCTTGTGGGGGTAGTGATCCCTGGCGCCACGATGAGTGTGGTGGTCATCTTTACAGGTGATGCCGATGTATCGGCCTGGCCTGATGAACTGCTTGACCTGCTCACCGGAGCCATGCGTGTTCATGCCTCCTGATCTGCATACTGGATAAGGGATGCCTCTTCTTGTCCCTTCAGCCCGGTTGAGTGTGGTGCCGGTATTCGCATGAGGGTGTGTTTCATTGCTTTCCAGGATAAGAAAGATATTCAGAAGGAATATAGGTATTGACCTTGGTACGGCCAATACCCTTATCTATCTCGAGGAGGAGGGGATAGTCTTCAATGAACCCACAGTGATTGCCATTTCCGAGTCAGGCAGGGTGCTGGACGTAGGGGCCAGGGCCTGCAGCTATCTTGGAAGGACACCTCCAGGCATCATGGCTCTTAGACCCATGGCCCGTGGCGTAATCAGTGACTTTGAGGCCGTGGCCAATTTTATCGAGAGCATCCTCTACATGGTGAGGGATCACCGTGCCCTGCTTGCGCCCAATGTGGTGGTGTGTGTGCCATCGAATATCACCCGTATTGAGCAGCGTACAGTGCTGGATGCGGTGATGGAGGCCGATATCCATGACGTTTGGCTGATGGAAGAGGTTATGGCCGCTGCCGTGGGCGCCGGGGCTGCATACCAGGGTGCCCCTCCCGCCATGGTGGTAGACATAGGTGGGGGCACCACAGAGGCCGCTGTCATAGGGGACATGGCCTATCTCGCCTGTGAGACACTGAGGGTGGCAGGAGACGAGATGAACAATGCGGTGGAACGATACATGCGGCGCAACCATTCCCTTGTGATAAGCAGCAGCAGTGCCGAGAGGTTAAAATGGAAGGCAGGGGCAGTGCCTGGCTGGCAGGGGGAGACTGTCCGTGTGCAGGTCAGCGGCAAGGACGCCATGACTGCCATGCCAGCGACCTGTGAGGTTACCTCGGATGAGCTTTCCACAGTATTTCAGTCCATACTTGATGATATCGTGGACATGGTTCAGGGGGTGGTGCGGCAGCTTGATATGGAAACGCTTCATCATGTTAGCAGGGGGCAGGCCATACTCACTGGTGGGGGGGCGCTCTTGAGGGGCATGGACCAGTACCTCAGTGATCATTGCGGTATCGGGTTCCAGCTTGCAGACAGGCCGCTTGAGACAGTTATCGATGGCGCAGGAAAGGCGGTTGAGAATCTTCCTGCCTTTCGTTCGGTCTTTATCAACTGAGCGGGGGAGCCTCTGCCGCCAATGGAATCATGAGAAAAAGTACTGGCCATTTATAACTCATCACAGGGTTTTGGGGTGGGTATTATCGTACAACTGTCTGAAATGTATCTGCTCACAGGGCGCTACAGATCATACTCCACGACACCTGAAATGCAGAAGCAGTTGACAGAGGCGGATGATGCTTTTTCGCATGGTTTTGCCTGCTGGTCAATATATCCATTACCAGGTCATTGCAACTGGATGAGCTTTAAAAGCATGATAAAAAGCACTATCCGCCGTATAGGTGTCGTGTAGTATGGCTGCAGATACAGGGCGAAGGGATGCAGGCGTACTCCCTGTACTTCAAGTACCCCCAGGTAAATGAAGACTTCTGGGCAGTAGACGTGGTGGCCTGTAAGTGGAAATGTCAAATTTTGTCAGCCGCTTCTGTATTTCAGGCGTCTGTAATATTGGCGCTGGGGAATGCGGCTATCTTTGGTTGAGTTTATGAACATGGATCATATGGAGATTGATATACGTTCAGATGTGCCTCAGGAACTGGCTGGAGCACTGCGTATTGCCATAAAGGCAGCTCACAGCGCTGGCAAGGTCCTGATGGACCTCTATTCACACCCCCATGACATACAGTACAAAGGGGTCATAGACCTTGTTACAGAGGCAGATGTGGCGTCTGAAAAGGCCGTAAAGTCTGTGATAACTGCCGAGAGCCAGGCGGGGATCATGGCTGAGGAGTCTGCCAAAAGCCTTGTCTGTCCGGAAGGACCTGTGTGGATAATCGATCCTCTTGACGGCACAACCAACTATGCCCACGGCTTTCCTTTTTTCTGTGTGTCCATCTGCTATTACCTTGGTACCCCGAATGACGGTATGGAGGCAGGGCCTGTGGTAGGCGTGGTTTACTGTCCTGTGCTCAATGAGATGTTTTCTGCAGTAAGGGGCTGCGGGGCATGGCTAAACGGCAGGCCCATTAGGACCACCTCAGAAAATGACCTCAGCCGTGGACTCATGGCCACTGGGTTTCCCTACACAATCAGGCAGGAGTCTCAGTGGGTGATGGAGGCCCTTCAGAGCGTTATTGTCAGGGCACAGGGTATAAGGAGGGCCGGGGCAGCAGCCCTTGATCTGGCCTGGCTTGCTGCAGGCAGGGTAGATGGCTTTTGGGAGGCAGGGCTAAAACCCTGGGATACGGCCGCTGGGCAGTTGCTTGTAACAGAGGCAGGTGGTGTGGTGACAGATTTTGCAAACGGGGACTACACTCCGTTTATGAATGAGATACTTGCGTCAAATGGTGCCTTGCATGCAGAGCTTGTGGATATCCTCAAGGCATTTCACGGTAAGAAGGCATGACTACCTATAGGCAAATTACCTGTCCGGAGTGCGGCAGTGCCATCCGCACCTATGCGAACCCGTATCCTACAGTGGATATCATCATTCATGTTCACGGAAAAGGAATCGTATTGATCAAGCGCAAGAATCCTCCTCACGGGTGGGCCATTCCGGGAGGATTTGTAGATTACGGCGAGAGTGTTGAGCAGGCAGCAGTCAGGGAGGCCAGGGAAGAGACTGGCCTTGACGTTGTTCTGAAAGGTGTGCTTGGGGTTTACTCAGATCCTGAGAGAGACAGTCGTATGCATACTATCAGTACTGTTTTTGTGGCCACGGCCTCAGGCGTGCCCCATGCAGGTGACGATGCCGCTGAGGCCCGCTGTTTTCTCCCTGAAGAAATTCCTTCCCCCTTAACCTTTGATCATGAACTTATCTTGCAGCACTATGTACAGTGGGTCAGGGGCAACAGGTGTCTGTGCGGGGTTGATGCGTAGTTTTCAGGTCGTCTATCTATGTCCTTGTAATCATTTATGCAACAGATGAATCCAAATAGATTGACAAAGAATGATCTGGATGCCCTTATTGCCCGGCTGCTCAATGTGGAACAGGGAGAGATACCGTGCATGTCAGCCACCCTGCGCAGGTTAATGGCCCTTGATCCTGACAGTAATGCCTCAATGCAGGAGCTGTCAGAGATCATACTTGAGGATTACGGCCTCATAAACAAGGTGCTGCAGGTGGTAAACTCTTCATATTACAGGCGGCTGAATACTGAGATTACCACAGTAACCCAGGCTGTCATATTCCTTGGTTTCAACACGATCCGCAGCATTGCCGTTGACATGGCCATCCTTGATCTGCTACCCGGAGACAGCAGGGGACCGGCTGCTCAGGTAATGGCAGAGGCATTTCTTGCTGCAGCTCTTGCCCAGGCCGTGGAGGAACGATCAGGCGGGAACAATGGCGAGGCCCTTTTTGTGGCTGCCCTCTACCGGCCAATGGCCAGAATGGTAACAGTGCTTCAGGAGCCTGAAATTTATCAGCAGCTATGTGAGCTGGAGAGGGGAGATGACAGGGCAGCCCAGCTTATGGTGCGTGATTTTTTTCGTAAGCTTGGATACAGGGTTGCGGAGTTGTGGAGCATACCAACCAGGCTGGCAGGGTATATGGAGGGGTGTAAGCAGTTTGCCTCGTCTGTGGATGCGCGGCAGCTTGATCTGGTAAGAGGCTGCAGCAGCCTCAGCAGGTTGGTATTGGAGGGGGATGAAAAGAACCAGATCAATGAAATTATCCGTTGGTTTGGAAATAATCATGCCATTGACAGAGAGACCCTGATAGAATGCATTGAGACAGCGGCTTCCCGGACAAGGAAGAAATCAAACGTGATCAGAGAGGTATTTCGCGGGGTTAAGGTGAGTGAGATGGTCTCTGCGCCACCTGTTGAAAGGACAGGGCCAGAAGAGGGCGCCGTGTCTGAGCATGAGGCAACAGGTGCAAAGGAGGAGAGCAAGAACGACAGGGACGAGTTGTTCCTTGATCTACTCAATCAGATCACCCAGGCCATCCTTGAGGAGAAGTTCAGTGTGGATCAGGTATTGCTGCTTGCTGTGGAGATTATCCGCAGGGGGCTTGACCCTGCCAATATCGCCCTGTGTCTGTTCACCCCTGACAGGAAGAAGTTGGTGGTGCGTTATGCACTTGGGGAACAGGCCGGAGTCATCAAGAGATATATCTCCATCCATGCTCCCCTTGAAAAGCCGCCTCTGAAGGCAGCTTTCCAGAAGGATGTGGAAGTTATGGGCACCTGGGGACAGCTCATGTCACAGAAGGATTCAGATCACTGGCAGGGGCTTTGCGGCAATCAGCTCTGCGCAAGTCCAATTCAGGTGAGAGGCAGACCACTTGGCTGTTTTCTTGTGGATTTTGCCCCATCCAGGGTTATTAGCGGTAGGCACCTGAAAAAAATCGCTCAGGTCAGGCGTCTTGTTGTGATATCTGCCATGAAGAGGGTTGGGGGTGGATGATTTATGAAGGACAAACCCAACGAGTGTCCTCTATACAGCTCCGAGGTTGTAGTGCCGTCTCGCTATCCGGCGTGGGTGATCTATCTTTCGTTTGCCGTGGGCCTTACGGGTGCCATCTCCTTGCGCCTGATTCTGATTGCCAAGGCATATCGTCCTGAATTCGTACGTCTGCTCTGGTATATAGGTGTGTGTGGCAACATGCTGTTTTTCATGTTCCGTGCATACATTACCAACAGGAGGCGAAACCTCATAGCCACGTTGAGGCTTCAGGAAAAATTGCGTGACGAGCATTCTCTCTGTCCACAGGATTATGCTGCTCTCAGATACTTGGTTGATAGCCTCTATGCATCCAAGGAGCGCTGGAATTATGCCATTATCTTTATCTTTTCCATTCTGGCCATAGGATGGGATGTGCTGGTCCAGGGGTTCTGATCCAAACTACATCTGTAGGCCGTGGTCTACCTCAGACCGTTAAGTCCTACAAAACTCCCGTTGTTGTCCTCTGCGAGCCTGCGCATCAGGGCTGCGAAACGTTCGATATTGGCGGAACCAGGGGCCTCCTTGATGAGTACGGGAAAGCCGATGGCGTGTATCCTCACCCTGCGCCTGCCCCCCCTTGTGGAATGGTTCAGCATGTTTACCGTGTCTACCACCTCCTGAATGGAGCCTTTGGAAAAATCATCGCCAAGGATGTAGATGGATATGTTCTTGTCTGGTGAATAAAAACTTCTGATCGCCCTTTCCACTCCTTCGACAGGGCTTGAGTTTGAGAACGGGGCCCAGGATACGAGACGGGAAAGGATGGCGCGACGCCTGGCCGGGCTGTCAGGTATCCATCTGCCTGCGTACTGGGAAAACATGTAGTCGCCCATGTCATTCATCACCTGAATACCTTTTACGTGTGGATAAATTTTGAGTATCTCATCCATTTTTTTGCGCACGAGGGGCCAGGCAAAGCGCTGCATGGAACCGGAGGTGTCAATGACAAAGATTATGTACTCACTGTCCACCGGGATACCGCCGATTAAAGCGTCTTTTTTGGGCCTGACAGCTTGTCTTTCCTGGAGTCTCTTCATCTCGTCTGTGAGTCGCTCGCGAGCACTTTCAAGCTGTTGCGCGATGACCCGCTGGGCCTCTGCGTCGGTGCGTGTCGCTGTGAACTGTCCCTGTATCTTCCTGAGTTCTGCCTGAAGGCGCGCCACCTTTTCCCTGAGTCTTGATATCTGTTCCCGTCTGTTCATGAGTTCCCTGTTTATGATACGGCTCTCTTGCTGTATGCTCGCCTTTTGGGTCTCTAATTGGTGCACCTGCGCCGTCAGGTCACGGCTGATCTGTTCCATCACCATAGGTTCTGAGAACTGGGATATCACGAGCAGCAGGACTATGGCTCCAAATCCGCACGATATCACGTCAAGGAACGAGAGGCTGAATATTTCTATCCCTTTTCTTGTCTTGCGTTTTTTCATGGCCAGTCACTGCTTGGCGTCAGAAACGCCCCTCTGGTATTTACTGCAAGGCGCCAGAACATGGCTGCTGCCATAGGGTCTCCTTCAAGCGGGAACAGTATGGTGTTTACAGGCACGGATGACGGCAGCCTGGACGCGGCTTCAAGAAAGATGTCCACACGCTGTCTCGAGGTTACCTTTGTCCCTGAGGGACCGTTCATTCCAATGGTGGGAAGGCCGTCAGTGAGCAGCAGTATGTTGTCAGGGGCAGGAGCCAGGCGGGATGCCATGACAAAGGCCCGGAAAAGGTTTGTTCCACCTGTTGGCACAGTCTTTTCAAGTCCTGACACAATGGCCTTTATCTCCGGGGTACTGCTCATCTTTATCCAGTGTCTGTCTGATTGGCCCAGTGCATGAACCGCAGTATTGAACGTGAAGACCCTGACAGTGGAGTCCAGTGGCAGGTTGGCAAGTAACCAGCGCGCGGTCTTCACTGCCTGACGCCACTTTGGAGAGCTGCGTCTTTCTTGTTCAGGAAGGTTGCGACGTCTGATGATACCCACGATGGTGGAGTCGAGCATGGAGGCTGACGAGTCCACAAGGAGCAGTACGCGCCTTCCCCCAAGTCTGAGCCCTGTGAGATACTGCCGGTGGCCCTGACCGGTAAATTTGAGGGCATTCCTGCCCGTGTCCCTATGGTGTATTGCAGATGCCATCTGTCTCCTGTGCGCGACATCCATGTTCTTCAGGTCGGACTGGAGCCTGCGGACATCCTGTCTTTGTGCAAGAGAGAGCTGGCGATAGCGGGCTGTCTCCTTTCGGGTCTGT
>Ga0256914_1004113_pt1 | contig 11125 bp, 8 predicted proteins | sample HulkmetaG_FD_191571 | JGI IMG/M metagenome (GOLD analysis project Ga0256914, IMG submission 191571) | Hydrothermal chimney microbial communities from Main Endeavour vent field at the Juan de Fuca Ridge, Pacific Ocean - Hulk | ecosystem: Environmental > Aquatic > Marine > Hydrothermal vents ...
CGTGTTGGAAATTCCGAACCAATTAGTAAAAACGTAGGGCAATGCGGAAGCGATAACCGCGCCCGTTCCAATAAAAAAACTTTGCATTGAAAAACCCACGGTGCGTTGTTCGTCCGGTAGCATATCGCCGACAAACGCGCGGAAAGGCTCCATTGAAATGTTAATGGAAGCGTCCATAATCCAAAGCATTCCTGCGGCTACCCAAAGAGTCGGGGAATTCGGCATTACGAAAAGCGCAAGCGAAGCGAGTATCGCACCGACAAGAAAGTAAGGACGTCGCCTACCGAGCCGCGTCCAAGTTTTGTCGCTGTAATGTCCGATAATCGGCTGCACAATCAAACCCGTCACGGGCGCGGCAATCCATAAAACGGGAATTTCATCGATACTTGCGCCGAGCGTTTCGAAAATTCTGCTTACGTTTGCGTTTTGCAGAGCGAAACCGAATTGTATTCCGAAAAAACCGAAACTCATGTTCCAAATTTGCCAAAAGGAAAGTCGAGGGCGTTTCATCTAATTATCCGAATTTTTATGTGTAAAATAAGGGTTTGAAACGAGTATGAAAAGAAGAATGTATTTCGCGAAAATAAAAAAGCCGAAAACGCAATGTTTTCGGCTTTTGCGTGGGCAGAGACGGAATCGAACCGCCGACACAAGGATTTTCAGTCCTTTGCTCTACCGACTGAGCTATCTGCCCATTGCCAAAATTTCAAAGCACAAAGTTATTAATTTTTTCCTATTTGGCAAAATATTTTTTCTTTAGACTTCGGGAGAAAAACGAATTATTTCTCTTTACGCGAGGTGATATCGAAAGCGGTTCCGATTGAGGCGGCTTTGCCTTCCCACTCTATTTTCCCGGCGGTGAATTCCACCCAGCGCTCTTCTCCGTTTTTTTTGACGATTTTGAATTCGTATCGTGCGGGAACATTTTCACCGCGCTGACGTGCAAGCCCGCGTTGACGTATCATTTCTTTGAAATCGGGATGAACAACGTCCCAAAAATTCAATTTTAAAAATTCGTCTTCATCGTATCCCGTCAATTCGAGTGTGGCTTTGTTGGCGTAAATAAATTTTTCGCCCGAGTAAACGAAAATCGCCGTGGAAGTCGTATCCGCCAAAGTTCTGAACCGTTCTTCGTTTTCCTTTAATTTTTGTAACGTTTCGCGTTGTTCCGTAATATCTATCGCCGTTCCCACGATAATTATTTCATTGTCGATTTGAGCGATACCTGCGGAATAATCCACCCAAATTATTTTGCCATCTTTGGACACGACCGGAAACGAATATCTTTCGGGTACGGCTTCCCCGCGTTGTCGCGCCATACCCCTTTCTTTTACGTACTCCACGTAATCGGGATGAATAATATCCCAAAAGTTCATTTCTTTCAATTCTTCAAGCGTATAACCGAGAAGTTCTTCGGTGTAAGGATTAACGTAAATTACTTTCGTGTCTTTTATCAAATATATTACGATATGCGCGGCTTCGGCAAGGGTTCTGAATCTGATTTCGCTTTCGAAAAGCGCTCTTTGCGAAATTTCTTTTTCTTTTATTTCTCTTTTCAATTTTTCAATTAAGGACAAGTTACGCCAAGCGAGAGCGAACTGATTTGAAAACGTAGAAAAGGCTTCGATGTCGTTTTCTCTCAAATCTTCCGACTGAAACGAAAGCAACCCCGTAAATTCATTGTCGATAAATATCGGAGAGGTAATGTTGGTTTTGATATTCAGTAATTGAAGAATTTTACCCGCAATCCCTCTGTATTTTTCGGGCAATGAATGTTCCAAAAGCGGCAAGAGGTCTTTTCTGAAAATTGTTTTCCCGTCGCGAAGTTTTCGCTCTTTGTCTATGTCGTCCATGTTAAATTCGATTTCCGAAATTTTTTCACCTGCGAGAATTTCAAGCAAACGAAGTTTGTTGGAATTGAACCGAAAATATTCCACGGTTACGTTTTTTTTAGTTTCGTCGGCAAGTAAAAGCACCGTTGAAATATTAAAATTGTAAAGTTTTTCGGAGACGATTTCAAATATCTCATCTTTGGTTAAGGCTTGTAACAAGGAGTGTCCCGCTTCGTTTAACGCGGAAAGCAATTTTTGTTTTCTTTTTTCTTCGGTTATATCATGTGCGATTACAAGAAAAGTATCTTTGCCTTTATAAGGGAAAATGTATGCGGAAATTTCTACTTCTATTACACCGCCGTCCAATCGCAGAAGTTTTTCATGCGTCGGTTCCAAGGTTTCCTTCTTTTTAACCAATCTGAGTAATCTTTCTTGAACCGAAAGGAAAAAATCGGGATGAATAAATTTTGTAATTTTTTGACCCACCAAATCTTTTTTGTCGTTCGCTCCGAATTTTTCAACCGCTTTTTTATTTACATAAAGAATTTTTCCGTCGCTATGAATCGCGGCAATATAAGGCCAATTGTCAAGTATCGAAAACAATTGATTCTCAAATTCTTCGCGCGCTTCAAGGATGGCTTGTTTTTCCTTCTGTTCGTCTTGGAGTTTTTTCTTCGTAACATCTAATTCGTAAAGCTGTTTTGAAAGTCGATAATGAAGACGTTCGCTGTAACGTTTGTAAAATTCCGAAACTTCTTCTATTGTTTTTCCCTTAACGATGTGTCCGCTATGAACATCTTCCCGCAAGATTTTTTCTATTTCTTCTGTAAGTTCGTCAATGGAAATGGTCTTTCTTAGAAATTTTCGCGCTCCGAGTTCTAAGGCGAATTTTTCGTCTTCTTTGCTTGTAAAAACGGCGGTGTAAAATAAAAAAGGGATGTTGCGTAATTTTTCATCGTCTTGCCAATATTTGCACAAGGTATAACCGTCCATAACGGGCATCATAATATCGCTGATGATAATTTCGGGCGGGGATTTTTTCGCGATTTCAAGCGCCTCTTTCCCGTTCTGCGCCGTATCGACACGATATTTTTTCTTAAGCAATAAGGATTTGTAGATAAATAGTAATTCCGGGTTATCGTCAACCAATAAAATTTTCATGACAAACTCCGTTTAATAATTGTAAATCGATACGGAAAAAACCGGGAAAAGGAAATGTGAAGAATTTCTTCTTTAATATAAAAACGGCGAACGATATAGCAAAACGAAATTTAAGCGAGCCGTATTAAATTTCGCTTTTATATTTCCGTAAATCGATTGCCGTTTTTTGAAACGATTTAAAATTCGCTTGAAAGAAACGGAAGAGAACTATTCTTAAAATCAAAAGAATTCCGACTCCGCTTTTCGCCAAAGTTTTTGACAAAGGAAACGATTTTCGTACAACGCTCTTCCTATGATGACGGAATCCACGCCTATTTCCACAAGGTCTTGCAATGCGTGTAAATGGTCGGCGGTTGAAACGCCTCCGCTGTGAGTTACGCGCACGCCCGTTTCTTCGGCGATTCGTTTCGTTAATTCGATGTTCGGTTCGCCGAGCATGCCGTTTCGTCCTATATCGGTTACAATAAATCTTTCGACGCCCATCGAAGCAAGTTCTTTCGCGTATTGAACGGGAGTGTAGCCTGTTTTTTCCTTACGCGCATGAACGACGACTTCGTTATCGTAAACATCGATTGCCGCCGAAATTCTGAACGCGCCGAAATGGTCAAGAATTTTTTTATACGTTTTTTTGTCATCGAAAAAAAGCGAACCGATTACAAGTCTGTAAATTCCGAGCGAAAATAATTCGTCCGCATCTTCGAAGGAATGCACTCCGCCGCCGTATTCGACAGGAATAATTACATTGTCGCAAATTTCTTCAATCAGCGGAAAGTTTTGTCGCGAGCCTCTTTGCGATAAATCGAAATCGACGATATGAATTATCTTGGCGTTTTCGCTTCGCCAAAGCATCGCCGTTTCTACGGGGTCGTTTCCGTAAGCGTCCGTGTTTAAATCGGGCAAACCTTGAACCACGCGAACGGTTTTACCGTTTTGAATATCAATGGACGGAATTACAAGTAATCTTTTCATAGAAACAAATTACAATTTTTCTTCTTCGTAAATATAAAATTCTTCACGGTCGGGCGGACGAATTTCATCGTACATTCGTTTCAGCGAATAGTAAGCCGCTTCGTTTCCGCGCGACGCCGCAATGCGGTAATATTCCGCCGCCTTCCCTTTATTGGCGTTTACGCCGATACCTTTTTCGTACGCCAAACCGAGCAAAGATTGCGCTAAAATAGAACCGCCGTTCGCCGCTTTCACGAGTTTTTTCAAAGCCGTTCGTTTTTCCTCCTTCGAACTTTCGGGATTGTTGAGCGTTGTGAAGGCAAGACGAACTTCCGCTTCGAGGCTTCCGAGTTCTGCGGCTTTACGCCAATAATCAAAGGCTTTTGAAATATCTTTCTCCGCATATTTTCCTGTAAAATAAATTTTTCCCGCTTCGATTAAGGAAGGCAAATGACCGAGCGCCGCGGCTTTTTCCAACATTTCCACGGCTTGTTCGTCGGTTATTTGAAAATTAAAGCCGAGAAATCGCATGCTTGCCCAAACGTACATTGCGTCCGGATTATTCTCTTCGTCTATTTTCTTTTTCAGATGTTCGAAAAACTTTTGCGAATTCGCTCTCTCTACAAGAACGCTCCATGCTTTCATTCCTCCGAGGCGATACGCGCGAATGTAATTCACCGTTGCTCTTATTGAATCCTGCGGGACGTTCACGCCGAGTTCGTACGCTTTCCCGAGTAACAAAAGCGCTTCCGGACTACCGGCGTTCGCCGCTTCCTTAATGAATTCGAAGCCGTCGGTGGAGTCCCGTTTCGCAATTGTCGTATCGTTTCGCTCATTCGTCGTAGGAATAAATCCGACCTTTTCGCGCAATTTTTTCATTGACGAATTGAAGAAATCGCGCAATTTTTTCTTATCGTTCGATTTCATTACCGCGCTATCTTGCGCAAAAACAATCGGGGTAACGCCGAAGTTGCTTTTAATCGATGAATCGTCCATCAACACGTATGAAGACGCTTTGTTTGAAGTCGTATCGGGCGTCAACGTTTGTGCGGCTGTTTCTTCAAAATTGATTCCCGTTTCCCGCAGTTGTTTGAGAAGTTCGATTGCAGGCTTGAAACCTTGTTCGGCGGAAAGTTTAACCCACTTGTAAGTTTCGTTCAAATTTTTATTTACAATCATTGTGTACGAATGAAGGACGCCGAAAATGTATTGAGCCGCGGGCATTCCGAATTTCGCCGCGCACTTGAAATAATCGTATGCGGCGAACGGGTCCCAATCGACGCCGATACCTTGATTGAGTAAAAGTCCCATGTTAAAACATGCGGGAGGAAGTTTGCTTTGCGCCGCTTTGTAAATCCAATAAACGGCGCGCGCGGTATCCGCTTCAAAACCTTCGCCGAGTAAATAACGCAGTCCGAGTTCGTGTTCTGCGAGCGGATTTCCTTTTTTCGCTTCCTGCACCAGATAATAACTTGAAAGAAGCGGATGCGACGGAAAACGATTTTTCTTGTTCAGTTGATACGTCTGCGGCGGCGAGTTAAACTTAAACGCCTGGCTGACAGTCGTGTCCTGCGCATGAACCGATTGTGCCAAAAGGAAAAACGATATTAAAATTTTAATTGTTCTCAAAAAAAATTCGTCTTGTTTCCCGAAATGTTTTATAATAAATCGTATTCTTCAATTAGTTCCAACGTGTCGGGATTTTTTACAACCACGTGAACTTTTTGCCCGTTCACATAAAAAAGCACAAGAGCGTTCTGCGTCGTGAATTTTTTCGTATGGTCGCTCCAAGGCGTTTTTTCTTGCGAATAATAAGGCGCGCCCGCCGCGCCGTTATTGATTTGATAAACCGCGCGTTTGAGCGTGAGTTTCGGTTTGTTCCAATCTTTCGGATAAATGTCGATACCCGGCGCTATCAATGTTCGACTGTAATTATGTTCGTCGCCCGTTAAAATGGCGCGGACTTTTTTCGTGTTGTTGATTACGATGTCGAGATATTCGTCGCGACGTTCCAAGATGCCTTGTTCGAGCGGTTTTCCCGCGATATAGGGACGCTTTTCATTATTCCCGTGATACCACATTCCGTCGCCGAGGTGTCCGCCGTTGGGAAGTATCGGCGTATGTTGAGAAACAAAAATGTGTTCGATTTTTTCATCCGCTTCAAGTTTGTCGAGAGTTTTTTTCAGCCATTCGAGTTGCATATCCATGATGTAGCCGTGCAATCCGCCGCCAGTTATCGTTGCGCCTTTTCTCAACGAAGGAGAATAAAGATAATCGGAATTAAGCACAACTACGGCGACGTTTCCGTAAACGTAACTGTAAACCGTTTCGTCGTACGGCGGGAAATCGATTTTATTCGGATCGGGGTCGTAAACCGCTCCGTCTTCGCTTTTTACTTCCGCCACGGGAAGCACGAATTCGTCGGCGAAAACCGCTTCCGACGACTCCGTATCGAAGGGGAATTTATCGATTACATATTTTTCTTTCGTCCCTTTTTTCACGAAAAAGAAATCGTAATTTTCATGATTTCCCATCGTGGGATAAACCGGAAAATACTTGGCAAATGGCGCAACGGCGTATTTCCAATTGTAATACTGCAATTTCATTCTGTCGAGACTTGAAGTGTAACCGTCGATAATATCGCCCGTAAATTGCATAAATCGAACGTTCTCTTGTGAAGCGAGCGCGAAGATTTTTTTTAGAACATATACATTTACGCCGTAAATATCGCGTTCTCCGCCGCCGCTTGAATTTCTTGAATCGCTTGCGTAAGCAAAAACGAAAGGTTCTTCGTCTCCTTTGGGATTCGCCGTTCTGAAACTTCCTTTTTCCGAAAACTCACCGTATTCGATTACGTAATCGTAATTCGTAGCGGGTTTTAGATTCGTAAAAACAAATTCGTGGAAAAGAGTTTCGGATTGAATTTCCGCCGTTGTTCCGTCGGATAATTTTATCTTCGATTTAATCGGAGAATTCGTCTTGAACCAAATCGTCGCTTCCTTTTCTCCGAGTTTGGCGACAAAGGGACCTTCGATAATCGTCGGAGCGATTGTAAACGGCGATTTTCCGAGAACGTTTATTTTCGAGTCCAGAATCATTTCGCCTTCTTCGTTCATAACGCGGTAACCGATTGTCGCTTTCCCGAATTTTTCCCACTTCGGAATATCGAATTGTTTTCTCATCCATTTTGTCATGTTAATTTCGGCTTTGCCCTTTTCGATTTTTTCGGTTTTCCACAAAAAAATCGGTTGCGGATATTTGGAGTCGTTTTCGGGAATAAATCCGTATGTAAGAAAACCGTTAAAACTTTCGCCGAAATCGAAAGCCACACCGTTTTTCGTCCCTTTCGGGTTACCGAAAATCGTATCCCAATCGTACGAAGCGCCGGAAGGGGTTTCGTAAATTTTTTCTCCTTCCGCGTTTAGGACGTATAATTTACCGTTTTCGTCGTAATGAATGTTTGTGTAAATTGCAGGTACGGTTTGCGCCGAAACGGTCGCATAATAAAATATTATCGTAATAATGAATAAAACTGAACGTTGCATAAAAAATCCTTTCGGTAAGTTAAAAATTGTATCTCTTTTTAAGCCATTCGTAGGCGATGTTGATTTCTTTGGTTTTTCGTTCGGCAAGTTCGCGAAGTTCGTCGCCCAAACCCGCTACTTTGTCGGGATGATAAAGCGAAATCATTTTTAAATATTGTTTTCTAATATCCTTTTTCGTCACTTTTCCCTTCAAACCCAATATTTTGCCGTAATAAATCGCTTTGTATTCTTCGTTCATTAATTCGGGATGAATTTCGTCGTGCTCTTCTTCTTTCCCGAAATTGTACTCTTCATATTTTTCGTGGCGTTCGTACTTTCTGTAAGAACCGCTTTTCTTTTTTCGTTCTTCCGCTCTGTAATAACTTTTTTTGTACCCGAAAGAATAATTGCCCACAACCTTTTTCAACGAAGTGAAAAATCTTGATTTATTTTGCTCCGTAATTACAAGATAATCGAGCAAGAGCGTATTGACAATTCGCCATTCTTCTTGTTGTAAGCGCGGGGAAAGTTCCGTAATTATTTTCTTAGCGTCCTGCTCTTTTACTCTTGGAATTATGCTTTTGATTTTTCCTTTTTCGGTAATCGGCGTATAATTTTTCAGAAGAATGTTAACCCAATTTTCGTTAACTGCGTTTAACAACAAATTGTATAACGTAAGAAATTCGTGAATTATTACGTGCGACGTAACTTCGTGTAAAAGTTTTTCGGAATAAATTATGCTTTGCAATCTGCCGAAAGAAAGAAAAATATACTCGTTGAGCGCTTCGTCCAAATCCAAATCGAATTCGCGAATGAACGTGGAATTAACAGCGCTTAAATGGAAATTACGTTTGAACTCCAATGAGGCGCGCACGGTATTCGAAAGAAATTCTCTCGAAAATTCATTAATACCCGCCTGAATTTTTGCTATTACGTCCCAAAATCGGTCGTAAATTTCGGAATAAACATAATACGCTTTCTCGTATTCTTTTTGTTCCGTCAAATAATCGGCAAGTTCTCGCAGTTGTTTTATTCTTGTCATCTTAGATTTCAAAATTATATAATTAACAAATTTATCATTATTTTCGAAAATAACATATTGCTGTTTAGAAATTTTTTAATATAATAATTGGTAACATTGTTAAATTTTTATTTCTATTTTTAAATAGATATTTATATCTTTTTATGTATAATTTCTCAAAATAAACACAGGGAAAAATATGAGTAAAAGAAGGTTACTTTCCGTCCCGATGTTAATTGTTCTTTTTGTTGTTTCCACAATTTACGCTCAAAATAAGGATTATGTGGATTACAATCTTGAAAAAGCCCCGCATGTTCACAAAGCGGGAGTGGATCACAGTAAGTTCCCCGAATTGCAGAAAGAATTCAAATCACCCCATGAAGTTACCGAAGCATGTATTACTTGCCACAACAAACGCGACGACGAGTTTATGAAAACGCCGCACTGGCTGTGGAACGAGCCCGTTGAGGATGCGGCGCACGGCAAATATATGCTCGGAAAAGCGGAGGTGCTTAACAATTTTTGTATAGGTATTCGTTCAAACGAACCGCGTTGTACGAGTTGTCACGCGGGTTACGGGTGGAAGGACAAAAATTTTGATTTTAAAAATCCGAAAAATATTGACTGTCTCGTTTGCCACGACCAAACGGGTACATACAAAAAATTCCCGACCAAAGCGGGATATCCCGTAACCGAAGAAACCGTCTTTCCGCCAAACGGTAAAAAGTTTTATCCGCCCGATTATAATAAAGTTGCGCAGAGCGTAGGACGCCCGAAACGCAATAATTGCGGTACATGCCATTATAGTGGCGGCGGCGGAAACAACGTAAAACACGGGGATTTGGAAAAAGCGTTAAACAAAACAACTAAAAAAGTTGACGTGCATATGGGAATTGACGGCGCAAATATGCAATGCGTCGAATGCCATAAAACTTACAATCACCAAATACCCGGAACGCTTTTAACTATTCAGACGAATAATAAGAATAACAGGGTTTATTGTGAAGATTGCCACAAAGGCGAATTTCACAAAAAAGAAGTTATTAACAGACACATGAAAAAAGTTGCATGCCAAACGTGTCATATCCCTGTGTATGCAAAAGTAAATCCCACTAAGATGAGTTGGGACTGGTCGAAGGCGGGACTTAATACCGACGGTAAGCCGCTTGCGAAATACGGCGGAAAACCGCTTAACAAAGAAGGTCATCCGATTGACGGACTTACGGGCGAACCTGTCGAAAAATTCAAAGTGCATTCCTATATGGCTAAAAAAGGAGAATTCACATACGGTGTAAACGTAATTCCGGATTATGTTTTCTCTAACGGAACGGCGGAACACGTTTTAATTACCGATAAAATCGACGATACGAAACCTGTAGTGCTAAATAAACTCGGCGGTTCGTATAAAGACGGGAAAATCATTCCCGTTAAGATTTTCAAAGGCAAACAGATTTACGATAAAAAATTCAAAACAATGATACAACCCAAACTTTTCGGCAAAAAAGGAAGCGGTGCTTTCTGGGCCGAATACGATTGGGGAAAAGCCGCTGAAAAAGGAATGGCGTATATCGGACAAAAATATAGCGGCGAATACGGTTTCGTGGAAACAAGAAGTTATTGGCCTGTTAATCACATGGTTTCCCCGAAAGAGGAGGCTTTGAAATGCGAAGATTGCCACGCCCGCGACGGACGTTTGGCAAAACTTAAAGACCCCGATTTGTACGTACCCGGTCGCGATAGAATAGCGGCGCTCGATATAATCGGTTGGTGGCTCGCATTGCTTACTCTTGTCGGTGTTCTCGGACACGGACTCGGAAGAATGATTTTTGCAAAGAAAAATTAAGGGGAAATTATCATGAAAAAAGTATATATGTACGCTCGTTTCGAAAGGCTGTGGCATTGGTTGCAAGCCATTCTCGTAATTACATTAATTCTTACAGGTTTCGACGTGCACGGGAATTGGAACATATTCGGATTCGAAAATGCCGTTACAATTCACAATTTCTGCGGTTGGTCGCTTTTCTATCTTTATCTTGCGGCTTTTTTGTGGCACGTTACCACAAAAAATTGGCGACAATATATTCCTACCACAGACCATTTGATGGACCAAATCAGATATTATATGATAGGAATTTTCAAAGGCGAACCGCATCCCGTAGAAAAAACGCCTGAAAATAAAATGAATCCGTTGCAAAGACTTACTTATTTAGGGTTGGTACTTGTTCTCTTACCCGCGCAAATTGTTACGGGATTTCTTTACATGTATTACGGAAATCCGAACGCCTTTTTAGGCACAACTGAAACTTTGTGGTCGCCTGCGATTATTCATACGGCAATTGCATTTCTCGTACTTTCTTTTATAATCGGACATGTTTACATGACGACCACGGGACATACGATTTTTGCGAACATCAAAGCGATGATTACAGGTTGGGAAGAAGAACCCGACGAACATTAATTTCGTAATAACACATTTGAAAAAGAGCCCGCAAATGAGAGCGGGCTTTTTTATTGAATAAATTAAAATGAAAGACTTAAAATATAGTTACGAAACGAAAAATTGAACGTTCGGCTGATAGTGAATTGAGCTTGAGGCTGAGGAAATCAATACCGAATTAAGGAGGATTTTTTAAACGTAT
>Ga0256914_1004114_pt1 | contig 11125 bp, 9 predicted proteins | sample HulkmetaG_FD_191571 | JGI IMG/M metagenome (GOLD analysis project Ga0256914, IMG submission 191571) | Hydrothermal chimney microbial communities from Main Endeavour vent field at the Juan de Fuca Ridge, Pacific Ocean - Hulk | ecosystem: Environmental > Aquatic > Marine > Hydrothermal vents ...
CCTCACTGTATTATACTCTTTCCAGTTCATTCCGTCAAACAACTCTTCAGGCGAATTGAATCGTCCGGAATTGTGAAAAGACAAGCTACACTGTTCACCTTTCTCTGTCTGTAACCTCCTTTCTGCCTATTCGACCAGCCTGGCCATGAAGATACCGTTGCGCAGGTTCTGCAGCGGCGGACTGGTTCCCTGGCCCATGCCTGCATGCCACTGGGTTGTCGTCGTGGATTCGGTACCGGTGAAAACCAGGTAATAATGGTTGGTCGCCGGTGTGGTACCGGTATCCCGGTACCGGGACAGATGAAGCAGGCCGGCAACCAACGTATTGCCGTCGTTGCCTCCACCAGTGGCAAAGTAGGAGAGACCGTTGAATGGATTTTTCGGCTGATTGGCCGGATCGACGATATCGGCCACCGAGTATTCAATACCCGTTGTGCCGGTGCGGCACTGTCCCGGATCCGTCAGCAGGATCCTCGGCTCCACCCAGTTGGTGGCCGTGGTATTGCCGACAAAACCGAGCAGGGTCTCCACATAATCGTTCAGGATACAGGTGGCATCCGGATCCTGGGTCTCCAGGTTCCGCTCGCCCCATTCCATGCCCCAGCGGGCGACCTCGGAGCCGGCCTGGCGGACCATGCTGTACTTGGCGCTGGTACCCAGCCGCAAGGCACGGGGCACGATCAGGGCCACCAGCAGGGTGATGATGCCCAGGACAGCGGCCAGTTCCAGCAGGGTGAACCCCGCACACCGCCTGTCGGGCATGTATAGTGCCGGACTCTGTGTGTAGCGTACAAACATAATTGCAACCTCTGTTAGTTTTTGCCCCCTCCTCCTAATAATTCGAAAAGATTTGGCCAAGGAATTCATACATGGGCAGGAGAATGGCCATGACCAAGGCCAATCCCACGGCTGCCAGGAGGATGATCAGCAGCGGCTCCATGAGGGCCAGCAAGATGGCGATGCGGCGTTCCAGCCCCTCGTCGTAGTAGGAGGCCACAAAGTCAAGCTGCTCAGGCAAAGTGCCTGCCGCCTCGCCCACCGAGATCATGCGGATGACCATGTTGGGGATCATGCGGCCATTGCTCTTCAGGGCGTCAGAGAGCTGCATTCCCTGTTCCACGTCCTTGCGGCTGCGGTCCATGATATCCTCCAGCACCAGGTTGTTGATGGCCCGGGCGGCCAGCTCAAGACTGCGGAGGATGTCTACTCCGGCCTTCTGCAGTGTGGCGAGATAGCGGGAGAAGAAGGCCATCCGCAGCTGGAGGAAAAAGGACCTGACAAAGGGCAGGTTGATTTCCAGCCAGTCGAATCCGCGCCTGGTCACCCGGATTCGGCGCAAGACGACGATCAGGAGGATGAAGAGGACTATGGCGGCGATGAGGAGATACCAGCTCCTCTGGACAAACTGGGACATGGCCAGAAAAAATTCGGTGATCGCTGGCAGTTCTCTGATTTCGAACTCCTCAAACATTTTGAAGATGACCGGAAAGACCTTGCCCAGAAAGACAATGGCCACGAAGATCAGGGTGAGCAGGACGAAGAATGGGTAGATCAGGGCCTTGCGGGCATTCTTCTGCAGGTCATCCAGCCGTTTGTAATGATTGACCAGTTCAGCGAACACCGTGTCCAGGCGGCCGGTATTTTCACCGATCTCGATGATATTGGCATACAAGGGGGGAAAGCATTTGGGCCACTTTTCCATGGCCTTGTTCAGGCTGTCACCGGACTGGACATCCTCGATCAGCTTCTCGATGACCCGGGCAAAATAGCGGTTGGACTGCTCACTGCGCAGTTCCATCATCGCATCCACCAGGGGAACACCGGCCCCCAGCATGACCCGCATGTTGTTGCTGAACTCGATGAGTTCGGTCCGCCTGACCCGGCCCAGGGTCAGCAGCCTGCCAAGCTTGCCGAGAGCACCCTTGCGGACTTCCCTGGCGGTCAGCAGATCCAGCCCGCTTCGCTGCAGGCTCTGTTCCAGTTCGGCAATGGAATTGGCATCCCGGCTGCCCCTGGTCAGTTTGCCCTGGGAATCGATGGCCTTGTAAGTGAACTCCGGCATCGCTGATCCGTTCTCCCCTGTTAGCCGGTGACCCGGAAGACTTCTTCCACTGTGGTGATACCCTGGCGGACCTTCTCGATTCCATCTTCCTGCATGGTTCGCATACCGTCTTTCCTGGCCCTGGCCATGATCTGGTCCGAGGAGACCTTACGCAGGATCAGCTCGGAGATCGAGGTGGTGATGGGCAGGATCTCGTAGATGGCGATCCGGCCCTTGTACCCGGTGTTGCCGCAGTACCGGCAGCCCTTGCCGCGCAACTCGCTGCTCAGCCCTGCCTGGACCAGGTCGTACCGTTTGATTTCGTGCTCCGTGAACACGTGTTCCTCCCGGCACTGTTTGCAGACCCGACGCACCAACCGCTGGGCGATGACGGCCCGCAGGCAGGAGGGGATCAGGTAGGATTCGATGCCCAGGTCCATGAGTCGGGCTATGCAGGCGGCCGAATCGTTGGTATGAATGGTGGACAGGACGAGGTGGCCGGTCATGGCTGCCCGGAAAGCGATCTTGGCCGTTTCCAGGTCCCGGATCTCACCCACCAGGATCACGTCGGGATCCTGGCGGAGAAAGGTCCGGATGGCCGAGGCAAAGGTCAGACCGGCCTTGTTGTTGACCTGGGTCTGCTTGATATAGGCCAGCCGGTATTCGATGGGATCTTCCACCGTAAGGACGTTCCGCTCCAGGGCGTCGATCTGTTGGAGAATGGAGTAGAGGGTTGTGGTCTTCCCCGAACCGGTGGGACCCGCTGAGAGGACGATACCGTGCGGTTTCAGACTCAGCTCGACCACCTTTTCATTATCTTCCGGCGAGAGTCCCAGCTTGTCCAGGCCCATGACGATATTGGCCTTGTCCAGCAGTCTGAGGACCACATTCTCGCCGTATCCGGTGGGTGAGGTGGATGTCCGGATGTCGATGTACCTGCCGGAATATTCAAAGTTGATGGCCCCGCCCTGGGGTAGCCGCTGCTCGGCGATGTTCAGACCGGACATGACCTTGATCCGGGTGACCAGGCCGGCGTGCAACTGGATCGGGAGTACGTGGGCCGGTCGCATGATCCCGTCCACCCGGTAGCTGATCCGGGTGGCCTGTTCGCCGGGAGAGATGTGGATGTCCGTTGCCCGGTCAACCACTGCCTTTTTGATGAACAGGTCCACCAGCATCACGTAGGGAGGCTGGGTAGCGCCTTCGGCAATGGTGCCGCTGATGGCAGCGGCGATATTTTTTTCGATGTCTTCATCCAGGCTGGCGGTTTCGCCGTAGAAGAGGCCGATGCAGTCGTTGAGTTTTTCCAGGTCGGCCAGGTAGACGTCGATCTTCTTCTTGGTGACCCGGCGCAACATGTCCGTAGCCACCACGTCTGCCGCATTGTAGATGGCCACCTGGATGGTGTCCCCCCGGCTGAGTCGGAAGGGGATCAGCCGGTGTTTCTCGGCCAGGCTCTTGGGAATGAGATTGGCGGCTTCCTCCTCGATGATGTCGGGATGGAGATCGATGTACTTGTAACCCGTCGCCTCGGCCCAGAACCGGGTGGAATCGGCGCGCGAGAGGATGCCGAGCCGGATGACCACCTCGAAGAGCGGCTCCCTGGAGCTGCTCTTCTCTTTTCTGGCCGCATTGAGTTTGGCCTCTGTTATCCCTTCGACCTGTTCCCGAATGATCTGGAGAAATCGTTCTTCCTGGTTCATGATTCAGAGGATTGGCAGCAGTACGGCATTGGCGATGACCGGATTGGTCCCGGTGTACTGGAAGAGCCTGGACTCGAACAGACTGGAAATATCGATATACCTTGCCCGGTATCCCTGGTCTCTGGCATCGAAGTAGAGGGAGAACCTGGTCGCTCCTTCAGGTTCGAAGACAAAGGAATAGTTGCCAGCCGAGTCCGTGATGGCCACAGGAATGTTTTCCGACCGGCTGAGGATGTTGGCATCGTGAGAGGGCCAGGTCCTGGTCAGATAGATCTGGCAGTTCACCACCGGCTTTTGGAAAGAGTCCAGTACCCTGCCGGCCACGGTATATTCCTTCCGGTCCAGCCCGTCATGCAGGGTTGCATAGCGGGGGAATTCGGTGCAGCCGGCAACAAACAGTATCAGAGACAACAGACAACCGGTTATCCAATTCGTTTTCATTCCCTTTCCCATTTTCATATCAATCAGGCTGGTTTTGTTCTGAGAAAAATTTCCTGTACGATTCCTGGATCTTATATTGCCTGAGCAGGTTGATCCGGTTTTTTATTCTGTTGTACAGCTCCCGCTCCTGCTGCATGCTCACCAGTTCCAAGCAGCGGCTGTACAGGCCCAAGGCCATGTCGTACTTGCCACTGTTCTCCTCCAGGTTTGCATACGCCAAGAGTGCATCCCTGTTCTTGGGGGCGATCTTGAGCAGGCGCTGAAAATACTCCTCAGCCAGAGCTATGTCCTCATGCTGCTGGGCGATATAGGCCAGGTTCACCAGGGCGGTCTCTTCGGTTGGATCGGCCTGGAGGGCCTGTTCGAAGGCCTCCCTTGCCTGATCCTGCTTGCCGGTATACATGGCGATCAGGCCCAGGTTGACCATGGCCTTGGCATTGTTTTCGTCCAGGTCCAGAATCCGGCGGAGCAGGGGACGGGCATCGTCATAGCGGCCTTCCCTGATATAGACGGCAGAGAGGTTGATCAGGGAGTCCAGATGGGAGGGCTTTTGCCGCAGAGCCAGGCGATAGTAGCGTTCTGCCCTGCCCAGGTCCCCGTTTTTCTGTGCCTGCAGGCCGATCTGGTAAAGATAGCTGGCCTCGTTCCTGGATTCTCTGAACAGGCGTGGCTTGCCTTGCCCGGCTGTTTGCATCCCTGCCCGCTGCGCTCTGTCTGTCACTGGAGCCGCCTCGTCAACGGCGAGCGGCAGGGGAAGTTCCCTGATATCGCTCTCTCTGCCGGCAGGTTTTTCCCCAGCCTCTGCAACGCCGCCGTTGATCAGGGGCGTGGATTGGGACTGCTCCTCGGCGCCCCCTTCCAGGCCAGCCAGATCATGTTCCTTTGGCCTTGCTTCATCCTCCTCGCTTGCAGGCTGCCGCAGATTGTCCACCACCGGGCCTTCCACGGCGTAAACTCTTGGCACGTCCGATGGGGGAGCAGCAGCCTTTCCAGCTGTTCCTGCCGTGTTGCCGGCTGGAGTCACCGGGGCTTCCTGCCCTCCGCTCTGTTTTTTCGGATGATCGGTGCCAGTCAGGGCCGTTGGTTTTCGACTGTCGAAGGATGAAGGGGGCTTGGGCGGTCTGATTTGGGTGAAAGGAGACGGTTCCCTGGATTCACGAAAAAAAAACAGGTAACCGCTGCCGGTGAGCAGGATGAGCAGGACAAAGAGGACCGCAATCATCAACGTCAGGCTCCTGTCTTCGTCCGTGGCTGTCTCGTCTTGGAGAAGAAAGGGAGGTACATCTGCAGCCTGCTCGTTCTTCTGCTGTTTGAGCGCTGCCTTCTTGAGATAGTTGTTGATCAGGCTCATCGCATCACAACGGTGGTGGTCAGCATGATGACCAGTTCCGTCTTTTTGGTCTGTCGTTCCTGATGGGAAAACGCCCAGCCCAGCCCGGGAATATCACCCAGTCCGGGCACCTTCTTGATGGTATCGTTGGTCTTTTCGGCAATCAGGCCACCAATGACAATGGTGGTCCGGTCTTCCACCCGGACCGTGGTGTCACTCTCCCTGATGGAGATAATCGGCAGATTGGCCACCTCGCCGTTGATCTCGATGGTCTCCTTACCGGTCTGCTCGGTGATGATCGGCACCACATGGAGGATGGTTTCTCCATCCTCGTTGATCTGCGGCGTGATGCCCAGGCTGACCCCTTCACTGAACCGGTTGATGGTGGGCACGGTGCGGATGGTGGTCACCTCGCCGCCGGCGCTGGTCTTTTCCGTGAACTTCTCCACAGTATAGTCCTTGAAAGGCACGACCTTCCCCACGGTAATGAAGGCGGACTGGTTGTTGAGAACATTCAGGCGCGGTGCGGACAGGATGTTGACATGGCCGTTGGTGGCCAAGGCGTTGAGAAACATCTTGCCGGTATCCTTTCCAACAGGATCGTTGAAGGCCAGGCTGAAGGTCCCGTTGGTGGAGAGCTCACCCAGGTTGGTCGAAACCTGCAGGGAACCGCTGGGCAGGATGTGGGCAAATGGCAGCCGCATCTCCTCCCAGTTGATGCCGTACTGATGGGCCTTGTCCAGGGTTACCTCGACGATCTTGGCCTCGATGACCACCTGACGACGAAGGGCGCTCTGGATCCGTTCCAGGAATTTTTCAATGGCCTTCAGGTTGCTCGGCCGGTCCCGGACCAGGATGATTCCCCCCATCCTGTTGATCTCGGCCCATCCCCGGGAAGAGAGCAGGCCGCCCTGTCCTTCTTCCGCCGGCTGGAGCGCTTCTTCGATCTGTTTCCAGATGTCTTGGTGGTCGCCGTCCGCCACCTCCACCTCGATGGTGAACTGTCCCTTGAGGTTGGTGCTCTGGGCGGCCTTCAGGGTATCGGAGTCGTTGCCGCCACTACCGCCGGAGGTATCCAGGATATCGCCCCCGACCTCGGAACTGGTATTGTTGAAAAGGAGCGGATAGTCGATCTTGAAGATCTGCTGCTTGAGGCCGGAGATCCGGAGTACTCCCTTTTCGATTGTATAGGAGTAGTCGTGGACCGACATCAGGTTGTCAAGGGCGCTTTTCAGGGGGATATTGTTGAATTCGATGGAGATCGGTTCCTGTTGGTCCACATCCTTGTCCAGGATCAGGTTCAGGTTCGCCTCGGCGGCCAGAGCCATGAGGACATCCCCGAGCGGAGTTTCCCTGACCGAGAGGGAAAAGAGCTTGCCCTCGTAAGGGAATTCTTTTTCCATGGCCACCAGGGGCTGGAGCTTGACCATGGGTTCCAGGCGGGGTTTGGTCTTGAGGACACCCACGCTGTTGAGGACCTCCCGGGGCGAGGCGATGGAGTTGTCGGTCAGTTCAGGAGCGGGTTCAGAGCCCGGCCTGGCGCAGCCGCCGATCCAGAACAGGGTCATGGCCAGCAGGACCATGGCCCCATGGCCCGCAGACCGGGACATCAGTCCCCTCTTCTTTTCGCAGCAAGGTTGTGCACTGGTGTCGAAGTGACGGTTGTTCATGTCACATGTTCCCCTGAGAATGATGGTTGACAATAACCTGCTTTCGGCCCGGTTGTGTTTCATCGTCTGCCTTTTCTGCTGTCCCTGGGAATCTGTTGTATCTCCAGGTTGGGATTTTTTGCCGTCAGGATCTCCGCCCCTGGCGGGCCGAGTGAACGTCTGGGCATGAAGAGGCGAACCCTGCCATAGTCTCCGGCGAGGATTACCCCGTCTTTTTCTATCTTTTCTACAGTATGACCTTCATAGGAATCTCCCTCTCCCACCAGGGTATTCCCCAGCAGGGCCCGTTTTTTACCGCCGCTTACCAGGATCATACCCAGCTGCGGAACGGTGACGATCTTCGGTGGAGGCGGCGGTGGCTGTCGTTTCTCCTTTTTTTTCAGCTCGTCCTTCCACAGGAAGGGATTGCGGCCGGTGATGGTGGTGGTGCCGTCGGCATTTCTCTGGGTGGTGATGTATTTCATGGTCCGCTCGAACGGTCTGATCTTGACGATCTCCGGCCGATCCACCGGTGGTTTGTACCTGGGCGGCGGAGTGACATGGACCTTGAAACTGGGATAGAACCAGTATTTGTTGACTGCTACGAACAGGGCGATGATCAGGGCCACGAAGACGGCAAAAACGACCCACTTTCTCTCATCCAATTGGCCGTCCCTCCGTTGGTTCGCTCTTGCTGGAGTTACTCTTGATCTTGGCCGGCAGCAGCAGGGAGACACGCAGATAGACCTGGGGCGGCCCGGCCGGAACCCGCTTGATATCCAGAAGCCTGACCTTGAGCGGATACTCTTTCTGCCGGTTGAGGAGGTAGTCGAAAAACTCTTCCAGTTTTTCCGGGGTGGTGAAAGTGAACTGGAATTCAAACTCGGTCTCCTGGAGGGGAACCGGCTTGTACTTGATGGTCTGTTTCTCGGAAATACTGAATGAACCGCCCATCTCGTAGAGCGGGGAGCGGCTGATGTAGTCCATGAAACCGACAAACTTGGATTCCGGGTCCTCTACCCCGTCCAGGATGGCCTTTGGGACGTTGTCCTTGATCTTCTGCAGCCTGCTGACCTCGGTCTTGGCCTGGACAATGCGGTCGTTTTGTTCCTTGATCCGGTCTTCCAGGTTTTTCTGGGCCCGGTTCCAGACTTCGATGTTGGATTTTTTGATCTGGGTATACAGGATGATCTGGGTCAGGACCAGTACGCCCAGCAGCAGGGTAAACAGTTTAGTTCTCATGGGACTCTTTTTCCAGGGCCGTTAATTTCATCCTGATCTCGAAGTCGAACTCTTCAAGCCCGTCGTCCGGACCGGAACCGGACTCCTTTTCCTTTTTCTCATCCCCACCTTCCAGTGTGGTGTATTTGATGTCGTCGATATCGAAATACGGTGTCTGGTGAATGCTGGCACCGAAGGTGCGGAGCAGCTCCAGGCCGTCGTTCCAGTTGTCCACCTTGATGTGGCCTTCCATCACGCAGGACCAGCCGTGCACTCCTTCGCCTTCGCCCGGCATGATCCGGAACCGCTTGATGACAAACTGCTCCGGGATGGTCGCGGCCAGGGAGGAAAACATCTTGGCCCAGGCCGGCTGGTTGATATAGGTGTTCTTGTAAAAGTCGCGCCAGCCTCCGTAGCGCTTGAGCTCGATCTGTTTTTCTTCCAGCCGATACAGCTCCCGGTTGACCCGCTGCAGCTCTTCTTTTTTCAGTTCATAGGCGGCTCTCTGATCCTCACCCGTTGGCGGAGCGACCATGAACATCCAAGCGAGGGCGGCGATGATCATTACCGTGAGAGCGGTCAGGGAGAGCCGGTAGCCCTTTTCGAAGCGCCTGCCCCAGATGATGGAACGGTCCACCAGGTTGAAGCTGCGGCGAACAAAGAGGGTGCCCAGGAGGTGCTCGGACTCTGGACCGATGGTTTTTTCCCGCTGGATCAAGGGGCTGGGAATACCGTGCCAGGAGTTGGCCTTGGGGACGCTTTTCAGGGGAAACTCTTCCAGGATTTCCTGCAGGTGACGGTTGCCAAGAAAGTAGAACTTTTCACATTTCTGCTGACCGAACCGGTCACCATAGAGTAGCAGGGTGGTGGTGATGTCCCGGTCCAGTTCCTTGGAAAACTCTTCCCTGCGGGTGGGCTCTTCGGGCAGTTCGTGACGTTTCAGGCCCACCGGGATATTCCGGGCGACCCGGACGTCACCCTGGGCTGAGCTGACCGCAAAGATGGTGGACATCTCGCCGATCCAGATGATCATGAAATCGCCGTCCGGATGTTCTGCCTGGACCACGGCGGCTGCCAGGGCCACCGGCAGGGCCGTCACCCGAACGATTTTCTGCTTGAAACGACCCAGGAGATCGTTCTCCAGCCTGGCCACCTCGTTCTCTGGAACGGCCAGGTAGGCGATCCGTCGCTTGGGAACTCCCTTTTCCAGAACCGTGCCCTCATCCTGAAAGGCTACCCTGACCCCCTCGGGGGCATCCAGAATCTTAGAGGCATGACGGGCGACAAGTTGGATCTGGTGCCTGTACTGCACCTTGGGGAAAGAGGCCCACTGGTAGACAGCCGAAGGAAAGTCGCTGTTGATGAAGATCTGATCGGCCCACCGGGCAGCCCGGTCCAGGGTTTCCTGGTTCACATCGGTCTGGATCCTGTCCAGAGCGGTGAAGGTATATGTGACCCCCTGTTCGACTTTCAGGAGATCGATCCTGTCTTCCAGAAATGAAACGGTCAGAGTCTTGATAGCCACTCTGGATCACCTATTTATTGGGGAAAAAGGACAGGAACAGCCTGGGCTGCAGGCGTCCGCTCTTTCCCGAATACAACCGCCCCGGGCAGGTGCTGTCTGTCGACTGAATGAAGAATGCATTGAAATTCAATCAGGTACTAAAAGAAAGCTGTTTTGTCAACTGGTTTCGCCGCTTCCCGGTGGCTGCATGCGCTCAACCGCGTCCCCTCCCTGTCTACCGGATACGGCCCGCTCAGGGGACCTGGCGGACGACCGGGGCCGGAACAGGGAGCGCTTCTCCGGGCTTGCTGGCAAAGTAACCGGTGATTCGATCGTTTGTGGTCATGATATCATCCGACGTGTTTGCCAGGCCATCTGGTCCAAGAGAGAAGAAGGACCAGTAATGGGGATCACGGTCCCTGTCCTCCGCCTCTGTATCGCTTGCTGCCAGGCCGCCGTAGTCTTCGGCCCTGCCCCACTGGTAGGGGTTGCCCCAGGGATCCAGGCCATACTTTTCTCCCAGGTTCATGGCAAGCGCCAAATCTCTGGCCGGCTGGCCGGTCGAACAGTCGTCCAGCGACGCTGTGCCCCGGCTGGGATCGTTGCCCAGCACACCCAGGCAGACACAGACCTGGATGCCGTCGACCGTGCAGCTGGCCGTCCCGTTGCGGGCCAGGGCTGGGCTGTAGCCATCTTCGTCGATGATGGCTTCGGGCTCCGGCACCGGGGTGACCGCCTCGACTGATTCGTCTCCGTAATGCTCTTCCCAATACCAATTCCCGCTTCCCACTGGATCTTCAATCCTCTCTGGTGGAGTGGGGTCGACCCATCTTGTTTCCGGGGGACGGTAGATTGTATCGATATCATTGTTTTTCAGGTAAAAATTTGCGTCGTAAGCCTTGGCTGCCGCCTGCAGGACAGCCACCGCATGGGTGGCGATCCGGATGGCCTGGCTGGTGAGGGAGACCGGCAGCAGGATATCGTCGCCTGCCGAGCTGCTGTACCTGGGCCGCTGAAACTCGTCGGTCGTCGGCCCCTCCAGGATCCTGTCCGGCCCGGGAGCCACCAGAACTGCCGCCACCTGGACGTTGTCCACCAGGATGACCGGTTCTTCAGAACCATCGGGCCGCAGTGGATAGGCATCGTACCAGAGGCGCTGGCCGTTGTGGTCGAAGCGGTACTGCTGGGGCAGGAGCAGGACCTGGACCGGCACCGAGTTCGGTGGTGTGGTGGTGG
>Ga0256914_1004115_pt1 | contig 11124 bp, 10 predicted proteins | sample HulkmetaG_FD_191571 | JGI IMG/M metagenome (GOLD analysis project Ga0256914, IMG submission 191571) | Hydrothermal chimney microbial communities from Main Endeavour vent field at the Juan de Fuca Ridge, Pacific Ocean - Hulk | ecosystem: Environmental > Aquatic > Marine > Hydrothermal vents ...
TAGCCGCTTTCAGCCTATCTTCCAAAGATGCGGTCAAATGCTCCTCGTTATCTATAACTTTTTGAGGATTTAAAGACCAAGTGCAGACGATATTTTTCGGAATATCGTTTTTTAAAAAATATTCGACTCTATCGGATTTCGTTTTCATCTCCAAAATAACGTTTCTATTCTTTCGGGCAAACTCCACCAAAGCGTCCAAAAGCCCGTATCTGTTCCCCCACATCAAAGAATCGGAAGACTGTCCCGTTCCTATGTGATATATTTCGTTAGGATCGAGCTTTATATTTTGAAGTTTCTTCCTGTAATCTTTATCGAATACTATTTTGTCTTCATTGTAAAAAGATTGGATGGAGCAGTAACTGCAATCAAACCCGCAACTCTCCACCGCATCCAAAGTCATAAGATTGCAGCATCTGGTTTTGTAAGAAGCGACCGGACACATTCCAAATCCCAGTTTTTCTTTCTCTTCCATAGATACGAAAAAAGTTCTTTTTCTATATACAGGAGGTTTTTCAAATTTTATCGGCGATTTTTTTAAATCGAGCCAATAATCTTTTATATATTCCAAAGAGGCTTTTTTAGATGCTTTAAGATCTCCTTTATCAATATCTTTCCAAATTTCATCTATATTTTTTTCTTTCCACATTTTAAGATCGATGACTATATCGACTATCTGTTTCAATTCTTGGAAAGAAAAGCGGTATTTAAAACTCTTTTCTCTAATAAAAGATAGATCCTCGGAAGATAACTTGGATAGATCTATATTTTTTAAAAATTTATCAAATTTCTCTTCATAATTTTGCTTCATAACAAAATTATATCACATTAAAAAAAAGTTTAAAACTAATTAAAACCATCTTGCACAAGTTCTCTAAAATAAACTTCTTGAGTATTTGAGCTATTTGAAATTTTAACCTTTATATTTCTTAAAGAACGAACATATTTCGGTTTGGAACCGTTTATATCTATCAAAACCAATCCTCCGGAAGGAATATTTTTATGATTATCGCTTATAATGACTCCTTCTTGGGATGCATTAATATCAATAGGATAAGGAGTACCGTTATAAATCCAAAAATCGTTATTATCCGGTCTGCCTTTGAAATCTCCGTTCGTTTGGCTTTCCGCAACTCCGGCAAATCTGGAACTCGCTTGAGCCGTTACGGCTATAACGTCGTAGCTTGTGGAATCGTCTCCTCTTCCGTTTACGTTCAAACCGTTTTCACTTCCGTTTATATAAGCTATTACTCTAAAAACCTTACCGTTTTTAACCACCTTGCTAAAAATAGATCCTTTATCGTTAAAAATTGCATATTTCCTAGACATATCCATAAAACTTTTACTTTTAAACTTAGAATTTTTATAATCGCTATGAAGAGTCAAAAGCATACCTTCTCCAAACTCCTCCTCTTTGCCGTCATCATCAACATCAAAGGTATTCATATCTCCATCTTTTCCGCCTCTATAACCGGAATTTAAAATATCTTTATAAGAAGCGCTAACCCATTCCAAAGCGTTTTCCACTTCTCTCATTCCGGAAATTTCCGCATTTATCTTAGCCGTATCGTCCATTTTGTTAAATTTCGGAACGGCTATGGAAGCTAAAACGCCTATAATCACAATGATAAAAACAAGTTCAATTAAAGTAAAAGCTTTTTTATTTTTCATTTTTTCCCTTGATAAATGATACAATGCTTATTCAATTTAATATCGTCATAAAAAGGATTTTACTTGAGTGTAACAATAAAAGAAGCTATAGCATTAATAGTAAAAGAGAAATTACCTTTATATACCGAAATTATTCCGATTGAAGAATCGATAGGAAGAATATCCGCCGAAAATATAAAAGCGTCTCTTTCTCTTCCTAGATTCGATAACTCCGCTATGGACGGCTACGCACTCAATACCGGAAAAAAAGAGGCTTTAAAAGGAGAAGAATTTCACATAATAGGAGAGATATTTGCCGGCGAAGATAAAAACTTCTCCCTTCAAAAACGGCAAGGAGTTAAAATTATGACGGGAGCTATGCTTCCTCCTTCCGCAACTTTGGTTATCCCTAAAGAAAACACTCTCTCGATAGACTCCCAAACCGTACGAATCGACAAAGATACTAAAGCGTTCGCAAATATCAGAAGAAAAGGGGAAGATATCGATATAAACGAAAATATAATAAAATCGGGAGAAAAAATAAAATCTTCTCATATAGCTCTTTTCGCAAGTCAGGGAATAACCCACGTAAAAATTTACAAAAAACCCAAAGTCGCCGTTTTCGCATCCGGAAACGAGCTAAAACTACATTTCGAAAAGCTTCAAAAAAAATCTCAAATATACAATTCCAACACCCCTTACTTTCTTGCCAGAAGCAAAGAATGGGGATGTGAAACGATATTTGTCGGAAAAGTGAAAGACGACTTAAATTCTATTAAAGAGACGATAAAATCTTCTCTCAAAAGCGATCTTATTTTAACGAGCGGAGGAGCTAGCGTCGGGGATGCGGACTTTACGAAACAAGCTTTTAAAGAACTCGGTTTTCAAACTATTTTCTCCAAAGTTCAAATCAAACCGGGAAAACCTACTTCATTCGGAAAAATAGGAGATACTTTCGTTTTAAACCTCCCCGGAAATCCTCTTGCCGGAGCTTTAAATTTCGAGATTTTCGGAAAGCTCTTAATAGAGATTTTAAAAGGAAGCAAAAATATATACCACAATTTCATAGAAACCGAAATCGCTCACGATTATACCAAGAAAAAAGGAGTGGAAAGCGTAATACCGGGAAACTTTGACGGTAAAGGATTCACCGTTACCGATAAATTCGCTCCCGGAATGGTTAACGTATTAAATAAATGTAACGGTTTTATAATATTGTCGGATAAAGTTAAAAATATAAAAAAAGGAGAGAGAGTTAAATTTATACCCATAGATTGGGATTTCCAAAACGAATCTTTTAAAGACTTCATAACCTATTAAAGTTTTGAAATGTACTCGGCTAAAGCTTCAAGCTCCTTTTTTGAAAGGTTTTTAAGCTGTTTTTTCATAACTTTGGAAGTACCTTCCGCTTCATCCGAGCCGTTTCTAAAAAAAGATAACTTTTCCAAAAGTTTATCTTTGCTTTGTCCCGCAATTACCGCACTTCTGCCGAAAGCTTTATGTTTCCCGTCCTCTCCGTGACATCCGGCACACTGTTTATAAAGAACGGCGGAGTTTTCCGCCGCACAAAAAGATATGCAGATAGCCAATATTCCCAGCCCTTTTTTTATCATTTTCCTACCGCTTTATAATTTTATAATTTGGAGATATATTCAGCCAACGCCTTTATTTCGGCATCGCTAAGACCTTTTACCTGTCCCGTCATAACGCCTTTCATAGCTCCGCCGTAAGTTCCGTTTTGATAACCTTTCAAAGCTTCTTCCACTTTTCCGGCATCCCATCCGGCTATAACCTGAGATTTTCCAAGAGCCTTTTTCTCTCCCTTAGCTCCGTGACATCCGGCGCATTTAACAAAAAGCTTCTCTCCGCTTACGGAATTTTCAGCCGGAGCAACCGCTTCTTTAACCGCGGTTGCCGCTTGCGCCACTTTCTCTTTAGCCGCTTCAACCGTCTCTTTAGTTACTTCTTTAGTTTTTTCCGCAACTTCCTGAGCTACCTCCTTACCGCTTTCCAAAGCCTCTTTGGTTCCCTCTTTTACGCTTTCAACCACATTAGTAGCAACTTCTTTGCTTTTTTCAACGGCGGAACCCGTGGCTTCTTTGGTAGCTTCGAGAGCATCGGAAGCGCCCTCTTTAGTAGCTTCCACGGCTTTTTCCATAACGCTTTTTTCTTCTTGTGCAACTACCGTTTGTTTTTCACTCTTTACGGATTGCTCGGCGGAACTCTCCTTTTTGGATTGCTCGCTACAACCGCTTAACAATAGAGCCGCTAACGCTACGCTCAAGATTAAATTTTTTTTCATTACAATATCTCCTCATTAAAAAATTTATAATTTATTTTACCTTTCTTCCTATAAAGAAAGTCATAAAATATTTTAAAGCATTTCTAAATAATAAAATTTTAAGTTTAAACCGTTTCGGGATTTACAAACAAAGAGCCTTTTAAAAGTTTTTCCCACATTAAAGGATCTTTCCACTCTTTTTTTATCTGTTCGCTAAATTCTATCTCTCTCAAATCTATTTTTCCCATATTTTCGCTATAAGCATCTTTTCTAAAACCTTGAGCGTATCCGGTATCGGTTTCATGCACTATAACGCTATGTACTTTTATCTCTCTTTCTCCGTTTACCATTTTGGTTTGATTTAAAATTTTATCAACCATCAAAAATATAACTCTGCTATACTGCTCAGCAGAAGGATTTACGGGAAGAGAAACCCATCTTTGAGAAAATCTCTTAACGGCTTTTATATAATCCATATCGTCATTTTTCCAAAAAGTTATAGCGTGATCAAAAGAGTCTATCAAATCTTTTATGGTTCCTTTCATCAATCCGAAATCATAAACCATCTGACCGTGATCGAGATATTCCGACTCGAAAAGCACCTCCACTTTATAAGAGTGTCCGTGAATACTGTTTTTACATCTGTTGGAAGTGCAATTTCTAACTATATGCGCATTTTCAAATTTAAAAAGTTTTCTTATAATCATCTATCTCTTTCCCCGTTACCTTTTTTCAGTATTGTTCCAAAGTCTTATATGAAGCCTATCCATATAACAAAAACAGTGTTTTACGCAAAATTCAGCCACATATTTATCGTTTTGTGCCAATTCTTCGGCGGTACTTCCAAGCGGCATACAATATACTTTACAATCACTATATTTCATTATAATATCATTTATCTCTTTCTCCGCTTTTTCGGAAATAATGATATTTTTATCTAAAACGAATTTAAAAAAAGAGTCTTTTGCGTTATAAAAAATAGAATTTAGAGCTTTAAAATTGACTCTTTTTTCGTAAGGTTCTTTACTGTTTGAAAGCTTCACGCTAACCGCAAAAACAACATTTTTAAAAAAAGGGTATTTCTCAAAATCGATAAATACGGTTCCGTTAGTCTCTATCGTAATTTTGTAAGAAAGATTTAAAAAATATTTTATGGTTTCGTAAAAAATTTTATCTTTGTAATATAAAAGAGGCTCTCCGCCCGTAAATACTATATCGGGTTTGCAATTTTTTTTTATATGAAGATTTATCTCTTCTATCAGCTCTTTTTCGCTCTCTATTCTTTTCCACAAAGAGCCGAACTCTTTTTTATATACGGCTCTTGCCGAATCGCAGCCTATAACGATTTTTCCGCCCGGAGTTTCGGTCTTTACTCCGAACCCTTCGCATCTTAAATTGCATCCTCCCAAACGAACGAACACCGAAGGAGTTCCGGCATATTTTCCTTCCCCTTGAAAGGAGTAAAAACTCTCTACCAAATAAATCAAAGCCGATTAACCGCCGGTTTGATAAAAGGCTCTGTTGGAAACCTCGTTCTCTTCATGCGACCAGCGATTCTCTTTGGGCTTATTTTTTAAAACCGTTTTCAAAACTTCGGTAGCCTCTTTGATATCTCCCTTTTTAACAGCCTCTTTTATGCTCATCGCCTCGTCAAAATAGAGACACGGTATCAAATAACCCTCCGCGGTCAATCTTATGCGGTTGCAATCTTCGCAAAAATCGTGTTTGTGAGGATCTATGATTCCGAATCTATAACCGTCTTCCAACTCATAATTAAAAGCGGGAGAGCTCCCCTCTCTTCCCACCTTTTTAAATTTATACTTTTTTTTAATCTCGTCAAGAATCTCTCGTCCGCAAAGCCCTTTTAAAGAGCCTTTTGCAAAAGAGTTTTCCATATACTCTATATATCTGACCGTCATTCCTCTTTCTTTGCAATATTCCAAAACGGGAACGATTTCGTCGTCGTTAATGCCTTTTAAAGGAACCATATTGATTTTTACTTTGAGTCCTACTCTCAAAGCTTCCTCTATCCCCGCCAAAACTCGATCCAAAACGTCTTTTTGAGCTATCTTAAAAGCCGTTTCCCTTCTTAAACTGTCCAAAGAGATATTTACTCTCTTAAGTCCGGCATCTTTTAATTTTTTAGCGCTCTCTTTTAAAAGATAACCGTTTGTCGTCAAAGCCAAATCTATATCGTTTTTATAATCGTATATCATTTTTATAAATTTATCGAGATCTTCTCTCAAAGTCGGCTCTCCGCCGGTTATCCTTATCTTATCTATTCCTTCGTCAATAGCCGTCTTTATAAATAAAAAAAGCTCCTCGAAACTTAAAAGATTCTCTTTAGGAACCCAACTAAACGGCTTTTCGGGCATACAGTATTGACACCTGAAATTACATCTTTCTGTTACCGAAACTCTAAGATAATTAACTCTCCTCCCGTATCCGTCTATCAGCATCAATTTTCCTTTTTGCTAAATTGACGCTATTATACCAAATTCAACTCCTATTGTTTCAACTGTAAAAGCGTATTTAACATCTGATCGCTCGTGGTTATAGTTTTGGAATTTGCCTGAAAACCTCTTTGAATAATAATAAGTTGAGTTAAACTTCTACTTAAATCGACATTACTCATCTCCAAAGCGCTCGCTTGTATAAAACCTCTTCCTCCCAAAGCCGCCTGACCTATAACGGGATCTCCGCTGTTTGCGCTTTGAATATATACGTTATCTCCATCGGATTGCAAACCGGCGTTATTGGTAAATTTAGCCATAGCAACTCTTGCAAGCCCGAAACTTCTACCGTTTGAAAAACTTCCTATCAAAGTTCCGCTCTCATCGATTCTTATTCCGGCAAGATCTCCTCCCGGATATCCGTCTTGACTTATTCCGGAGGTATTTGAAGGACTATCGAAACTGGTAAGCCCGTCAAACTCCCCGGAAGTTCCGAATTTAAGCTGGATTATCTGATTAGGAGCCGAACCGTTATTGGCGGTATAGGTGATACTTGCAGGAGTATAAGAAGATAAAGAACCGTCGTTATTGAAAACAACTTGCCCCTCTATTTCGTTCGGGATAATGGTTCCTCCTATTTCTCCGGGAAGAGGTACGCTTATTTTTATGTCCCAAACGGTTCCTATTTTAGTATTATTGGTATCTCTGACAAAACCCGATTTTCTAAATTCGAACCTTAAAGTATGTTTAGTTCCCAAAGAATCGAAAATATCTATACTAGCGGCATGAGTTGCGGCATTTATCGTTTGAGAAATTCTAGAAGCCGTGCTTTTAGCCGGAAGCTGACCGGCAATGGACTGCATAGTGGCTGTAAAACGCAGATTTTCATTAGTGGATGCGTCTTGAATCCCCTCAACCTGAATATTAAGATCGTTAGAGGAATTGGGATCGGAATTTTTAATCTCATATTGCCCCAAGTCGTTTACGGTTACGGTAACGGTGCTTTCGGTCTGTTTAGCCCAATGCTGTAAAGCGGCTCTTAAATCTTCGGTATTTTTAAACCTATACACTCCGTCTCCGTCGCTATCGGTCGTATCGGCGACTTTAGTTGTATATCTAAACTCCTTTATACTTTTTCCACCGTCAAAACTAACCTTTATTCCCTGTCCCTCTTCTATGTTGAAAGCTTCCCCTTTACTGTTAAAAAGCACCTCGAAATCATCCACTTTCTCATCGTCTTTGGTATATAAAGTGTTATCTTTGCCCAAAGTTCCGTCAACTTCGTCAAGAGCTCTTATGGGAGACTTATTTTCGATATTGTTACCGGAATTTAGATTGGCTTTCAAACTCACATAAGATGTTTCTCTTGCCGGAGTCGTTAAACCGGGAGGAATAATAATATCTCTAATAGGAGCGGTAGCGTCTATTTCTCCCGTTTTAGCGTCCCTTAACCATCCTTGCACTATATATCCGTTGTTATCTACGAAATTGCCTTTAGCGTCAAATACGAAATCTCCGCTTCTTGTAAATTTATAGGTTTTTCCTCCGTCCGGACTTATAATGAAAAATCCGTCTCCTTGAATAGCCAAATCCGTATTTTTATCCGTGGTTTGGATGGAACCTTGAGAAAATATTTTAGTTACGGCGTTTACTTTCGTTCCCAAACCTATTTGCACGGGATTTTTTCCGCCCATATCCCCTTGAGGAGCCGTGGCTATCTTACTGGTTTGCGATAACAGATCCGCAAAATTTACGCGAGAATATTTAAATCCGTTCGTATTTACGTTAGCTATATTGTTACCTTCAACGTCCATAGCTATCTGATGCGCCTGAAGACCGCTTACGCCAGCCCATAATGATCTCATCATATCTTAATCCTTTTTGAAAAAATCCCTTTGCAAAACTCCTTTAAAACAAAAAGCAAAAGCCGTTCCTATTTTTTCATATTTATAGCTTTTTGAATCATCTGATCGCTTGTGGTAATACTTTTAGCACTTGCGTCGAAAGCTTTCTGCATTACTATCAAATGAGTCAACGCCTCGCTTAAAGAAACGTTGGAAGTTTCCAAAGTTCTGCTCAAAATTTTGGACTCTTCTACAAACTCTCCGTTTTCATTTTTCAAAAATATAGGTTCTCCGCTGTTAATCGTAGCCTGAAAAACGGTAGGAGTAACTTTTTCAAGCCCTTCGTCATTCCTGAAATGATATATGGCTACTCTCGCTATGGGAACGCTTTGAGCATTATCGAAAACGGCTATGATTTCACCCTTTTCGTTAATTTCGTAATTTTGCAGATATCCTTTGACATAACCGTCTCTTGTAATGGATTTTTCTTTATTAATACCTGCAAACGATACGAGACCGTCATAACCTTTACCCAAAGCGCTTCCGTCAAATATGCTTCCGACATCTATATGTAAACGCTGAAAACCGTTTGATATATCCGATATTTCACTTTTTATCAAAGCTCCCGTTTCGTTAAAAACGAGTTTTCCCTCTTCACTAGCTTTTACTTCATTACCGTCTATAATTTCCACTTTTACATTCCAAACCACTCCGGTAGGTTTTTGGGGAACCTCTTTGATAAAAGTCATTTTCAAATGCTGTTTTTCTCCCTCCGGTCCGATGATAACGGTAGAAAAATGCTCTTCATTGGGTATTTCTATCTCTTCCCCGGTATCAGGATCGAACTTTTTATGAATAGTGGGATCCAAATTTCCCTTTAAAATAACATTCAAAGTAGGTTTGGGAGGTAAAACTAAATCGGGGGGAAGTTTGATTTTTGTCTGCTCCGAAACGTTTTTCATCTCTATCGCTTCAATAGGAGTCACCAATTTGCCGTTTATATTGTCCCCGGAAGTACCCATAACGTAATTTCCTTCACTATCGACAAGATAGCTATCCATATCTTTCATAAAAGTTCCGGCTCTTGTAAAATATACTTTCTCTCCGTTCGAGATTCCGAACCATCCGTCTCCGGCTATAGCCAGATCGAAGTCTTTGTCGGTATTAACATAGGAGCCGGATCTTAAATCCGTAGAAGTGGTTTGCATAACCGCTCCGGCATTTAAATCATTCGACGTCATATCAAAATAGTTATTGGAAAGTTCGGTTTCAAAAATAGTTTTAAATTCCGGTCTGTCGGCTTTAAAACCGTAACTGTTAATGTTGGCTATATTATTGGAAGCTACCGCTATACCTTGAAGTTGAGTTTTGGAGCCTATTACTCCTATATAAAAAGAGTTGTTCATTTTTTACCCTTTTTTTTCGAAAATTTCGGCAATATTATCCATAGGAACATACTGTCCTCCCAACTTTAAAAGAGCTTTGCCGTTTTCAAAAGAGACCCCCTCTATCGGAAAGGTTCCGAACTCCACACTATGCTTTTCCCCGTTTTTATCTATATAGTCTCCCGAAACTTTATAAAATCCGTCTTTTACCTGATTACCGTTTTCATCTTTTCCGTCCCATTTGAAAACGGTATCGGAATTGCTCCCTTCCGGAATGGGAAGAGTTTTAACGACTTCTCCCGTTTCGTTATAAATTTTTATACTTCCTTTTTTTGCCGGACTTTCGAAATTAACCGTAAATACGGTATCTCTTCCCTTCTCAACTTTTATTTTATTTCCCATTTTCGCATATTTTCCTATAGCTCCTATAGCGGAAATGGCACTGCTTGCTTCAAGGCTTTTCATCAAACTTTCGAGAGTTTTATTCGTATTTTGTTGAGCTTCCAAAGTGGCAAGCTCCGAAGTTTGAGACAAAATCTTTTCCGTATCCATAGGACTAGTAGGGTCCTGATATTGAAGTTCCGTTAAAAGAAGTTTTAAAAAATCATCTTTTCCTAAAATAGATTTAGGATTTGTCGTCGTATCTCCCTGCCCGTTTAAAGACAGGGAAGACAAAGCGGAACTGTTTATCGTATCAATCGCCATAATTTTTCCTTTTCAGACATATCGAGGAACTATAAATTTAAGAGATTGAACTTTCTCCTCTTCCTCATTTTCGGAATTTCTTTCGAAAAAACCTCCGTTTTTACGATTTTTTTGCTCCCTTTCTCCTGAAGAGTTATCGTTAAAATCCATAGAAAATGACCCAAAACCTATATTTAAAAGAGCGTTTTTAAAATCGTTTTGATTTTGGACGAATAAAGAAAGAGTATTTTGGTTTGCGTTTATAACCACATGAAGATTATCTTTCCTATGAAAAAGCACGACTTCCACCTCTCCCAAATTTTTCGGCTTTAAAGTCATATTCAACTTAGTAACGGGAGGTTTATACTCTTTTACGGCTTCTTTAAAATCTTCGGCAAAAGTTTTAAAAGTCTTTTTTACATCGTTTTTTTGAAAAACGAGATTCTCTCCTTCCTTTTTCAAACTTCTTACACTTTGATGCGAAAAATCTTCCATCTCCTCACTTTTATCTTTTTGAATTTCAATATCTTCTTGCTCATTATCAATAAACTCTTTTGAAAAATCAAAGTTTTCGCTTTTCTCTTCCGATTCGATTTTTTTTAAAAATTTCTCTTTAAAATCGCCGAAAAATATCCCGTTTTCTTTTTTTACAAAAGATTCTTTAAAATTTTCATTTGCGTTCGATTTCGAAACAGAAACGTTTTCTTTAACGTCTTTCACTTTTTTCGTATTTTGAATAAAGGAAGAGAGAATATCACTCCTATCGCCTCTTAAATTCCTATTTTCCAAAACGCCTATTTTTTTATATTTTAAAATATCGCTTTTAAAAG
>Ga0256914_1004116_pt1 | contig 11118 bp, 10 predicted proteins | sample HulkmetaG_FD_191571 | JGI IMG/M metagenome (GOLD analysis project Ga0256914, IMG submission 191571) | Hydrothermal chimney microbial communities from Main Endeavour vent field at the Juan de Fuca Ridge, Pacific Ocean - Hulk | ecosystem: Environmental > Aquatic > Marine > Hydrothermal vents ...
CGACCGATTCCAGCAGGGTCTGGTAGCCCGCATACATGGCACCCTTGGCCCGCATGAGGTTGTCCAGGTCCACCTCGGTGATGACGATGTCCTCGCCGATCAGGGAATCCTGGCTCCAGGCCAGCACGTACTCCCAGCCGTCCCGTCCCTCCCGGATTCTGGGATGATCGAGATGACGGTTGAACTTGCCCTGCTGGTCGATCACCCCGGCCTCCAGCAGTTCGGAGACGATGGAGATCAGGCCGGAGCCGCAGATGCCGCTGGGCTTGATCCGGCCGATGGTGACGATCATGGGGTCAAAGGTTTCGGGGTGGATATGAAAATTCTCGATGGCCCCATTTGAGGCGCGCATGCCGTACTTGATACCGCCGCCCTCGAAGGCCGGCCCGGCCGAACAGGCCGCACAGACCATCCACTCCCGGTTGCCGACCACGATCTCGCCGTTGGTCCCGATGTCGATGAACAGGCTCACCGCATCGGACTTGGCCATCTGGCAGGCGTGAACGCCGGAGACGATATCGCCGCCCACGTAGGAGGCAATGCTGGGATAGAGAAACAGCCGCACACTGGGATGGGCATGAATTCCCAGGCCGGCGGCTTTGGTGAGCGGGAACTGGCTCACACTGGGCACATAGGGTGCCTCCCGAATATATTTCGGATCCAGTCCCAGGAGGAGGTGCGACATGACCGTATTGCCGGCCGCCATGATGTAGCTGATATCGGCCGGACTGATGATCATCTTGCGGCAGATGTCCTCGATGATGGTGTTGATGGTCCCCACCACCTTGTCCTGCAGGGCCTTGAGGCCGCCCGGACGAGCCGCGTAGATGATCCGGGAGATGACGTCCTCGCCATAGCTGATCTGACCGTTGTATCCCGAGGCCTCGGCTATGATCTTGCCGGAGTTCAGGTCCACCAGGACGCCGGAACAGGTGGTGGTGCCGATGTCCACGGCCAGCCCGTAGAGACGGGCCGTGGTGTCACCCGGCTCCACGTCGATGATTCTGAACGGTTCGTCCTCCCGTTTTCCCTGGAGGAGCAGCAGAGTGATCTTCCAGTCCGATTCCCGCAGGGTGTGGGGAAGCATCCGGATCAGTTCCGGATGATCATAGGAAGGCTCCCGCGAATCCGGCCAGACCCGCCGTATCCCCCGCATGACCCGCTGCATGTCGGAAATGTTGTCTTCCAGGGTGGGCGGATCCAGTTCCAGATACAGCTTGGTCACCGGTGGATCCACCTCCCACTGGCCGATCAGGGTTTCCAGGGAGCGGGCCGAGATCGTCCGGGTGGTCTTGGGCTTGCGCTTCAACACCTTGCCGCTCTTGGTGGTCATCTCCGGGATGGTCACCAGAAGGTCGGATTCCACGGAGGTCATGCAGGCCAGCCGGTACCCCTTGTCCCAGTCCTCCTGCCTGAGGTTGGCCTTGTCGGAGCGGACATCCCCCTCCTCGATCATGACCTTGCATTTGCCGCACACCCCATCGCCTCCGCAGTAGGCATGGATATAGACACCCGCGGTGGCGGCGGCGGTCAGGAGGTTTTCGCCCGGGTCGACGGTCACGGTGATATTGTCCGGCTGGAACTTGATGCGATGTTTCATTGGCAACTCCGCTGGGATCATTTCGGCAATCGTGGCAGCAAGCCCGAATTCGCTTGCATCAGGAGTGATTGAATAGCATAATTCAGCTATTTCTTCAACGAGGTATACCATGGACTGTCCGGAAGACCAATGGCTGAAACTCTCCTGTGACTGCCCGGCCCCCCTGGCCGAGGCGGTTGCCGACCGGCTGGGCATCCTGAGCGGCTGCGGGGTGGAACAGACGCCGGAGGACAGTGGATCTGTGCAGATCAGTGGCTTCTTTTCCCTCTCAGCACAGGACGATCCAAAGAGGATCGTCACCAGGGTCAGGGCAGAACTGGAGGAGGTGTTCCGCCTCTACGGTCACCAGCCCCCTGTCGTCCATTCCACCACCCTGGCCGACCAGGACTGGGCCACCAGCTGGCAACGGTTCTTCAGGCCCTTTGCCATCATTCCCGGCCTGGTGATCAAGCCGAGTTGGGAGCAGTATCGGCCGGCCGATGGAGAACAGGTCCTGGAGATCGATCCAGGCATGGCCTTTGGCACCGGGCAACACTCCTCCACCAGGATGGCCCTGGAACTGATGGCCGGAGCGTTCCACCACCACCGGATCAGTACGGTCCTGGACGTGGGCACCGGAACCGGGATCCTGGCCATGGGCGCCGTCCTCCTTGGCGCCCGCCGGGTGGAAGCCATCGACAACGATCCGGAGGCGGTTGCCGCAGCCCGGAAAAATATCCTGGCCAACGGTCTGGAGGCCTCGATCCGGGTCAGCGCCACCCCGCTGGAGCAGCTTGCCGGGCCAGTGGACCTGATCCTGGCCAATATTGTCCACGATGTCCTGGTATCCATGGCCGGAGACCTGACCCGCCTGCTCCTGCCTGGCGGATTTCTGGTGCTGGCGGGCATCCTGACCGGTGAACAGGAACACAGCATCCGGACCACCTATGAACAGCAGGGGATGAAGATCTGCACGGCCCGTCATGACCGGGAATGGGCTGCCCTGCTCCTCTGTTCGGAACCAGAAAACCCGGACCGGTAACACAGCATGAAATGTAAATTCTGTCACCACGATGAGGCCCATCCCGTCGACCGGATACCCAGCCCCCATCTTCCCCAAAGGTATACCCTGTATGGCTGCCCGGCCTGCGGGAGCCGGTTCTTCGACCTGGCGGAACATCCGGTGGACCTGGAGGCAATCTACGAAAAGCTGAGCATGGGCCATGCAGACCGGAATTTCAGCCGGTTCAAGGAGCGGTTCTACTGGCGCAGACAGGTCGGCCGGATCAGGAAGATCCTGGGCGCCATGCCGGATTCCGTCCTCGATGTGGGATGCAGGAACGGCGAGTTTCTGGAACATTTTCCGGAAGAGGTGGAACGGGTAGGCATAGAGCTCTCCGAACACAGTGTCCGGAACGCCCGGGCAAAGGGGCTGACCGTTTACCAGGATTATGCGGAGAACATCGATTTTACCGAACCGTTCCACTGCGTCACCAACTACGCCCTGGTCGAACACCTGGCCGACCCGGTCGTCTTTCTCGACCGCATCGGCAGGCTGGTCCGCCCTGGTGGCCTGCTGGTCATCCTGATTCCCACGGCCCAGTGCCTGAAACGGCTCTACCTGGACAACCGCAGGGGCAGGGTCTGGAAGATGTATTCCCCGCCCGAACACCTCAACTATCTCTCCAGGCGGTTCCTGGACAGTCATCTCCGCAGCAGGGGATTCACCCTGGCAGGGCGCTACTACGGCTCCGGCGGCGTGGTCTCCCTGCCCGGCTTTCTCCGTCCTCTCAAGCCCCTGGCGGTGGGTTCCCTCATGCTGCTCGACGAGTACACCCCCCTGAGCAGGATTCCCATCTTCGACCACATGTACAGTTATTACCGGAAAACCGGCTGAGGTGCGCCCGGCAGGCTGGAGGCGGACGCAGGGAGAAGACCGGACGCCAAGGCCGGTGTCACATCTTCCAGCGGGATCTGAGGTAGGCCAGCCCCTCGTGGTTGGTGAGATCCAGATGAATGGGGGTGACCGAGATGTACCCCTGGCGGATGGCGAACTCGTCGGTTTCCTCGTCCTCTGACCAGTGAACCGTGCCGCCGCCGATCCAGTAATGCTTCCGTCCCCAGGGATCACGGATCTCCTGGATGGCGTCACGGTAGAGACGCCGGCCCTGGCGGGTGAAGCGGGTTCCCCGGATCTCCGCCGCGGGCAGTTGGGGAACATTGACGTTGAGCAGGGTATTTTCCGGAAGACCGAAATCCAGGGTCATGGCGGCCTGTTTCCAGGCCACCGAAGCAGCAACCGAGAAGTCGAACGGCGGCTCGCCGGCAAGGGAAACGGCCATGGCCGGCACACCGTACATGGTGGCCTCGATGGCAGCGGACACGGTGCCGGAATAGCTGATGTCGTCCCCCAGGTTGGCGCCCGCGTTGATCCCCGAGACCAGCAGGTCGGGATAGCGGGGCAGCAGTTTGTTCATGCCGATGGTCACGCAGTCGGTGGGGGTGCCGTCCATGGTATGGACGTCCTTCTCCAGGGTATGGACCCGCAGGGGACGGTTCATGGTCAGGGCATGGCTCACGGCGGAGTTGTCCCTGGTGGGCGCCACCATCACCACCCGGCCCAGGGACCGCAGGCTCCGAAACAGGGCCTGGATACCTGCCGCCTGCACACCGTCGTCGTTGGTGATCAGGATCAATGGCTGGTCTTTCACGGTTTCAGACCGTACTTTGCCTTGTATCCCCGTGGCGTGACCATCCGTCCCTGCCAGACAAAGGTTGACGAATTGCCGACGATCACCGTGGACTGCATGGAGATCTCGCTCTCCAACATCCTGGCCAGGGTGGTGAGGACCACCGCCTCGTTGGCCCTGGTCGCGCCGGTGACGATGCCTGCCGGCGTATCCGGACCGCGGTGGGCGAGCAGGATATCCCTGGCCAGCACGATCTGGCTGGTCCGCTTTTTCGACCGCGGATTGTAGAGGACAACCACGAAATCGGCACCAGCCGCTGCCTCTATCCGCCGGGCAATCACTTCCCAGGGGGTCATCAGGTCGGAAAGGCTTATAACAGCGAAATCATGCATCAGCGGGGCGCCCAGGATGGCAGCGCAGCTGTTGAGGGCCGCGATCCCGGGAATGACCTCTATGGCACAGCCGTTGCCCTGTTCCCGGGCCAGTTCGTAGACCAGGCCGGCCATGGCATAGATCCCAGGATCCCCTCCGCAGACCAGGGCCACGCGGCGGCCATGGCCTGCCAGCTCCAGGGCCTGGCGGCAGCGGTCGATCTCCTGCATCATGGAGGAGGAGATCACCTCCTGATGGGCCTGGAAGAGATCTTCCACCAGGGCTAGATAGGTTCGATAGCCGATAACGACCTCTGCCGTCCTGAGCGCCTCCTCGGCCCTGGGGGCGAGCAGGTCCCTGCTTCCCGGTCCGGTCCCCACCACCAGGAGGCGGCCGCTGCTCTGCTGTGCTTCCATCATTGCTCTCCTGTCTTTTTCTGTACCCCTCCCCGGAGGGCTATGGCCACGGTGACGTTCTTCCATTTCATCTTGGGCACCAGCAGGGGACCGCGGGCCGCGAGGATGGCGGCCGGCTCGGCCACACCTCTGGCTCCCGTGGCCCTGTAGACGGCCTCTGAGGGACGGATTCCCTCCACCCCGTTGAGCTGATCCCGATCGAAAAATTCGACAGAATACCTGTTGGCCCGGGCAAATGCAAGCAGGCCGGGCTCATCTCGTTTCAAGTCGATGGAGGCCAGCCCGGCAATGGACTCCCGGGCAAGGCCGTGGGCCGCGCACGCCTCCTGCACGGCCTGGCCGATCTCCTCGGCCGGCGTATGGCGGTTGCACCCGATGCCCGCCACCAGGACGGCCGGATGGACCACCACGCCACTGGTCCCGGCCTCCTCTCTCCAGGTGACGACCAGGTCGGCCGATTCCCTGTCTGTCGTCAAGCGCAGGTCGGGCGGCAACGCTCCCAGCTCGACCTCGCTATACACCTGGATGGAGCCCGCCTCCAGCAGCCTGGCCATGATCCGGGTCAACCCTTTCCTGTCCGGCACGGTCATGGCCCGGTCCCGCAGCCAGAGATCCAGGGCTGTCCTGCCGCGGCCGTCAGAGGCCGTGGTGATCACCGCCTGGCCTCCGAGACACCCGGCCACCTGCCTGGCCAAGAGATTGGCACCCCCGATGTGGCCGGAAAGCACGGCAATGGCAAAACGTCCCTGCTCGTCGCAGACCACCACGGCAGGATCTGTGTACTTGTCCCGCAGCAGGGGAGAAAGCAACCGGACCACGATCCCCAGGGCCATGAGGCAGACCAGGCCGTCATAGTTTTGCCAGGCCTGCTCCAGGGTGGCGGCCATCCGTCCGCGGGCGTCCAGGACCGTGGCATCTTCCAGTTCTGCCGCCAGCCGCCGGGCCGTCCGCAGACCGACTTCGGTCAGGGCCAGGACTGCGATCCGCATCAGTCTTCCCCTTCCCGGCAGCCGTGACTGAACCTCGGATCATAGAGCCGTGAATCCTCCCCCTGTTCCGGATCCAGGGCCTCGCCCACCAGGATCATGGCCGTCTTCGTGATCCCGGCTGCCCGGACCTGGTCCGCGATGGCGGCCAGGGTGGATCGGACGATCCGTTCCTCCGGCCAGGAGGCCTTTTCCACCACTGCGGCGGGTGTGCCTGGCCCGTAACCGCCGGCCAGCAGTTCCCGAACCACGGTCTCTATCATGGATACACTGAGAAAGATGCACAGGGTCGCCCGGATGGCGGCCAGGCTGCGCAGCCGCTCCCTGGAGGGGACCGGCGTGCGGCCGGCCTGCCGGGTGAAGATCACGGTCTGGGTAATGCCCGGCACTGTCAGCTCGACCCCGAGGGCAGCGGCGCTGGCCAGGGCCGCAGTGACGCCCGGCACGATCCGGTACGGGATATCCCTGGCCCGCAGGCGCAGGATCTGTTCCCGGATGGCTCCATAGATGGCCGGATCGCCGGTATGGAGCCGGACCACTCTCCGTCCCTGTTCCCAGGCCGTGATCATGATCTCCATGATCCGGTCCAGATCCAGGGGGGCCGAATCATGCAGTTCCGCATCCAGTCCGGCCAGCAGCTCGCTGTTTACCAGGGAACCGGCATAGACGATCACCTCGGCCTCGTCCAGAAGCCGTCTGCCCTTGAGGGTTATCAGGTCGGGATCTCCTGCACCGGCGCCGACAAAGTAGACGGGGTTCATGCTATCCTCAACTGCCGCAACGGCCGCCGCCTCACCAGAAGGGTGGAGAAGTAGTGCAGCTCCCGGTCCAGGGCCTTGCGGACATCGGGATAGATCTGCTGATCCTCCAGGCCGCACCGTTCCACGAGAACGGCCCGGTCGAGCAGACCAAGCTCGTCCAGCAGCGGCACCAGCCTGTTCATCCGTCGGTGCACCTTCATCAGGACCACGGCATCGTAGGTGGTGAGGATGGTGCGGAGGCGATCGTCGTCAAAGGCTGCAGGAACGATGGAGACCACGTCGTCACCCAGCCCCAGGGGTGTGAGGACATTGGCGGAGCAGGCCGCCATGGCCGTGATGCCGGGAACGATATTGACAGCGACCTGCCGCTCCATGTGCTGAAGGGTGGCAAGCAGGTAGAATCCTGTGGAATAGAGCGAGGGATCGCCCAGGGTTGGAAAAGCGACGTCCCTGCCCTGGTCCAGCTGCTCGAGGACCCGGCGGGCCGCCTGTCGCCACCCCTGGAGGACCTCCCCGGGAACCCGCCTGTCCAGCCGAATCTTCTGCATGGGAAAACAGAGCTCCAGGATCGTCTTGTCTGCCGGATCCACCTGGCGGGCGGCGATCTCCAGGGCACTGCTCGGACCGTTGTTGCGTGCCTTGGGAACGGCCCAGACCGGACAGGCCTCCAGGATCCGCACCGCCTTGCAGGTCATGAGTTCCGGATCACCTGGCCCGATCCCGACCAGATGCAGCCGTCCCTGTGGTAGTTTTGTCATTTTTCTCCTGTAATCAAAGTAATGGGGTTGAAAACCCGGGCATCTGTCTCATCGTCCTGCCACCTGCTGACTCTGATCCTGCTCTGGTGCACCTGCAGACCGGCCTGGGCCAGCCAGCCGGGGGCCCGGGCAGCTGTCTGTTCCTGGACCGCGCTGACCACCAGCCGTCCTCCTGGCCTGAGCCTGGAGGCGGACACCTCGATGATCGCCTGCAGGTGGCCGCCGGATCCACCGATGAACACCCGATCCGGGCCCGGCAGCGCAGCAAGGGCTCCGGGAGCGGTACCGGTGACCAGCCGGACATTCCACGTCCTGAACTTTCTGATGTTGCGGCGGATATTTTCCTGTTCCTCTGGCCGCCGCTCCACGCAACAGACGGTCAGTTCCGGACAGAGCCGGGCCGCCTCCACCGAGACCGACCCAGAGCCGCCGCCCACATCCCAAAACACCCCGGACTCGGGCAACCGAAGACCATGCAGAATAGCCGCCCGGACCTCGCTTTTGGTGATCAGGCCCCTGGAGTGATACAGCTCGTCTTCATGAAGGCCGAACCGAAACAATGGTCCCGGCGCGGCCGCCTGTTCCACCAGCACCAGATTGAGGGAGGAAAAGGTGGTGGCAGCGATTTCGGCAAGGTTTCCGTCATGGAGCCGCTCGTCGGCCATGCCCAGGTTCTCCGCCACCCGCACCCGGATGGTCTCGGCAAGCCGATCCGCACCGATCTCCCGCAGATAGGCCAGGAGAGCTGCAGCCACCCGGTCCGGACTGTTGCCCGGATCCGTGAACAGCATCACCCTGGGATGGGAAAGAATCCGACCCGGCAGGTCGATGTGCTCCCGGCCGTGCAGACTGCGGAACACCAGGTCGTCCCAGGGGACACGAAAACGGGCGCAGGCCAGCTGGACCGCAGAAAGGGCCGGATGGATCCTGAGCCGTTCCGGGGGAAAATGGGCCAGGAGGGTCCGGCCGATGCCGAAAAACAGCGGATCGCCCGAGGCCAGGACGCAGACATCGCCCCTGTCCAGGGCCTCTTCCAGGCGGTGCACCATATCCGCCAGGGGGGTCATGGGAATATGGATGCCCCGGTGACCGGCCAGCAGGGACCGGTGACGGCGACCGGCCACCACCGCCGGGCAGCGGCCCAGGATCTCCCTGGCCGCCGGGTCCGGTGTCCCGCCACAGATGCCCACCAACTCAATCACCGACATGCTCGACAACACCCTCCTCTGCAGTTACCAGATAGACATCCACCTCAAGGCCGGAACGCTTGCGGGCATATTCTCTCGCCCGCAGACACACGGCCCGTACCAGGTCCTGCCGGCCGTCGTCGTGAAGCAGGCCATAGATCTCCCTGGCCGTGTTCGCCCCCCGGTACCGTGGTCCAAGTTCCGGCGGCAGGCCGAGGTCAAGAAGCAATGCCGTTGCCTGCTGCACGTCCAGGGCCCCATGCCGGACATGGGTCTGCGGGATCCCCAGGGCGCACTTGAGCACCTTGGCCCACATGCCGGCCAGGTGAATGCGGGAAAAACCGTGACGCCTGGCCGCCTTCAGTCCATAGGCCAGGTAGTCTCCCATCATCACGGCTGCCTCTTCCGGCAGGTTCAGCCTGCGCTGCACCGCTGCCTCGGATGTGCGGCCCGTGGAGAGCAGCACCTCTTCCAGGCCGGCTGCCCGGGCCACCTTCATGGAGGCATCGATGGTATCGGTCCAGGCCCGGGCCGAGACAGGCCGGACAATGCCGGTGGTTCCCAGGATGGACAGGCCACCGATGATACCCAGTCGCCGGTTGAGCGTTCTCTCGGCCAGCCGCTCTCCGTCCCGGACCGAGATCACCACCCGCAGAGACGGATCGGTCCCGGAAGATCGCACGGCCTCGGTCACCGCCTCCCGGATCATCCGCCTGGGCACGGGATTGATGGCCGGTTCTCCCACGGCCACGGGCAGCCCCGGCTTGGTCACCCGGCCAACGCCCGGGCCGCCCTCCAGGCGGATCTCTCCAGGCCGCCCTCCGGGCAGGTGTTCCACCAGGGCCATGATTTCCGCGCCATTGGTCACATCCGGATCATCACCGGCATCCTTGATCACCGAGGCCTGAACCCCCTCACCCTTTCGCTCCAGACGATGCACCCTGAACCGATGACGGCCGCCGGACGGAAAGGGAATCTCCACCTGCGGCCCGGCTTTTGCCGCCAGCAGCAACCTGGCGGCCGCCTTGGCGGCAGCGGCGGCGCAGGCACCGGTAGTGTAGCCGGATCGCAGGGATTTTCCCATGAACGACCTCAGTCTCCTCCGGCAAGGCGGAGCAGGGCATTGACCGCTGCCACGGCAACCGGGGTCCCCCCCTTGCGGCCCAGCGTGGTGATGTAGGGATAGGGCTGCCCGGCCAGGATCTCCTTGGATTCAGCCGCATTGACGAATCCGACCACCATTCCGATCACCAGGGCGGGATGGAAGACCTCTCTCCTGATCAGTTCCATCACCTCCAGGAGGGCTGTCGGGGCATTGCCCACGGCAACGATCCCGATGTTGTCTGCCACTGCTCGGCGCATGGCCGCCTGGGAGCGGGTGATCCCCTCGGCAGCCGCCAGGCGGGCTGTCTCCTCCTCGCTGATCCGGCAGACCACCCGGCCGCCGAACCGACCCAGCAGTCTGCCGGAGATGCCGCCGGCCGCCATGCTGACATCGACCAGGATATTGCGGCCATCCCGGATGGCCTGCAGGCCGGCCTCAATGGCCCGGGGATGAAAACGCATGCTCTCTGCAAAGCTGAAATCCCCGGTGGCATGAATACAGCGGCGCACCACGGCAAACTCGCCGGTGGAAAATCCGGTGGGTCCCAACTCCCGTTCGATGATCCGGAAACTTTCCGCCTCGATCTCCGTCGGCGCCACCGCTCTGATATGAGTCCTCATCCTGCTCTCTGTCCCTCCTTGTTCAGCCCCGGCATGCAGCCAGCAGACTGGCGGCCGCTGCCGGTGTCCGGCCCCAGTGCAGATGAATATAACTGCCCAGCGTATTCCCGACCAGGTAGCCCTCCCGGCTCCCGTCGGCCAGCCTGTAGACCCGCTCCACGCGCCGGGGCATTTCGTCCACGGCCGAATAATGGAACTCGTGGCCATAGAGCATGGTCCCGGCTGCTCCCAGCAGGCCCTGGTTCAGCAGCACAGGCTGCCGGTATCCCAGGCTGCGCAGCCGCGACTGCATGCGGGCCCGGGTGGGAAAGACACCGGCCATGGGATGTTCCCGACCCTTCCGATCCAGGATCGCCTCGGTGAGATACATGAACCCGCCACACTCGGCATAGATCGGCCTGCCGCCCAGGGAAAACCGGTATATGGCCTCCCGCATGGACCGGTTTCCGGCAAGCTGCCCGGCATACAGTTCAGGGTAGCCGCCCCCCAGGTAGATGCCGGCCAGACCGGCCGGCAGCTCATGGTCATGAAGCGGACTGAAGGGCACCAGCTCTGCCCCTTGAGCCGCCAGCAGGTCCAGGTTGTCCTGATAATAAAAGCAGAAGGCCTCGTCCCTGGCAATACCCAGCCGCAACCGATTTGTC